>Ga0075467_10000566_pt1 | contig 29749 bp, 27 predicted proteins | sample DEB08_DNA_9_FD_75067 | JGI IMG/M metagenome (GOLD analysis project Ga0075467, IMG submission 75067) | Aqueous microbial communities from the Delaware River and Bay under freshwater to marine salinity gradient to study organic matter... | ecosystem: Environmental > Aquatic > Marine > Coastal ... | reverse complement strand
TCGACGGGGTGCAAGCGCTTGGGGCCATGGCCCTCGCTTTCGTTGAACCGGGGCACGCTGGCAAGGTCGACCGGGTGGGCCATCTCGATGTTATCCAAGACCGTTTGCATGCCGTCGTTGAATTTCTCCGTCCAGAAGATGTTGTCATAGCGTCCACCGTTCACCACGAATGTGGAAACGTGTCCTGACATGGCCGACCAGTGGATGTCGGGTTCCATTGGCCGACGCCAGCGGATGGTATCCCTTGTGAACAGCAGGAACCGGCGGAAACTTGCGATCTGGTCAAACTCGCCCTTGCCGTCGTCACCGCCGACTTCGATTCCGTATTTCTGAATCAGCAGGGGAACAAGGTTGCCACGATACCGCTTGCCGTTGCGCTGGATGCCGCAAATCTTGTCGAAAAAGCTGCTCAGGATCCGTGTGTAGGGGTTGCGCACGCAGGTGAACGCATAAGATCCATGCGACTTCACGTTGGTTTCGATCGGCTTCTGGCTGCCTTCAAGGGCCCACTTGTGCATGCCGGACTGCGCATCGTGAATATCGCCATCAAAGAACGCGCCGTTGTCCGAATAATACATGATCTGTCCGATCGTCGAACAGGCACATTTGGGCACCACACGGTAAACCACGCTTTCGCTGGTTGTCATCCACGTTCCTGGAAAACCCATCTGTTACGCCTCGCACTCAATAAATTCGGCGAATGTGTCGCCGCTAGACTACCAAAAAGCAAAGAAAGCCTGTTTCTTCAAGCGTTGTTAGGTATTAGTGGCACGACAATAAGGAAAGAATGGGGCTTGTTGTTTCCGGTATGGCAAAAATCGCGTTCATTCTGCTGTGCCACAAAGATGCGCCCGCCATCATCAACCAAGCCGAAAGGCTGACGGCGGCTGGTGACTTCGTGGCGATCCATTTTGACGCCCGCGCCAATCCTGCCGAGTATGCGAAGCTGACCGAGGCGCTGGGTGCGAATCCCGGTGTGGTGTTTGCAAAGCGGCGCATCAAGTGCGGTTGGGGAGAGTGGTCGCTAGTTCAGGCAACGCTGAATGCCGTTGAAGCGGCGGAAGAGGCGTTTCCGAAGGCCACCCATTTCTACATGTTGTCTGGTGACTGCATGTCGATCAAATCGGGGGCCTATGCGCACCGGTTCCTTGAGGCTGCCGACAAAGATTATATTGAAAGCTTTGATTTCTTCACCTCGGATTGGATCAAGACCGGCTTCAAGGGCGAACGCCTGCACTATCGCCACTGGTTCAACGAACGCACGCACAAGCGGCTGTTTTATGCCAGTTTCGAACTGCAAAAGTCGCTGGGGCTGCAACGCGCGGTTCCCGAAGACCTGCAAATCATGATCGGCAGTCAGTGGTGGTGCCTGCGCCGTCGGACGATCGAGGCGGTTCTGGAGTTCTGCCGCAAACGCCCGGATGTCGTCCGGTTCTTCCGGACCACATGGATCCCGGATGAGACATTCTTTCAGACCCTCGTGCGGCATCTCGTGGCCGACAAGGAAATCGAAAGCCGAACACTGACATTCAAGATGTTCAGTGACTATGGCATGCCGGTGACCTTCTATAACGACCAATATGATCTCCTGATCAGTCAGGATTATCTCTTCGCCCGCAAGATCAGCGCGGAGGCCACCCTTCTGAAGGAACGTCTGGGTGCGCTCTGGGCCTCTGACCGAGTGGATTTCGCGGTCAGCACGGAAGGGGAGAAGCTGCACAGCTTCCTGACCGAGCGTGGCCGTGTCGGACGGAGGTTCGCGCCCCGGTTCTGGGAACGTGAAGCGACAATGGGCACGGATCGTGACCTGTACATGCTGGTCTGCAAGAAATGGCATGTGGCGAAGCGTTTGGTGCATGCTGCCGAAAACCAGACGGGTGTGCGGGGCATCGAATACCTGTTCGACGAGGAATCCTGTGCCATCCCGCATTTGGGCGGGCTTGAACGGACCCTTGAAAAACGCAACAGGCATCGGCGGGCCCTGGTGCGCATGCTTTTCGATTACTACGCGACCGACAGGCTGATGATCTGCATCGACCCTTCAAGTATCGATCTGATGCAGGATTTCATGAGCGACCGGGCCAATGCCCGGATCATCGAGGTTCAATGTGTTTTTGATGACCAGTACCTGATCGGGCACGCCCATCGCGTGGGGCTTGCGACCGTCGATACGCCCGATGAAGTCATCTCGCGGATGATGCCGACGCTGCGCCACGAATTCGCGCATGAAAGCACCCGGATCCGCGAGGCGGAGTTTCCACGCTACTACCGTATCCGGGAGGAGCGAGGCGCCGATGATAACGCCGCAGTGTTGTCAGAGGTTTTCGGTATCGCACCGGATCAGGCATTGGCGATTGCCCAAACGCCCCATCTTTTCGCCGACTGACACAAGGAGTTGACGTTGCCCTACGACTATGACGACCAGAACATTTTTGCCAAGATATTACGTGGTGAAATCCCGAACAACACGGTGATGGAGACCGAGCACACGCTGGCATTCAATGACATTCACGCGCAGGCCCCGGTGCATGTGCTGGTGATCCCCAAGGGGCCATACGTGACCTACGACCACTTCGCCCTTGCCGCGAGCGAGGCGGAGATCGTGGATTTTACGCGCGTGTGCGGCCGTATTTGCGCCGCCGCCGGGATTCAGCCCGGTGAAGGCGGACAAGGCTACCGCACGATTTCGAACGCAGGCGAGGCAGCTGTGCAGGAGGTGCCGCATTATCACCTGCATATCTTGGCGGGGCGCCCCCTTGGCCGGATGTTGCAAAAGGTGGGCTAGCGCGGGTCGCCATCCCATCGGCCCGCAAGGCACCAGACTAGGCATGCGCGGATAGCTGGGCATGGTCTTTCGGCGAAATCGCGGTTTGCGCTGTTGTAATGGGGGCCAGCCCCCCGACCGCAAGCGGTCGTCCCCCGGAGTTTGTTGACCAAGATGAAGCCGTCAGATGGCAAAGGGTCGTGGTCGATGGCTGGTTAGGTCGAGACACCTGTCGCGTCATGGGAAGGCGGCGCCTTGCCCGATGTGAGGGCAAGAAAAACATCCTCCAGATCGGGCTCTTCGGTTCTGACGTCACGGATGGTGATGCCTGCCGCACGGACGGCGTCAAGAATGGCGCCGGGCGTGGTATGATTTCGAGAATAGGTGAAGGCGATCGTCCCGTCGGCGCGGGCCGTCATCTCGACCCCGTCGGGGCAGGCGACAGAACCGAACGGCGCGTCCGGGGTGATGACCAATGCTCTTGCGTCCATCTTTGCCAGCAGGTTTTCGGTGCGATCCCGCGCGATCAGGGCACCATGATTGATGATGGCGATCTCGTCGCACATCGCCTGAGCCTCTTCCAGATAGTGCGTGGTCAAGATGATGGTCATCCCGCCCTCGTTCAGGCGGCGCACGTTCCGCCAAAGCATGTTGCGGAGTTCGATATCGACGCCGGCTGTTGGTTCATCGAGGACCAGAACCTGCGGCCGGTGGACCAGTGCCTTGCCCAGAAGCAACCGGCGCCGCATCCCGCCTGAAAGGGTGCGGGCATAAGCCTCGGCCTTGTCCTCGAGGCCAATCAGCTTCAGAATTTCGTCGCTGCGCCGTTGCGACTTGGGCACGCCATAGAGACCGGCTTGAACCTCGAGCGCGGCGCGCGGAGTAAAGAACGGGTCAAGATTCAACTCTTGCGGCATCACGCCGATGGCGGCGCGTGATTGGCGCGGGTTCACATCCTGATCAAACCCCCAGATCTTGACCTGCCCGGCGGTTTTTCTGACGAGCCCCGCCAGAATATTTATCAGCGTGGATTTCCCGGCCCCGTTGGGCCCAAGCAGACCCATGATGCAGCCCGCCGGAATATCCAGATCGATCCCCTTGAGCGCTTCCTTGGCGGCGGACCGGCCACTGCCGTCGTAGGTCTTGCGCAGGTTGCGGATTTCGATGGCGTTCTCTGACATGGTGTTCCTTCCGGCAGGCTTGCCCGTGGCGTTGCAACCTGCAATATGAACCCGATGTATGCGACAGCTTTCGGCCCGACAAGTTCAAGGATGAACCAGACATGACCACACCGGCCCCTGAAACCGAGATTGTGAGCGTTTGGCGTCTGGCCTGTGACGGCGGCGAGGGCGCGCTGGGCCATCCCCGTGTCTGGCTGTCGGTCCCGCAAGATCGCGGTTGGGTCGAATGCGGGTATTGCGACAAACGCTATATTCATGAGGATTTCGCGCAAGACGCGAAAGGGGCGTGACCCAGGGGCCATGGCACCCGGTGTCATGGTGATGTCACGCCTGTCTTGGCTGCGGGCCTTGTCGGCGACGTGATCCTCGGTCAGGTCGCGCGCTGTCACTTCGTATTCTTGTCATTGCGGCGTCGACTTCGCAGGTTGTCGCGTCATGTTTCATTGAATCACCAACGCAGTTGCAGATGGGTCCGCTGAGCCGTTCCGGATGGTGGGCGCGTCGCGCGTCGTGCGCAAAAACACGGTCGCACCATCGGCGGTGGCGCGGTAGAAACGGCGCAGCAAATGGGAGCGGGCGATATGAGTGGCGGATTCGGAAAAGGGCATCATCTTCACCTCGTGGATGGCTCTGCCTTCATCTTTCGCGCCTATCACGCCCTGCCGCCCCTTACACGCAAGTCCGACGGGTTGCCGATTGGGGCGGTAAGCGGGTTCTGCAACATGATCTATCGGTTGATCGAGGCGAATAGCGGCCCCGATGCCCCGACCCACGCGGCCGTGGTGTTCGACAAGGGTAGCCACACGTTCCGCAACGACCTGTATGATCAATACAAGGCAAACCGCGAAGCGATGCCCGAAGACCTGCGCCCGCAAATACCGTTGACCCGCGACGCCACGCGCGCCTTCAACCTCGCTTGTCTGGAGTTGGAGGGTTACGAGGCCGACGACATCATCGCCACGCTTGCCCGTCAGGCACGCGAGGCGGGAGGGGAGTGCACCATCATCTCATCGGACAAGGATATGATGCAGTTGGTCGGCGACGGCGTGGAAATGTTCGATGCCATGAAGAACGTCCGGATCGACCGCGAAGGCGTGATAGAAAAGTTCGGCGTCGCACCAGACCGCGTGGTGGATGTGCAGGCACTGGCGGGCGACAGCGCTGACAACGTGCCAGGTGCGCCGGGGATCGGGATCAAGACGGCGGCCCTTTTGATCAACGAATTTGGTGATCTCGAGACGCTGCTGGCACGGGCAGACGAGATCAAGCAACCCAAGCGCCGGGAAACCTTGATCAAATTCGCAGATCAGATCCGACTGTCGAAGCGCTTGGTGATACTTGATGACCACACGCCGATTGATGTGACGCTGGACAGCCTAGAGGTGCGGGAGCCTGAGGCCGGACCGCTGCTGGAGTTCCTGACAGCGATGGAGTTCCGTTCGCTGACGCGGCGTGTCGCGGAACAGATGGGGGTCGAGGTGCCTGCCGTGCCCGATACCGATCCGCGCGGCGCTGACCCTGAGGGTGATACGGCCGCGCCTGCGGCGGTTCCCTTCGAGATCGCCGATTACGCTGTCGTCCGCGATGCGGGGACGTTGCAGAAGTGGGTCGATCGAGCGGTCGCGCAGGGAACTGTCGCGGTCGACACCGAGACCACCAGCCTGAACGAGATGGTGGCCGATCTGGTGGGAGTGTCGCTGGCGCTTGGCCCCAATGATGCGTGTTACGTGCCACTTGGCCACAAGTCCGGCGGTGATGACCTGTTCGCGACAGGCGCTCTGGATGAGGGGCAGATGCCGCTTGATGACGCGTTGGCGATCCTCAAACCGATGTTGCAGGACCCGTCGGTCCTGAAGATCGGGCAGAACATGAAATATGACGCCAAGATTTTCGCCCGCTATGCCGTGCAGGTCGTCCCGATCGACGACACGATGCTGATGTCCTACGCCATGAACGCCGGATTGCATGGGCATGGCATGGATACATTGTCTGATCGTTACCTTGGCCACCAACCCATTGCGATAAAAACGCTTTTGGGTTCCGGCAAGGCGCAGGTCACGTTTGACAAGGTCAAGATCGACGATGCCGCCCCCTATGCAGCCGAAGATGCGGATATCACATGGCGGCTGTGGCAGTTGTTCAAGCCCCAGTTGCATCGCAAACAGGTGACCACCGTCTATGAAACGCTGGAACGCCCCTTGGTGCCGGTCCTTGCGCGGATGGAGATGGCGGGCATTAAGGTGGACCGCGACACACTGAGCCGCATGTCAAACGCATTTGCCCAGAAGATGGCAGGCCTCGAGGCAGAGATCCACGAACTCGCCGGGCAGCCGTTCAATGTGGGAAGCCCCAAGCAGTTGGGCGAAATTCTTTTTGATAACATGAGCTTGGAGGGCGGTGTTAAAGGAAAGACGGGGGCCTATGCCACCGGTGCCGACGTACTTGAGGACTTGGCCGCGCAGGGTCATGACCTGCCCGCGCGCGTGCTGGACTGGCGGCAACTGTCCAAATTGAAATCAACCTACACTGACGCGCTGCAAGACCACATCAATCGTGACACGGGACGGGTCCATACCTCTTATTCCATTGCGGGGGCGACGACGGGGCGGTTGGCGTCGACGGACCCGAACCTGCAGAATATCCCTGTGCGATCCGAGGAGGGGCGCCGGATTCGGGAGGCATTTGTCGCCGAGCCGGGTAAAGTTCTGGTTTCCTTGGACTATTCCCAGATCGAGTTGCGGATATTGGCGCATATCGCGGGTATCGATGCCCTCAAACAGGCCTTCAAGGAAGGGCAGGACATCCACGCCGCCACGGCCTCGGAAATGTTCAACGTGCCGCTGGATCAGATGACGCCGGACGTGCGCAGGCAAGCCAAGGCGATCAATTTCGGCGTGATCTATGGCATTTCCGGCTTTGGTCTGGCGCGCAACCTGCGTATTCCTCGCGCCGAGGCGCAGGGGTTCATCGACCGCTACTTCGAACGCTTTCCCGGCATCAAGGACTATATGGCCGAAACGAAAGAGTTCGCAAAAACAAATGGTTACGTGCAGACGTTGTTTGGCCGCAAGATACACACCCCTGAGATTTCGGCCAAGGGACCGCGGGCCGGATTTGCCCAACGTGCGGCCATCAACGCGCCCATTCAGGGGACAGCGGCGGACATCATCCGGCGCGCCATGGTCCGTATGGATGAGGCCATTGCCGACCTGCCCGCGACCATGTTGTTGCAGGTGCATGACGAATTGCTGTTCGAGGTGGCCGAGGATGCGGCGGACCGGCTGATCGCGCGCGCGCGTGACGTGATGGAAGGGGCGGCGGAACCCGCCGTGCATCTAACCGTGCCGATTTCAGTTGATGCCGGGCAGGGTCCGAACTGGGCCGAGGCACACTGAATTTGCGGCATATGAAACCGGTATGCTTTTGGTATGCATGTCATGCATATGGTGCGCCATGACCCTGATCGCCTTCAACAAGCCGATGAATGTTCTGAGCCAGTTCACCGATGAAGGGCAGTGGCCGGGATTGAAGCATTGGATCGACCTGCCGGGCGTCTATGCGGCGGGGCGGCTCGACCGGGACAGTGAGGGGCTTTTGATCCTGACCGACGATGGGCGACTGCAGGCGCGCATCACCTCGCCACGCGCGCGGACCGAGAAAACCTATTTCGCACAAGTCGAAGGGACGCCGACCGAGGTGGCGCTTAGTCGATTGCGCGAGGGCGTTACGTTGAAGGATGGGCCGACGCGGCCCGCCAAGGTGGACGCGGTTCCGCAACCTGATTGGCTGTGGCCGCGTGATCCGCCTGTGCGCATGCGCAAGACGGTGCCGGATGCATGGTTGGAATTGACCATTACCGAGGGTCGCAACCGGCAGGTGCGCCGCATGTGTGCCCATGTCGGCCTGCCGGTGCTGCGGTTGATCCGCTGGTCAGTGGGGAATCACACGGTTGCGGGGTTGGCACCGGGAACGTGGAAGGCGTTGTGAACAGGGCGCCGCGCCCTGCATTTGAAGCGCCGGGCCTTTCGGCGCAGAACCCAAGCCACGGACTACCGGCAACGAAAAAGGGGCAGCCTTGCGGCTACCCCTTGGGTCGCGGTCACGACCGGCTCCTCCTCCGGTCGGATCGCGGTATCAGGCCAGCATCACCATCGGATTTTCAAGGTTATCCTTGATCGCGGTCAGCAATTCAGCCCCGACTGCGCCGTCAATCACGCGGTGATCAACCGACAGCGTCACAGACATCACGGTCGCAACGGCCAGTTCGCCATCAGCCCCGACAACGGGCTTCTTGACGCCTGCGCCGACGGCCAGAATGGCCCCGTGCGGCGGGTTGATCACGGCATCGAAGTTGTCGATGCCGAACATGCCCAGATTCGAGATGGCGAACGTGCCGCCAACGTATTCATGTGGCGCCAGTTTCTTGTTCCGGGCGCGCGCGGCGAGGTCCTTCATCTCGGACGACAGGGCCGAGAGGGATTTCATCTCGGCGTCCTTCAGGACCGGCGTGAACAGCCCGCCTTCGATCGCCACGGCAACGGCCACGTCGGAAGGCTTGAGCTGAATGATTCGGTCGCCCGCCCATGCGGCGTTTGCGGCGGGAACGGTCTGCAGGGCAAGGGCGCAGGCCTTGATGATGAAGTCATTGACCGACAGTTTGACGCCGCGCGCCTCAAGCTGCTTGTTCAACTGCGCCCGGAACTTCATCAGGGCGTCCAGCTGAATATCCCGGCGCAGATAGAAGTGCGGGATGGTCTGCTTGGCCTCGGTCAGGCGGGCGGCCACGGTGCGGCGCATACCGTCCAGCTTGACCTCTTGGTATTCGCGGCCCTCGTACATCTTCATGACCTGTTCGGCGGTCGCACCGGTGGGCATGGCGGCAGTTGCGGCTTTTGGGGCCGTGGCGGCGGGCGCTGCTGCGGCGGCCTTTGGCGCCGCAGTGGCATTTTCCACATCGGCCTTGATGATGCGGCCATGGGGGCCGGACCCCTTGACGGACGACAGGTCAAGCCCCTTGTCCTTGGCGATGCGTCGCGCCAGCGGTGTGGCGAAGACGCGCGCGCCATCGGCGGCCACGGTGGCGGCCGGGGCAGGTGCCGCGGCGGCAGCGGCGACAGCAGGTGCCTCGGCTGCGGCTGCGGCGGGGGCAGGGGCGGCTGCGGCAGGAGCAGATGTCGCCCCAATGTCACTGGCGCTTTCGCCCTCGGCGAGGATGATGGCGATTGGGCTGTTGACCTTCACGCCTTCGGTGCCTTCAGCGACCAAGATCTTGCCGACGATGCCTTCATCGACGGCTTCGAATTCCATGGTGGCCTTGTCAGTTTCGATCTCGGCCAGCAGGTCGCCGGACGAGACGGTGTCGCCTTCTTTCACCAGCCATTTGGCCAGTGTGCCTTCCTCCATCGTGGGGGAGAGGGCGGGCATCAGGATTTCTGTGGGCATCGCACGCTCTCCTTAGCGGTAGGTCACGGATTTCACGGCATCGACCACTTCGGCCGTAGTCAGAAGGGCGTGTTTTTCCAAGTTTGCCGCATAGGGCATTGGCACGTCCTTGCCGGTGCAGTTCAGGACCGGCGCATCGAGGTAATCGAAGGCATGGGTCATGATATAGGCGGACAGGTGATTGCCGATTGAACAGACGGGAAAGCCCTCCTCGACCGTGATGCAGCGGTTCGTCTTCTGAACCGACGCGATGACGGTGTCGTAATCCAGCGGGCGCAGCGTCCGCAGGTCGATCACCTCGGCGGAAATCCCATCTTCGGCCAGCTTGTCGGCGGCTTCCAAGGCGTAGGTCATGCCAATGCCGAAGCTGACGATGGTCACATCAGTGCCTTCGCGCCAGATGCGGGCCTTGCCGAACGGCACGGTATAATCATCCAGCACCGGCACGTCGAAGGATCGGCCATAGAGGATTTCGTTTTCAAGGAAGATAACCGGGTTTGGGTCACGGATGGCGGTTTTCAACAGCCCTTTGGCATCATCCGCCGAATAGGGCATCACCACCTTGAGGCCGGGGATCTGGCTGTACCAAGCCGCGTAATCCTGACTGTGCTGGGCACCGACGCGGGCTGCCGCGCCGTTGGGGCCACGGAACACCATCGGCGCACCCATCTGGCCGCCAGACATGTAGAGCGTCTTGGCGGCGGAGTTGATGATGTGGTCGATCGCCTGCATGGCGAAGTTGAAGGTCATGAATTCGACGATGGGCTTCAGGCCGCCGAACGACGCGCCCACGGCAATGCCCGCGAAACCATGTTCAGTGATTGGCGTGTCGATCACGCGCTTGGCGCCGAATTCGTCCAGCAGGCCTTGGCTGATCTTGTAGGCGCCCTGATATTCGGCAACCTCTTCACCCATCAGATAGACCGTTTCATCGCGGCGCATCTCTTCGGCCATGGCGTCGCGCAACGCTTCGCGCACGGTGGTCTGCTTCATCTGGGTCCCGGCCGGGTAATCGGGTTCGACCGCGCGGACCGTCACGGGGGCCTTTGCGGCGGCGGGTGCGGCCGCCACTGGGGCAGGGGCTGCCGCTGCTGCGGGCGCTGCCGCTGCGGCAGCAGGTGCAGGCGCGCTGTCAGCGTCTTCGCCGTCTTCCAGCAAGATGGCGATGGGGCTGTTGACCTTCACGCCTTCGGTGCCTTCCGCAATCAGGATCTTGCCGATCACGCCTTCATCGGTGGCTTCAAACTCCATCGTGGCTTTGTCGGTTTCGATCTCGGCCATGATATCGCCGGATTTGACGGTATCGCCTTCTTTTACCAGCCATTTGGCCAGTGTGCCTTCCTCCATCGTGGGGGAGAGGGCGGGCATCAGAATTTCGGTTGCCATGGTTCTCTCTCCCTCAGGCTTCTGCGTAGATGTCGGTCCAGAGCTCTTCAAGCGCTGGCTCTGGGCTTTCCTTGGCGAACTCGGCAGCTGCGTTCACAACGTCCTTGATGTCCTTGTCGATGGCCTTGAGGTCATCTTCGGTCGCATGCTTGCCTTGCAGCAGCATCTGGCGGACATGTTCAATGGCGTCGCGCTTTTCGCGCATCTCCTGCACCTCTTCGCGGGTGCGGTATTTCGCGGGGTCCGACATGGAGTGGCCGCGATAGCGATAGGTCTTCACCTCAAGGATATAGGGGCCCTTGCCAGACCGGCAGTGTTCGGTGGCGCGCAATCCGGCCTCCTTCACGGCCAGAACGTCCATGCCGTCCACTTCTTCGCCCTCGATGCCGTAGGCCGCACCGCGTTCCCACAAGCTGGGCGATTTGGTGGAGCGCTGGACGCTGGTGCCCATGGCATACTGGTTGTTTTCAATCACGAACACGACCGGAAGCATCCAAAGCTCGGCCATGTTATATGTCTCGTACACCTGCCCCTGGTTCGCGGCACCATCGCCGAAATAGGCGAAGGTCACGTTGTCATTGCCAAGATATTTGTCGGCAAATGCCAGCCCCGCACCCAGTGGCACCTGCGCCGCCACGATGCCGTGCCCGCCGTAGAAATGCTTTTCCTTGGAGAACATGTGCATCGAGCCACCTTTCCCCTTGGAAAAGCCGCCAGCGCGCCCGGTCAGTTCGGCCATGATGCCCTTTGGGTCCATGCCGCAGGCCAACATATGGCCGTGATCGCGATAAGATGTGACGCGCTTGTCACCTTCCTTGGCCGCCGCCTCAAGCCCTACAACAACCGCCTCCTGACCGATGTAAAGGTGGCAAAAGCCACCGATCAGGCCCATCCCGTACAGTTGACCTGCCTTCTCCTCGAATCTGCGGATCAGCAGCATTTCGCGGTAGTGGTTCATCAGCTCTTCTGCAGAAACATTTGGAATCGCGGCAGATTTTGCCGTTGTCTTGCGTGCCGCCATGGGTTGGCTTCCTTCCGCCAGGATCGTTAGTTTAACGTTGAACTATTTGTTACCAGAGCCAGCGCGTCTTTGCACCCGGCAAATATGACGCGGGGTCATGCGCCCAGAGCAAGACCGCAATCATCGGCTTGCGCGGCGATTTCAGGGCAGGACGATCTCGTCGGCGCGAACATAGCCCAGCACGCTGCGGGCCTGTTCGTCCAGAAGATCAAGATCCAGATAGGCGTCGCTGAGCCGTCGGGTCATGATCTCCATTCGCGTGGTCTGGGTTTCAATGGCAGCCAGTTCAAGGCTAAGGCGGTCGACCTCGGCCTGCACCTGAATGCGCCGGAAAAGGCCATGATTGCCTTGCACGGCTGTGAACGTGAACGACGCCGCGATGCACAACAACATCACGGTCAGACCCAGCCCGGTAAGAGAGCGTTTGCGCGACATCGCGTTCCTTGCCTTCAATCAGCGCCACCTCTGTCGGACGGCTGCAAACGACAGATTCGCACATCGTCCGGCAAAAGGGAATCCCCCGCGAATCAAAAAGCGCGCCGATGCGAAACGCGGCGCGCTGATCCTCTTTGTTCCTGAGGCTCCGTTGCCAGAGGTAACTTGGCCGTCCAGACGCGGGGCGCGGTCAGGTAATCGATGCAGCGTAGATGCTGTCGATCGTGGCGGCCAGCGTGGCGTTGAATTCCGCTTCGGTCTGATTGACGGACAACCCTTCGGTGAGGGCGCGCGAGAAGCTGGCGATGACGCCGTGGTTCTGAGCCAGACGCCGGGTCGCCTCGGCGCGATCATAGCCGCCGGACAAGGCCACCACACGCATCACGCGCGGGTCATCGACCAGCGGCGCATAGAGATCGGGCTGTTCCGGCAAGGTCAGCTTGAGCATCACACGGTGGCCCGTTGGCAGCAGGTCAAGGTTCTTTTGGATCGCCGTCAGCAACATCGCCTCTGCCGCCGCCTTGTCGGGCGCGGTAATGGTCACTTCGGGTTCGAGGATCGGCATCAACCCCTTGGCCAATACCTGCGCGCCGTAGGCAAACTGCTGTGCCACGGCATCGGAAATGCCTTGCGGGTTGGCGGCATCGATGACCGAACGGGCCTTGGTGCCGAACATGCCATGGGCCACGGCGCGGTCCAGCACCTGATCCAGTCCCGGCATGTCCTTGAGCAAGCGCACCCCACTGGCGGGGTCCTGCAGGCCCTTGTCGATCTTGAGGAAGGGAACCACCCGCCGATCCTCCCACAGGAACCTTGCCGACGGCTTGCCGCCAATTTCGCGTTCCATCGTCTGCTCGAACAAGATCGCGCCGATCACCTTGTCACCGGTGAAGGCAGGTGCCTGCGCGATCCGCGCGCGCATGGCATGGATCATGTCGAACATCTGGGCGTCGTCGGCCCATGACCCTTCTGTTATCCCATAAAGACGCAGCGCCTTGGGCGTCGATCCACCCGACTGATCCAAGGCCGCGATGAAGCCGGCGCCGTTGGTCATTTGTTCGGTCATTGCCTGATGCGTCATGGTTCATGGGTCCTGCGTGATGTTGGCTTGCCCTGTCATTAGGCAAGCCAACCCAAGCAATCAATCATGGTGGCGCAAACAGTCGACGGGAATGTGCGCGACCGCGGTTCGGTTTGGCCAAGGGAGCCGGTCGACAGGTGTCACTGTCGGCAAGCGGCGCAACTTTCCGATCCGGCTAGCTTTGCTCCAGCGCCGCGACACCGGGCAGGGTCTTGCCTTCCATCCATTCCAGAAACGCGCCGCCTGCGGTCGAGATATACGTGAACCGGTCAGCCACTCCCGCCTGATTCAGGGCGGCCACGGTATCGCCGCCGCCCGCCACACTGATCAGCTTGCCTGCGGCGGTCAGATTGGCCGCAGCGCGCGCCGCGGCCTTCGTCGCGGCATCGAACGGCGGGATCTCGAATGCGCCGAGCGGGCCGTTCCAGATAAGTGTTCTGGCACGCGTGAACGCCGCGATGATATCGGCCACGCTCGTGGGCCCGGCATCAAGGATCATGGTCCCGGCGGGCACGGCGTCCACGGCCACGGTTTCAGTCTCGGCCCCAGCCTTGAATTCACGGGCCACGACAACATCTTGCGGGAGCATGATCTGGCAGCCGGCTTCACCGGCATTGGCGGCGATCTTGCGGGCCGTATCGGCAAGATCATGTTCGCAAAGCGATTGCGCCACATCGATGCCCTGCGCGGCAAGGAACGTGTTTGCCATGCCGCCGCCGATGACAAGAATATCGACCTTGCGGATCAGATTGCCAAGCAGATCAAGCTTGGTGGAAACCTTGGCCCCGCCGACAACGGCCACCACGGGGCGTTCTGGCGCACCCAAGGCCTTCTCCAGTGCGCCCAATTCCTCGGCCATCAGGCGACCGGCGCAAGACGGCAGCAGATGGGCGACACCCTCGGTCGAGGCGTGGGCCCGGTGGGCGGCCGAAAACGCATCGTTGCAATAGACGTCGCCAAGTGTCGCAAGGAACTGCGCCATTCTTGGGTCATTCGCCTCCTCCATTGGGGTGAAGCGCGTGTTCTCCAACACGATGATCTGTCCCTTCATCCCGTCCAGTGTTGCGCGGTCGGGATGTTCGACGAACCGGACCGGTGCACCCAATGCGGCCTGCAGCGCGGGCAAGATGATCCGCAACGACATCTCGGGGACGGCTTTGCCCTTGGGCCGCCCGAAATGGGCCAGCAGAACCGGGGTGCCGCCCTCGGCAAGGATATCGCGCACGGTGGGCACGATCCGATCGATCCGGGTGGTGTCGGTGACGCGGTCACCATCAAGGGGCACGTTGATATCGACACGGGTCAGCACGATCTTGCCGGCAAGGTCCATGTCGTCGAGGGTTTTCCAGGTCATCGTCGCCTCCGGGGTCGGTGTTGTCGGGTTGATACCACGATGGATGCTTTTCGGCAGAGGGTTGAAGCCTCCGGCGAGAGTATTTGAACCAAGAAAAAGGCCGGCACAATTTGCCTAAAAATGCCGGCTTTTTCTTGGTTCAAATACTCAAATCCCGGAAGTTCCGCGCATCACAGGTATTTGCCCATGGCCACTGCGGTGTCGGCCATACGGTTGGAAAAGCCCCACTCGTTGTCATACCATGACAAGATGCGGCACATGTTGCCGTCCATGACCTTGGTCTGGTCGGTCGCGAAGATCGACGAATGCGGGTCGTGGTTGAAGTCCGAGGACACCAGCGGTGCATCGGTCACACCCAAGATGCCCTTGAGCGGGCCGTTGGTGGCGGCGGCGCGAATCGCGGCGTTGATTTCTTCCACCGTAGTGTCGCGGTTCGCCTCGAAGGTCAGGTCGACGACGCTGACATTGGGGGTTGGAACCCGGATCGCGACGCCATCGAGCCTGCCGTTCAGTTCCGGCAAAACCAGACCCACGGCCTTGGCTGCGCCGGTCGACGTCGGGATCATGCTGAGGGCTGCGGCGCGCGCGCGATAGAGATCCTTGTGCATGGTGTCCAAGGTTGGCTGGTCGCCGGTGTAGCTGTGGATCGTCGTCATGAACCCGCGTTTAATCCCGATGGCGTCATTCAGCACCTTTGCGACGGGGGCCAGACAATTGGTCGTGCATGACGCGTTGGAGACGATGATCTTGCTGGCGTCCAGCACGTCATGGTTGACACCATAGACGATGGTCGCGTCCGCATCCTTGCCCGGGGCTGAGATCAGGACGCGGCTGGCGCCGTTGTCCAGATGGGCCCGGCATTGTTCTTTGGAGGTGAAGATGCCGGTGCATTCCAGCACGATATCCACATGGGCCCATGGCAGGTCTGCCGGGTTGCGGATCGCCGTGACGGCGATGGGGCCGCGGCCGACGTCGATGCTGTTGTCGGTGGTGGTGACAGTGGCGGGAAAGCGTCCGTGCACGCTGTCATACTGCAGCAGGTGGGCGTTCGTTTCCACCGGGCCAAGGTCGTTGATGGCCACGACCTTGATGTCCGTGCGCCCGTTTTCAATGATCGCGCGCAATACATTGCGCCCGATACGTCCAAATCCGTTGATGGCTACCTTGACCGTCATAATCCCCTCCACGCAGATGCCTGACTGTAACAGCTAACATCGCGACGGGCGCGATCTTTCGCGGCTCGGTTCATGTTAGCGGTAACATAAGCTTCTAACGTCCGCACGACAAGATGGGAAGGGGTTAGCGCCAGAAGGCCACAAGATTGAGAAGGTCCACGAAATGCCGCCCAAGCGTCAGCGGCAACGTTCCGCTGAAAAACAGGGCATCCCCGACGAAGATCGCGACGATGGCGAAGGCAAGGAACAGGGCGATCTTGTCGGTCATGGCGCGGCCTCGCTGTCGGATGTTGCAAGGGTAGGCGACAGGGCGGCCGCCTGCCAGAGGGATCGCCATCACACCTGTCATGGTGTTGCGGTGGCGTCGACGGCGCCACACCGGTCCGTAGGGCACTGGCGCGCGCTTTCCGGATCATCTGGCAACCGGCGATGCTTTGGCACAAGAAAAAGGCCCGCCCAAAGGGCAGGCCGTTCGGTTCACAATCATCCCGCTAAGGTCAGTGCAACAACCGCCCCATCGCGCCGGCCACATCAGCCATGCGCGCCGAAAAGCCCCATTCATTATCGTACCATGCAAGCACACGCACCGTGCGCCCGCCAACCACCTTGGTCTGGTCCGGCGCGAAGATCGAGGAATAGGTGGTGTGATTGAAGTCGATGGACACCTTTGCTTCGGGATCATAGGCCAGCACGCTACCCATGTGCCCGGCGGCGGCCGAGGCGACGATTGCGTTAATTTCCTCAACCGATGTTTCGCGCCCGGCCTCGAACGTCAGATCGACGGCGGAGACATTGGGGGTTGGGACGCGCAGGGCGGTGCCGTCCAACTTGCCGTCGAGTTCTGGCAGCACCTCCCGCAGCGCCTTGGCGGCCCCGGTGGAGGTTGGGATCATCGCCATGGCGGCGGCGCGGGCGCGGTAGAGGTCATCATGGCGGCGGTCCAGCGTCGGCTGGTCGCCGGTGTAGGAATGGATCGTGGTCATGATGCCACGTTCGATCCCGACGCTGTCGTTCAGGACCTTGGCAAGCGGGGCAAGGCAGTTCGTGGTGCACGACCCGTTCGACACGACATGGTGGGTGTCGAGCAATTGCCGGTGATTGACGCCATAGACGATAGTCTTGTCCGCGTTCTTGGCAGGTGCCGAGACCAGAACACGCTTGGCGCCGCGTGTCAGGTGCACCGCCGCCGCATCGCGGTTGTTGAACTTCCCGGTGCATTCCAGAACGACGTCGCACCCCTCCCAATCCAGTTGATGCGGATCGTAGGTCGACATCACCTGCATCGGGCCACGGCCCAGATCAAGCGTGTTGCCGTTGACGCGAATCTCGCCAGGAAAGCGACCATGGACGCTGTCGTATTTCAACAGGTGCGCGTTGGTGGCGATAGGGCCTGTTGCGTTGATCTTGATGACCTGCACATCATTGCGGGCGCTTTCCGCGATGTGGGCGAGGGTGCAACGCCCGATGCGTCCGAATCCGTTGATACCGATGGTGACGGTCATTGGCAGAGGTTCCTCAATCAGGCGTTTCTGCAATTGGCATACAAAAGGATACCGAGAATCAAAAGTCAAAAAGTGACGCAATTTTCGGATGTTAGCGAAAACATTGGGTGTTAGCCCTAACGGCTTGCCGCATGATGCCGGAAGGGTATTGTGCGTCACGCAACAGATGGGGCTGCAAAATGAGTGGATTACTGGCGCTGCTGGATGATGTGGCGGCAATCGCGAAGGTCGCCGCCGCCTCTGTCGACGATGTCATCGGCCAAGCCACCAAGGCGGGTGCCAAGGCTGCTGGTGCCGTGATCGACGACGCCGCCGTGACCCCCAAATACGTCCACGGGTTCGAGGCCAAGCGCGAGTTGCCGATCGTCTGGCGGATCGCGCGCGGGTCGATCTTCAACAAGCTGGTGATCTTGCTGCCGGCTGCCCTGCTGTTGTCAAGCTTCGCGCCCTGGGCGATCCCGCCGCTTCTGATGCTTGGCGGGGCCTACCTGTGCTTCGAAGGGGCCGAGAAGGTCTGGCATTGGCTGTCGCCGCACCATTCGGATGTGGAGGAGGCGACCAAGAAGAAATCGTCGGGCGCCGACACCGCGCATCTGGAGGAACAGAAGGTCAAGGGCGCGATCAAGACCGATTTCATCCTCTCGGCCGAGATCATGACCATCGCGCTGTCGGCGCTCGAAACCGATAACGTGTGGTTCCGGGGGGCGGCCTTGGCGATTGTGGGGATCGCCATCACCATCATGGTCTACGGCGCGGTGGCGCTGATCGTGAAGGCGGATGATGTCGGGCTTCACATGGCCTCGAACGGACGGCTCGGCGCGACGCGGAAGATCGGCGAGGGGGTCGTGCGTGGCATGCCCGGCTTCCTGCGTGCGCTGACCATCGTGGGCACGGCGGCGATGCTTTGGGTCGGTGGCTCCATCATCGTGCACGGTATGGCCGAGATGGGCTGGCACGCGCCCGAGGATATGATTGACGGGCTAGCGCATCTGGCGGGCGATGGCGGGATGGGCGCATGGACGATCAAGGCGGTGATCGACGGTATTCTCGGACTGTTTCTGGGCCTGTTGCTGCTCCCGTTGGTGTCGGGGACCATGGCCCTGTTCGGCGCGGCGAAGACGGCCGGGCACTGACACGCAGATTCCCCTGTCCGGGTTTCGGCGGCGCGTCATCATGTGGGGGCAAAGGTGATCAACGTTGTCGGCTGCAGGCGGGTTTTTCGGGCGTTCGCTGACCCGGATCGGTTCGGGCATGGTCACCAACCGCCCGCGCGGCGGCTGGTGACGGGGGCCTTACTTCAGCAGTGATTTGGCCTTGTCGGCTACGGCCTCGGCGGTGATGCCGAAATCAGCATAGAGGTCTTCGGCCGGGGCCGATCCACCAAATCCATGCATGCCGACAAAGCCCGATTTCTCACGCTTGCCGCGTTCGCCGAACAACCAGCGATCCCAGCCAAAGCGGATTGCGGCCTCGACCGCGACCCGGACAGGGCCGCCGGGCAGGACACGGCGGCGGTAGGCCTCGTCTTGATCCTCGAACAGCTCCCAGCAGGGCATGGAGACGACACGGGTGCCGATCCCTTCGGCCTGCAACAGGTCGCGCGCGGCCATGACGATGGACACCTCGGAGCCTGTCGCCATCAGAATCGCCTGACGTTTTCCGTCGGCATCGGCCAGCACATAGGCGCCCATTTCCACCATGTTCTTGTTCTTGTGTTCGATGCGGACCGTCGGCAGGTTCTGCCGGCTGAGTGCCAGCACCGATGGCGTGGATTTCTGGCTGAGTGCAACCTCCCACGCTTCGGCGGTTTCCACGGCATCGGCGGGGCGGAAAACCAGCGTGTTGGGTGTGGCGCGCAGCATGGCCAGATGTTCGACCGGCTGGTGGGTCGGGCCGTCTTCGCCCAGACCGATGCTGTCATGCGTCATGACATACTGCACGGAAAGCCCCATCAGGGCAGACAGACGCATCGACGGACGGGCGTAATCGGTGAAGCACATGAACGTGCCGCCATAGGGACGCACGCCACCATGCAGCGCCATGCCGTTCATCGCCGCCGCCATCCCGTGTTCGCGGATGCCGTAATGCACGTAACGGCCCTTGCGGTCCTCGGGCGAGAAGACGCCAAGACCCTTGGTCAAGGTGTTGTTGGACCCGGTCAGGTCGGCCGATCCGCCGATGGTTTCGCCGATGATCGGGTTAATGACCTCCAGCGCCATTTCGCTGGCCTTGCGGGTGGCGACGTTGGGCGCACCCTCGGAAATCTGTTTCTTCAACGCCTTGATGGTGGCCGAGAGTTTTCGGGGCATGTCGCCCGCGAAGCTGCGGGTAAATTCGGCCTGCTTGTTTGTCGAGAGCATTGCGAAATCGACCTCCCACGCCTCGCGGGTGGGCTGGCCCCGGCGACCGATCGCCTCCCATTGGGATTTCAGGTCGGCGGGAATTTCGAACGGGCCGTATTGCCAACCATAGGCGGCCTTGGTGTTGCCGACCATCTGGGCACCGGTCAGGGCGCCGTGGCCCTTGGGCGTATCCTGCGCGGCCGAGCCAAGTGCGATATGGGTCTTGCACGCCACCATCGCGGGTCGGGCCGAGGCCTTTGCGGCCGTCAGCGCCCGATCGATATCGGCGGCGTCGTGGCCGTCGCATTCGAACACATCCCAGCCGGACGCCGCAAAGCGGGCCATCTGGTCGGTGCGGTCGGCAATGTCGACCGTGCCGTCGATGGTGATGCCGTTGTTGTCCCACAGCACGATCAGGCGCGACAGCTCATGCCGTCCGGCCAGTCCGATCGCCTCGTGGCTAAGACCTTCCATCAGACAACCGTCACCGGCGATGCACCATGTGTAGTGATCGATGACCTTGGCGCCCCAGCGGGCCCTGAGCGATTCCTCGGCCATCGCGAAGCCGACGGCATTGGCGATGCCCTGACCCAGCGGACCGGTCGTGGTTTCGATGCCACTGGCATGACCGAATTCGGGATGGCCCGCAGTGATCGCGCCCAGTTGGCGGAAGTTCTTGATCTGCTCAAGCGTCATATCGGCGTAGCCGGTCAGGTGCAGCAGCGAATACAGCAGCATGGACCCGTGGCCAGCCGACAGGATGAACCGGTCGCGATTGGGCCAGTCCGGCGCTGATGCATCGAAGCTCAGGTGCTTTTCGTAAAGGACCGTCGCGACGTCTGCCATGCCCATGGGCATGCCGGAATGGCCGGAATTGGCAGCATCGACCGCATCCAGTGTCAGGGTGCGGATGCAGGCGGCGCGGCGCCAGTGGTCGGGGTTTCGGGCGGCAAGGGCGGCGATATCCACGGGCGAAGGTCCTTATTGCTGGGTCTGTGATGTCTGCCGCGTGATAGCAGAGGGTGGGTCGAGTGCAAGCGTCCGGGCGATTGTGGGCGCCGGGAATGCGGGGAAAACCGCGCTCAGGGGCGGTTATGGCGCGGAAAACCTTGCAAACCCGGCCCGGATCAGGTGAGTTGAGCGAAAGAATGGGCCCGATGAACGGCCCGGAACCACGGTAAGAATGGGGGCACAGGCACAGCATGAGCGATAGCGCCGAATTTGAGACGCTTACAGCGTTGGAAGGCCGACTGGCCGCCGCGTTGGACCGTATCGCGGACGGATTGGGTGTCGCGCGCGCCCGGCAGATCGACGATCCCGCCATGACAAGTGCGGCCATGGAAGACGCGTTGGCCACGGCTGACGCCGCGCGGGCCGCGGAAGCGGCGGCGCTGTCACGCGTGGCGGCATTAGAAGCGGAACTCAGCGCCGCAACGCCAAAGCCCGACGACACCGCCCTGACCGAGATGGCTGCGGCCCGCGATGCGCTCGAGGCGCAGTTGCGCGGCTTGCAGGCCGCCCGCGAGGCCGACGCCGACGAGGCACGGCGCACACTTGCGGCGCGCGATGCGGCGGCGGCGGCGGCAACCGCAGAGTTGAACGAGATGCGCAAGGCCAATGCCGATTTGCGGGATCGCCTGTCGGGCGGGCAGTCCACACCGGCGGCACCTGCAAGCAATGCGGAAACGGCAAAGGCGGTCGCGTCCCTGTCCTCAGAGGTCCATACCTTGCGAAGCCGGGTGGGGAGGTTGCGCGTCGAGCGGAACGAGGCGCGGCAAGAACGTGATGATTCCACCGACCTGCTGGATGAGATGCGCGCCATTTCCGACGGCGTGTCGGTGGATGACCGGCAGCTCGCGCTGCGCGGCGATCTGCGGGCTCTGCGGACCGAACTCGACGCGCTGGCCGCCAAATTGCAAGAGTTGCAGGCGGGTCCGGTGAGCGATGCGGACGGTATCAATGCGGCAATGGCCGCGGAGTTGCACGCCCTGCGCGTCGCGCGTGCCGCCGATGCCGCTGAACTGGCCCGTGTACTGGACGAGATGCGCCCATTGATCGAAGGAGACGCCACTGATGCCTGACCTCGTGATCGAGATTGGCGGCCGGAATTTCACCGTGGCCTGTCAGGCAGGCGAAGAGCCCTACCTGCAATCCGCCGCCAAGATGCTGGATACCGAAGCGGCCGTGATTCTGGGGCAGATCGGGCGGATGCCGTCGGACCGGATGCTATTGATGGCGGGCCTGATGCTGGCCGACAAGACGGCAGCCATGGAAGATGATCTGAAGGCTTTGCAGACCCAGGTGGCCGCCCAGGAAAAGGCGCTGCGCAGCGCCGAGGAACGTCTTGCCGATCGCGCCCGTCGGATTGCCGAATTGCAGGAAGCGGGCCCGCGCACGGAGTTGCCGAGCCGGTTCACGGACGGATTGGCCGAACTGGCGGCGCGGGCCGAGGCGTTGGCCGACGATCTGGAACAGCCGCAGGGGTGAATTTTACCTGACCATCCGGTGCTTGCGCGGTTGCGCAGCGGGGGCAGGCGCGCCTCGTCGAGACCTTCAAGGCGCTCGCAAGACATGGACCACGCCTGTTGACGGCAGTTGGCCCTTTCAGGCGTATCAGGCGAAAAGCGGTGACAGCAGGCGCGCAGCTTCGGTGTTGGGATCGGCCAATCTGGTGCGGTCCTCGCCGGGATAGAATCGCGCGCGGGTTGCGGTTGGCATGGGCGCGGGGCGGAGCAGGTGGATGGCGGGGCCTGTCTTGACCGACTCGGCTTGCCACTGCTGCACAAGCGCGCGCTGGGCCGCCTTGGACATGGCATAGGGGCCAGCGAATTTCGGATCCCATTCATCATCGAAGAAGATCGCGGCGGCATTGGGGCTGGGCGTGATCAGGGGTGCGACCAGCCCGAGCAGGGACGACATGGCGCGGATGTTGGTCGCGATGTTCTTGTCGAGGTCTTTCAGCGTGATGTGGGGGGCCGGGGTCAGCGCGCTGACGTGGATCGCGCTATGGACCCAGATATCGGCACGTCCCCAGCGGTCGTGGATCGAGCGGCAAAGGTGCGCCATCGCGTTCGGATCGGTGACGTCCATCGGGGCCAGCGTGGCTTGTCCGCCGGCCGCCTGTATGCGGTCGTCAAGTTCCTCCAGCGCGCCGGTGGTGCGTGCGACGGCAACGACATGGGCGCCATGGGACGCAAGCCACAGTGCCGATGCGGCGCCGATGCCCCGCGAGGCGCCGGTGACAAGCGCGATCTGTCCGTTGAGAGATGTGTTGTTGGTCATGAACGCGCATTTGCCGCGTTTGTCCGGCCTTGGCAAGGGGGGTGGGGGCTCTGGTGTGCTTGACTTTGCCCCATGCGCGTTTGACAACAAGCATCAACGTGGGACCAAGAAGGAGAGGCCGATGCGCCGCGACATGACCCTTAGCCGGGCCGCCCTGGGCGATCTGAGTCTGCTGAAGCAGGTGTTTTTGGTATTGGGGGGCACCGTTTTCATCGCGCTGGCCGCCAAGATCAGCGTTCCGATGATCCCCGTTCCGATGTCATTGCAGACGCTGGCCATCTTGTTGGTCGGCTTTGCCTTCGGATCACGGTTGGGCGCGGTGACGCTGCTTGCCTATCTGGCGCAGGGCGCGATGGGCCTGCCGATGTTCACGCCGACGACCGCGATGGGGGCTGCGGCCTTTGTCGGGCCGACCGCCGGTTTCCTTGTTGGTTTCGTCGGCATGGCATGGGCTGCCGGTCTTGCCGCTGAACGGGGCATTGCCAAGGGTGTGGCAGGCACGGTTTTCGCGGCACTGGTCATCTCCACATTGCTTTATGTGCCGGGCCTGATCTGGCCGCTGGCCGTTGCTGGCGCCATGGGGATTGATGCCGGTTGGGCCGGGCTTTCCCTTGCGCAGGTGTGGGGCGGTTTCGCGGCGCCGTTCATCTTGGGTGATGTGCTGAAGGCGGTCATTGCGGCCTTGATGGTGACCGGTGGGTGGGCGGCGCTGAAGCGCGGCTGAGGCTGAGACCAGTTCGAGACCAGATACCCTGACGCCGCCCCAAGAAAACGGGGCGGCGTTTTTCGTTCTGGCCGGGGTTGGCCGCCAGATCAGGACAGTGTGACGGCGCGGCTGCGGCTGGTTCCGCCCGCGTTCAGGTCCGTCATGCGCTTGAAGGTGCTGGACTTGCGCGATGCGAGCGGGCATGCGTCTATGGCGGCATGCCGCTGCGGAAAGCTTAATCCATGTCTCTGAGCCGTGTGATCTACACCTCGCGTCCGTTCGGGTTCGACCAGAATATGTTGAACAGCATTCTGGTAACGGCACGCGCAAACAATGCGCGCGACGACATCACTGGCGCGCTGATCTGCCGGGCCGACCTGTTCATCCAGTATCTTGAGGGGCCAGATGCGGCAGTGAGGGCGTGCCTTGCCCGTATCCGCCGCGATGATCGGCATCTGGAAGTGGTGGAACAGGTTCAAGGACCGGTCGCCGCACGGCTCTTGGGGATTGGGCGATGCTGGACGATCCGGCGCAATCGCTTGTCTGGAGCCGCGACGAGGTGCGCAATGGCGCGGTCGAGGCCGGGACGCCCGAAGAAATTGTGGCAATGTTTGAGGCGCTGCGCAGCCGGGTCGGTCGGCCCGTGGTCCAATAGATCGAGCTAAAGCCGCAGACGGACGATCACGCCGTTGTCGCGACCTTTGGTCCAGATTCTACGCTATGGTCGGTGGAGAGAACCGCAGAGACAGGCACGACATCCCGCCGTCAAGTTTGGCCGCTTCGGTATTTCCGATGGCGCGAACGGTGAAACCTGCCTCATCCAGCGCCGCCGCCGTCCGGGGAAAGCCCGCAGGAACGATGACCAGATCGTTGAAGCGGATCGCATTGGCTGCAGCCTCCTCACCCTCGGCGGTGTGAATGACCTTGTAGCCATCAAAGCAGCCCGATGCGGCAAGCCGCTTTGTCGCCAGAACAGTGTCAGGCGCAAGCAACGAACAATCGGTCTTGAAATGCAGCACACCCGGCGGTGTGTCGACGACACGCAGACCAAGCGGAAAGGGCCGCAGCGCGGCCCGCAGCGCATCGACCCCTGCGCGGTCCGTCCGCGCCGACAAGCCGACCAGAACCTCGGTTTCGGTCACCAGAATGTCACCGCCTTCGATTCTGGCCGGTGCTGGCAATGTGATGATCGCGTCGCCATAGGCCACAGCCAAGGCAGGGGCCATGTGGGCCACCTCTCCGGCGCGCGAGGGTGCGCCGGGGCGCATCAGGATCGCAGCCTCGGGCAGACACAGCGCGGTGTCTTCGACAAAGACGCCATCGGGAAAGGCATCAAGCGCATCCAGAACCGTCACATCCGCGCCCGTGGCGCGCAGTGCCGCGACATAATCCGCATGATCGGCGGCGAAACGGGCGGGGTCGGGTGTGCCGGTATCAATTGCGCGCAACCCATCAGACAGGTCAGCGGAGGGAAGGCGGCAGATGGCATGCGTAAAGTGGCAAGACCGGCTGCCGATCATTCCGCCGGTTCCACCATCTTGAAACCCTTTGCCACCATATCGGTCGGTTTCACCGGATAATCACCCGAGAAACACGCATCGCAATAGGCGGGCGATGCGTTGTCGCGCCCCTTGCCTTCGCCGACCGCGCGGTAAAGGCCATCAAGCGAGATGAACCGCAGGCTGTCGACACCAAGGTGGCCGCGCATTTCATCCTCGGACATGGTCGAGGCCAACAGCTTGTCCCGTTCGGGCGTATCCACGCCATAGAAACACGGCCAGGCAGTGGGCGGCGAGGCAATGCGGAAATGCACCTCGGCCGCGCCGGCATCAATGATCATCTCTTTTATCTTGCGCGATGTGGTGCCGCGCACGACGCTGTCATCCACCAAGATCACCCGCTTGCCCTTGATCAGCGCGCGGTTGACGTTGAGCTTGAGGCGGACGCCCATGTTGCGGATGCTCTCGGTCGGCTCAATAAAGGTCCGGCCCATGTATTGGTTGCGGATGATCCCCATGGCGTAGGGGATACCGCTTTCCTGACTGTATCCGATCGCGGCGGGGGTGCCTGAGTCGGGCACCGGGCACACAAGATCGGCGTCAACGGGCGCCTCACGGGCCAGTTCCACACCGATCTGGCGGCGGGTTTCATAAACCGATCGCCCGCCAAGGATGCTGTCGGGACGGCTGAAGTATACGTGTTCGAAGATGCAGAACCGGGGTTTGCGTTGTTCGAACGGCATGAAGCTTTCGACGCCCGATGCATTGATCACCACCATTTCGCCGGGTTTGATCTCGCGCACGAAATCGGCCCCGATGATGTCGAGCGCGCAGGTTTCCGAGCTGAGCGCCCAGCCATCGCCGACCTTGCCCAGCACCAGCGGACGCACGCCCAACGGATCACGCACGCCAATCAGCTTGGTCCGCGTCATGGCGACGATGGAGAACGCGCCTTCGACCCGGCGAAGCGCGTCCTTCATGCGTTCCGGAATGTTCTTTTGATAGCTGCGCGCCATCAGGTGGATGATGCATTCGCTGTCTGACGAGCTTTGAAAGATCGAACCGCGCCCGATCAATTCCTTGCGCAGTTCATCAGCGTTCACGATGTTGCCGTTATGGGCAATCGCCGCACCGCCCATGGCGAATTCGCCAAAGAAGGGCTGCACATCGCGGATTTGCGTGGCGCCCTTGGATCCGGCGGTGGAATAGCGGACGTGGCCAATGCCGATTTCACCGGGCAGGGTTTCCATGACTTTCTGGCTGGTGAAGTTGTCACGCACCAGCCCGAACCGACGGGCGCTTGAAAAACCATGTTCGGGATGGTGGGTCACGATGCCCCCCGCCTCTTGCCCGCGATGTTGCAGGGCGTGCAGGCCAAGGGCCACGAAATTGGCGGCATCAGTCACTCCGATAACGCCGAAAACGCCACATTCCTCGTGGAGCTTGTCGTCGTCGATGGAGGCGAAGGGGTGGTCAGGAAAACGGCGGTCGGGCAGGGGCATGCATGGGCTCCGGCTGGGCAGGGCGATTCCCCCACCATGGGCAGACCTGCCCCATGTAGGCGACTGAGCCCGCTCTGTCACCCGGTGGATGTCATGGGCGTGTCACAAACTTGCGGTTGTGACACAGGGGGCGGGGCCATAGCTTGCAAGAAAGCCAATTTGCACGGGAATGGAGCATATCATGCAAGGGATCGTGGTTCTGGCGGGCGCGGCGATGACCGCAAGCTGTTTCATGGTGTGGGTCAGGTTGCCCTTCGCGGTCAGTTTCGTGCCCATCGACAGCCTGCGCGGTGTGTTGAATACCGATGCGCCATGGGAAATCTGGGCCTTCGGGTTAAGCTTTGTGCTGGCCGGGTTGGCGGCGCTGCGCGCGCTGACCGGGCGGCCGGCGCGGGTGATGGCGCTGCTGGCTGGCGCCACGCCCTATGGCTTGCTGGTCTGGAGCTATGTCCGGGCCGGTCAACGGCTGGACGACGTCAATCTGGGAATGCCTAATCTGGCGCTGGATGATCTGGGACAGGTCTGGGCGACGCTGGGCGATCATGTTCAGTGGGGTTTCTGGGCCTATTTTGGCGGCGCAACCGTGCTTCTGCTGGTGGGCATTTTCGGCATTCGTCGCCAGCAGCCGAACGGCGGGGTCTGATCGCCGCGCAGGCGTTACTGCGTCGGCGCCGTTTCTGCGGGCACGTCACAATTGCTGGTCAGTTGTTGATACCGCGCAAGGATCCATCCCGGTGCGTCCGAGGGGATCTGCTCCTCGACGTTGCCCTGAAAACTGGCGAAAACCTGCGCCGAGCGGCTGTCATCAACCATCGCGATGCCATCGTCGCCCACAACCCGGTCATAGGCGATCAACGCCACGACGACCAACAACATCCCACGCGCCACGCCAAAAAGAAAACCAAGCCCCGCATCCACACCGCCCACCACCGAGCGTTGGACCGCGCCGGAAAACACCGGGGTGAACAAGGATACGACCACCAATGCCACCGCGAACACCGTGGCAAAGGAGAAGATGATGCCCAGTTCGCAGCTTTCGCCAATGAAATCGCCCAAATAGGGGATTTCCCGGACCAACGGGTCAACCGAAGGGGCAAACAGGAACGCGACAACGGCGGCCACGATCCATCCGACGATAGCCATGATTTCACGCACAAAGCCGCGCGCATAGGCAAGGATCGCCGAAATCACGATGACGCCCGCGACGACCCCGTCGATGATTGTGAAACCTTCCATTGCCTGCCCCTTGCCTATGATCCGGCGTTATTCCGCGCCGAAGGTTTCGCCGACGAAGGAGGGCAGATCCGCGAAGGATTGCACCGTAACGCCATTGTTTGACCCGAACTTACACCCTGAAGGCGCGATTGCGGAGGTGAAACCAAGTTTCTGCGCCTCTTTCAACCTGTTTTCCGCCTGAGACACCGGACGGAGGGCCCCTGACAGGCTGAGTTCCCCGAATACAACAGTCGTCGCTGGCAAAGCGGCGTCTTCCCGCGCAGACAGCAGGGCCGTGGCCACGGCAAGGTCGGCGGCGGGTTCAGAGATACGCATGCCGCCCGCGATGTTCAGATAGACATCCAGCCCCGCAAACGAGATGCCGACACGCGCCTCCAGAACGGCAAGGATCATCGACAGCCGCCCACCATCCCAGCCCACGACCGCGCGGCGCGGTTGCGAAAGCGAGGACGGAGCGACAAGGGCCTGTATCTCGACCAAGACGGGACGGGTACCTTCGATACCGGCAAACACCACCGATCCGGGGGCAGGCGCATCGCGATCCGACAAGAACAGTGCCGAAGGGTTCGTCACTTCGGCCAGACCGGCACCTGTCATTTCGAACACGCCGATTTCGTCTGCCGGTCCAAAGCGGTTCTTGACCGCGCGCAAGATACGGAACTGGTGGCCGCGCTCGCCCTCGAAATACAGCACGGTATCGACCATGTGTTCCACGACGCGGGGGCCGGCGATCTGGCCCTCCTTGGTGACGTGGCCAACCAGCATGACGGCCACGCCCTTGCGCTTGGCGAAGGTGACAAGTTCATGGGCCGCCGCCCGCACCTGAGATACGGAACCGGGGGCGCTATCGACGGTATCAAGCCACATGGTCTGAATGGAATCGATGATCACAAGGTCGGGCGCTTCGGCCTCCAGCGTCGTCAGGATGTCGCGCAGGTTGGTTTCGGCGGCCAGCAAGACGGCGGTATCCGCCAGATCCAGCCGCTGTGCGCGCATGCGAACCTGTGCGGTCGCCTCCTCGCCCGAGACATAGACGACCTTGAGGCCCTTGCGCGCGAAACTGGCGGCGGCCTGCAACAGAAGGGTGGATTTGCCGATACCGGGATCGCCGCCCACCAGTGTGGCGGATGCGGGCACCAACCCGCCACCAAGCACACGGTCCAACTCCTCCATCCCCGATCCGGCACGGGGCGGCGGCGTCTCCTTTGCGCGCAGATCAGTCAGCGCCATGCGCCGCCCTTTCATGCCGCCCAAGGCCGCCTTTCCGGGACCCGATGACAGGGGCGCTTCCTCTTGAATGGTATTCCATTCGCCGCAGGCGTCGCAACGCCCCGACCATTTCTTGTGGGCAGCGCCACAGGCGGAACAGATGAATTGGGTGACGGGTTTTGCCATGCGGTTGGCTTAGCGCGCCGTTCGTCCCTTGACCAGCGGTTCGCGCTTGACTTGCACGACGCGCGCACGCGGCCTGCAACCGCCACAAGGCATTTGCCCCGCGTGCTTTTCGGGATCGGCGGATCAGCCAATGCCAAGCGCCGCTGCCTGCCCAACCAACCCAATGCCGCCCGAACTTGGGCGCCAGTGTCATCAAAGACACACCCGGCGGCCCGAATGCCGTACGATGGGGCCAGTTTGACTTGAAAGCTTACCATATCTGGACAGCCCATTCATTGTCAGACTCAACAGAAGCGTTTCGGTATTTCCCGACATGTGGGAACGTTGCCGGTGCATAAGAACGAATTGGAATTTTCATCATGAAATTGTCACTCCTCAGCGTGACCGCCATTGGCGCGGTATTCGTGAGCCACGCAGCGATGGCGGATCCAGATCCCATTCCCGTT
>Ga0075467_10000565_pt1 | contig 29816 bp, 31 predicted proteins | sample DEB08_DNA_9_FD_75067 | JGI IMG/M metagenome (GOLD analysis project Ga0075467, IMG submission 75067) | Aqueous microbial communities from the Delaware River and Bay under freshwater to marine salinity gradient to study organic matter... | ecosystem: Environmental > Aquatic > Marine > Coastal ... | reverse complement strand
GAACTGCAAATTTTGGCTCGAAATGAAGAGTGTGGATAAATGTGCGCTAAACACTTATAAGGCCCTGGGGTAAGTATTAAAATTCAGGTAAATAAAAACCCCGGTCACTCTTAAAAGAATGCCGGGGTAAAACCTTAACCTGATTAATCTGCTTCGCAGGCTCAAATATACATTTATCGAAATGTAAAAAACAAGTTTTTACAGGAGAAATTATATTTTGAATTGCAATTTTCACATAAGTGTCTGGAAGACAATTAAAAAAAATCTGATGAAATGGACCGTTTCAGATAGCTATGGGATTTATTCCGTGGTATATGGTCAAGTAGGCGCTGTTACCCTTCGCTTCGGTAGAGCCGCGATTTATCGCGTCTTCTATTTATCGCGTCTCTTGTTTTACGTTGTCCCTATTTTGTTATGCCTCTCATTTATTTTGGAGAGTATTCGTGTCTTCTGGCAGTCAATCGTCGTTTGTTTGAACATTTGCCTAAGACTCGGCATTTTCGAATGCTGTATTATGGGGGCACAAAGGCAAGATGAGGTGCGGCAGAATATAGTGCAAATAAAAACCCCGGTCACTCTTGAAAGAATGCCGGGGTAAACCTTAACCTGATTAATCTGCTTCGCTGAAACAAATATAAGAATAGATAATTTAATTATCCAAATAAAATTTTCAAAAAAATGCTAAAAACGCAAAAAATCAAATCGAGCAGAATGTAATTGCTTGAAATAACGGATTTGTCAGGTTGTTACTTTTCTTGGTTTAACCTTTTCCGCTTATACAATTTCGCCGCAATAAAGAATAGTACGCCCAAAGCCAATAGTACGCCTATACCAATTAGTAGTCCTGCCGTGCTTTTCCAAACCGCCAGCATTACCACGCCAATAAGAACTAAAGTAGGTACTTCATTATACAAACGATAACCGAAGCTGCTTATACCCGTTGGATTGCTTGCAAGGCTTTTTATTTGCTTGCCACAGCTGAAGTGGTAAAGGATCAGACCTAATACCAAAGTGAGTTTTATATGCATCCAAGGTTGACTAAGCCAAACCGGATTGATCATTAACATGCCAATGCCACCGATTAAAGTGAGATATAAGGCGGGATTTTGAATAATCTGATACAGCCGTTTTTCCATAATATGGTATTGCTTACGCAAAACTTTGGCTTCTAAATCATCTGCGCCAGCGTCCCAAGCCTCGCGGTGATACACAAATAGTCTTACCAGATAAAATAAGGCGGCAAACCATGCTACAAAACCTATTATGTGCAAGGCTTTAAATAGAAAGTAGAAATTCATACAGCAAAGTAAAGGCAATTATAAGGTCTGACAATTGTCATTTTTCAACAACTTAATTGCCCCTAGTTTTGCTCTATGAATTACGATCTAGTAGAGAAATACAATGTGCCCGTTCCACGCTATACTTCTTATCCCACGGTACCCTTATGGGAGAGTAGTAATATAGAGGGTGCCCGTTGGATGAGCCAGGTTATAAAGCGCTTTGAAACGAATAATGAGATTAGTTTATATGTGCATCTGCCTTATTGTGAGAGCCTTTGCACCTATTGTGGTTGCAATAAACACATCACTAAAAATCATTTGGTGGAATTGCCTTACGTTAAAACGGTTTTAAAAGAATGGGAAATGTACCGCAGTCGCTTTCCCGAAAAGCCCATTATCAAGGAATTGCACCTTGGGGGCGGAACGCCTACTTTTTTTAGTCCCGAAAGTTTGGAATTACTTATTAATGGCCTTTTAAAAGATGCCATCGTGCCGAAAGATCGTTCCTTCAGTTTTGAAGCCCATCCTTCTAGCACCAGTGATGCGCATTTAGAAACCCTCTATAAATTAGGATTTAATCGCCTAAGTTTAGGAATTCAAGACTTCGATGAAGAAATTCTAAAAACCATTCATCGTTTTCAAACCGCTGAGCAGGTAGAACGCATCTGCCGCAAGGCCAGAGAACTGGGTTATGATTCGATAAATTTTGATTTGATTTACGGATTGCCCAAGCAAAATAATAAGCACATCGATATTAATTTGGATTGGGTGAAAAGTTTGAAGCCCGATCGTATTGCCTTTTATAGTTATGCACATGTTCCTGGGGTGGCTCCTGGTCAAAGGGCCTATAGCGAGGCTGATCTACCGCAAGGGAAAACCAAGTGGGAGCTTTACCAACAAGGGCGTGAGGGCTTTTTAAAAATGGGTTATCAAGAAATTGGCATGGACCATTTCGCGCTTCCGCAAGATGATTTGGCCCGTAGTCTGAAAAAACACAAGTTACATCGCAATTTTATGGGTTATACCGCACAGCATACCGATTTGGTTATTGCTTTGGGAGCTAGTTCCATTAGCGATAGTTGGGATGCTTTTGCGCAAAATGAAAAAACCTTAAAAGAGTATATGCGACGTGTGCGCGAGGAAGATTATCCGCCCTTAATTAAATCGCATTACCATACTGCTAAAGACGAGCAATTACGCGCTAAGCTCTTAAATTTAATCTGCCATTTCGAAGCAGACTGGCTTAATGAACGTGATTATTTTAATGAGTTTCTTTTACCCCGTTTTCGTACGCTCGAGGCAGATGGCTTACTAAAAATATTCCCTTATCAGGTGAAAGTTACCCAAAGGGGCAGGTCCTTTATTCGCAATATTTGCGCGGTTTTAGATGAGCGTTTAAATACTACAGAATTAGCGAAACCTACTTTTAGTAAAGCAGTTTAGTCGATTTTATTTCTTTGGTAGGGATGATCTTGGTAAAAATGATCTTCAAAAGTTTGCGTCACCTCTTCCGGGTGACGTAATACTTTATAGATGGTATAAATCACCATAATGGGCGAGGCGTAAAATAGGGCCAGGGCGATAAACGGCCAATTCAAAAAAACGCTTAAGCCAAAAAGGAAAAGAAAGAGGAAGGATAAATTCAATGCCGTTTTCATAATAGGCCTTTCCCTAATTAAGAGCTGAGAACCTAATTTTGTTCGTGAACGACGGCTTTAATGATGAGGTCTTTGGGTTGTTAGGGAAAACTAATCCCTTAATTACAAACTTCTACAGAAGCACCTAGTTTGGGGAGTGCAGGTGAAAGATAAGGAATGTCTAATTCCATTCCGCGGAGAATAAGTAGGGCGGCAATTAATACCACCGAAATGGGAATGAGCTTGGGAATATACTTACCATAGCTCAGAATTATTTTATTGCTGAAAATATTTAGACCGGCTAATAGGGGCAGCGTTCCTATTCCGAATGCCAACATATTTAGCAGGCCCATTCCTAGGTTTTCCGCACCCGCAGCAGGCAATAGGGCCGCGTAAACCATTCCACAGGGTAAAAAGCCATTGAGGGCGCCACTGCTGTAAAACCAAATCGACTTTTTTTTGCCTTGGGCTTTGGGTTGCAGCTTACGCAAGATGGGGACCAATAACTGATTGAATTTCCGATCCCATTTTAGAATTTTAAAGCCAAAGTACCCAGCTAGTAAAACTAAACCAGCGATAATGGTAAAGTCGCCTTTCCAATTGGCTACTCCGATACTTTGTCCGAAAAGCGCAGCAAATAGTCCTAAAAACATATAGGTGCTAAGACGGCCAGCGTGGTAAACTATCCAATTGCCCTTTTTCTTATTATTTAGCCATTGCCCCATAACTACCGCTTGCAAAGGTGCGCACATAAGGGCACAGTGCAAAGAAGACAGTAATCCGAAGCTAAAGGCTATGCCTATCATGGCAATAAGAAATCGGTTTCAAAATAATAGTTGGTGCTATCGGTGTTGAGGTGGATTTTGGCGATCCATTTCCCCGCGCTTAGTTTTTCAGCGGGAAGGCTTAAACTAGCTACCGTCCAGCTTGGATAGGAAAGGTTGAAGTCTTTTTCTGCGTGGGTAGGAGAATACATTTCAATTTCTGCGGAAGCATGTGCGCCGTTTAAACTGGCGGGAAAGTGAAGCATTAATTCTCCCTCCTCAACTTTAAGCTGGCATTTTTCCTCTAGGGCAGATGCGTTCTTTTTCTGTTCTATCGTTTCCTGATAAGCAATTTCCTTAGCATAGTAGTCGGTGGTTACTAAGTCATGTCTTTGATTCATGGCCTTATATGTTACCGTTCCCATTCCAAGAATGAATATACCCAAGGTAATTGCTAATCCTGTTCCCCAATTTAACTTCATGATGCTAACTTTTAATATTAGTTCTTTCTCTTTGGCTTGATTAAAGGTCCGGTAAAGCCGGTTTCAATGGTTTCCACCAAAATATCTCCTTCGTAAACCCCAATTTCTACCTCGGTGGTAGTTCCGGTCATTTGGGCTTTATCCATTTTTAAAATTACTGCTCCTTGACTAAGCTCAGAACCTTTTACGGTGATTTGCTCATCGCTACCAATAGTTTGTAAGCTCAAGCCCTCAGCGGGAGAAATGACCTGAAAGGAATAGGTTTTTTCCTCGGGAGTTTTGTTTAGCAATTTCCAGTTATAGACGTTACTATAGGTGTGATCATCTATCTTTTCATAACGCTGCCCTTGCATGCGCAGAAAGATTGCTTCTACGTCGGCACGGCTCATTACTAGGTAAAAGAATAGCCCCGAAAGTAAAATTAAAATACCAATATAGGCTTTTACTCGGCCGGTGAAAACTTCGCTCTTTCCACTGGCAATATTGTTTTCAGAGTCGTAACGGATGAGTCCTTTTGGCTTATCCATTTTCTCCATAATATTATCACAGGCATCAATGCAAGCGGTGCAATTAGTGCACTCTAACTGGGTGCCATTGCGAATATCGATGCCAGTAGGGCAAACATCAACACACTGACCACAGTCAATACAATCACCTTTGCCTTCGGCGGCACGGTCTTCTTTTTTACGGAATTTAGAACGCTTTTCGCCGCGTAAGTAATCGTAGGCAATTACTATAGAATTGCGATCTAATAGGGCGCCTTGCAATCTTCCGTAAGGACAAACAATAATGCAGGCTTGCTCTCTAAACCAGGCAAACACAAAGAAGAATACGCCCGAGAAAATAAGCATACCGCTTAAGCCGCTTACATGCTCATTAGGATCGTCACTTACAATTTGCCACCATTCTCCGGTGCCAATAATGTACATTAAAAAGAAGTTGGCAATAATGAAGCTGAGGGCGTAAAATATGCTATTCTTTAAAACGCGCTTTCTTATTTTTTCACTGTTCCAAGCCATACGGCTGAGACGTAATTGCTGGTTACGATCGCCATCTATCCAGTATTCGATACGGCGGAAAACGTGCTCCATGAAAATGGTTTGGGGGCAAACCCATCCACAAAATAGTCGACCAAAAGCTACGGTAAAGACGGAGACAAAAAGCACTCCGATAATCATAGCCACCACGAAGATGAAGAAGTCTTCGGGCCAAAAAATGCGCCCGAAGATGATGAATTTCCGCTCCAAAACGTTCATTAGTAAAAAGGGCTGACCATTAATACGAATGAAAGGAATGGCAAAGAAGATCGCCAAGAGAAGGTAGCTCATTAATTGCCTCCGGTAGGTGTAAAAACCGGATGGCTTTTTGGGGAAAAGGAAGTTTCGATCTCCCTTTTCGTTAATGGTTCCAACCGAGTCGCGGAAAGATTGATCTAACTCTAAAGTTTCCTCTAATAAAGCTTCGGTGTCTTTTTCTCTTGGCTTGTTCATTATAATGCGCTAATGGCAGTAATGTCTTCTATGCTGTCGCTTGGTGCAGTAGCGCTGCTGTCTGCAGGTGCTACATTTTCCTCAAGACTCGGTTTGGTTAAAACGCCTTGTGGTTCTTTTGGATTAGCAGGGGTAGTGCCAACTAAACTTAAAATATAGGAGGCAACTTCTTGCATTTCTCCTGCGTTTAATTGGTCTTTCCAAGAAATCATACCCTTGGCAGGTACGCCATATTTAATGGTGGCAAATACATCTTTAATGTCGGCCCCGTGAATCCAGTAATCATCGGTAAAATTAGGGCCAACACCACCACCACCATCAATGGCATGGCAAACGGCACAGTTTTTAGCGAAAATTTTCCCGCCTTCTACTAGTCGACTGTTTTCCGTTAAAAGAGTTACACTGCTTTCATCAACAAGATTTGCAGCGGTTTTAAGATATTCCGCTTTGGCAATTTCTGCTTCGGCCATTTCAATTTTAAAGGCTTCTTCCGAAAGGGGAGCCGACTGAAATACGTGGAAGCGCAATAGGTAGATTACCGCAAATACTATGGATAGGTAAAAGCCAGCCTTCCACCAGGGTGGTAGATTATTGTCTAGCTCCATAATGCCATCGTAAACGTGATCGGTAGCTACTTCTTCCTCGTTTTCTACTGGTACAGCATCGGTTAGTTTGTGCAGCAAACCGTCTACCCAGTCTTTTTCTTCCTCTTTTTCCTCTTCAAGGCTTTCTACTATTTCCTTACCATCCTTGCGGGCAATAAGTTTTTTCATAGCATCTAGCGCTTCGTAAGTAGCCGTAAAGGCAATGATTAAGAAGAACAAAGAAATAACCACTAGCCAATTAGTGGGATTGGCAATAATCTCTAAGGAGTTAGCGGTATTAAGCATGGTAAGGCTTCCGGCTCCGACCATCAATAAAATAACAAAAATTAAAATGGCTCTATTTAGTTTCTTCATGGCTAAAATCTTTATCGTTATCTAAGGGAAGTAGGCTTATTTCCTCAATGCTTTTCCGATCTTTTAGCAAGATATAGGCTACTGCACCCACAAATAGAGTGAAGAAAATGAGGAAGGAGAGGATGGGGTAAATCGATACCCCATCTATAGTCTCCATATTGTGTTTTATGAACTTTAACATCAGACTTATTTTTCAGCAGTTTGGTTTCCAGCTACCGTCGCTTCGGTATGCTTGCTCGGCGTGCCTTTAATGTCAATTCCTAAGCGTTGTAGGTAGGCAATAAGGGCAACAATTTCCTCTTTCGGACCTACTTCAACATCGGTTAGTTGACTTTCTAACGCTGTAGCTATTTCTTCCGCTTGTGCCATTAAGTGCTTCTCTGCATTAGCGATATAATCTGCACTATAAGGAACTCCCAAAGAAACCATAGCTTCTAATTTCGCGGTTGTATACTCAGTGTTTAAGTCGTTGGTGTACATCCATTCGTACGTTGGCATAATAGAACCAGGACTCATGCTTGTTGGGTCTAACATGTGGTTATAGTGCCAGCTGTGTGGGTATTTGCCGCCTACGCGGTGTAGGTCTGGACCGGTACGTTTAGAACCCCATAAGAAAGGATGATCGTAAACAAATTCACCTGCTTTAGAGTACTCGCCATAACGGGCTACCTCACTACGGAAAGGACGAATCATTTGCGAGTGACAAGCATTACAGCCTTCGCGGATGTAAAGATCTCGTCCTTCTAATTCTAAGGCCGTATAAGGCTTCACATCGGAAATGGTAGGGATATTTGATTTCACCATTAAGGTGGGAACAATCTCGATAATACCACCAATTAAGATAGCTACAATACTGAAGAGCATTAATTGAACTGGTTTTCTTTCAATCCAACGGTGCCAGTGTTCGCCTTTTACTTTTTTGTATTCGGTACTGGATAAAGGTAAAGCGCTGGCTTCTTCTTGGGCTACTAATTTTCCAGTGCTAACAGTGCGCACGATGTTCACCACCATGATTAACATACCAGTGATATAAAGAATACCACCAATGGCACGGGTAAAGTAAAGAGGAATTAATTGGGTAACCGTTTCAAGAAAGTTACCGTAAACCAATGTTCCGTCAGGATTAAATTCTTTCCACATTAAACTTTGGGTCCAACCACTTACGTACATCGGTAAAGCCCAGAATAAGATACCAGTAGTTGCAATCCAGAAGTGAGCATTCGCTAATTTCTCTGAGAAAAGACTGGTTTTATAAAGCTTAGGCATGAGGTAATAAATCATACCAAAAATCATAAAGCCGTTCCATCCTAAAGTACCAATATGCACGTGAGCAGGAATCCAGTCGGTGTAATGCGCAATAGCATTGAAGTTTTTAAGGCTTAAAAGCGGTCCTTCTAAAGTACTCATACCATAAGCGGTAATTGCTACTACAAAGAATTTAAGGATGGCACTATCGCGCACTTTATCCCAAGCTCCTCTTAGCGTAAGCAAGCCGTTAATCATACCACCCCAACTAGGGAAGATGAGCATGATAGAGAAGACGGTTCCTAAACTTTGAGCCCAATCGGGTAAACTGGTGTATAAGAGGTGGTGAGGGCCAGCCCAGATGTAAAGGAATATTAATGCCCAAAAGTGAATAATGGATAGGCGGTAAGAGTATACCGGGCGGTTGGCTGCTTTAGGCACGAAATAATACATTAATCCTAATACTGGGGTAGTAAGGAAGAAAGCCACCGCATTATGTCCATACCACCATTGTACTAAGGCATCTTGCACACCGGCAAAAATGGAGTAGGATTTAAACGCGTTAATAGGAAGTTCTAAGTTGTTTACAATATGCAATACAGCAACCGTTACAAAAGTGGCGATGTAAAACCAAATCGCAACATAAAGGTGACGCTCTCTACGCTTTAGAATAGTCCAGAACATGTTTACACCAAAAATTACCCACACAAGGGCAATAGCGATATCAATAGGCCATTCTAATTCGGCGTATTCTTTCGAAGATGTGATACCTAAAGGAAGGGTGATTACCGCGGCAACGATAATTAACTGCCAACCCCAAAAGTGAACTTTACTTAAAAGGTCGCTGGCCATGCGCGTTTTTAATAAGCGCTGCAGGGAATAATAAATTCCCGCAAAAATGGCATTCCCCACAAAAGCAAAAATAGCACCGTTGGTGTGTAAGGCTCTTAGGCGCCCGAAGCTCAACCAGGAGGCTAAATTCATTTCTGGGTACACTAATGAAAGTGCGATCCATAAGCCTACTAAAAGGCCAATTACCCCCCAAATTATGGTGGCAACGGTGAAGTTTCTTACGATCTTATTGTCGTAATAAAATGTTTCTGCTTGCATACTCTATTGTTTAGATCTTTGGCTTGGCTTAGTATCATCCTTTAGCATTCGCACGCTAGGAGAGTAATCATCGTCGTATTGACCATTTTTGATGCTCCAGATAAAAGCAACCAAAAAGCCAATAGCTACGATAAAACTGATAGTGATGAGAATGTAAATGGCCGACATAAGTCTTGAAATTTTGAATGCTCAAATGTATTGGGAGCCTCCAAAGGATAAAATGACTTTTGTCAGTGTTGACTTAAATGATTAGAAAAGTGCCTTTCTGGTCTTATTTAGATTCACTCTTCGCGAGATTACGTCTCCCTAAATTATAAAGTAGTGCCATGCTTAAAGCAAGAAGCGCAATTAGGGCCATACTTTCTAAACTCGAAACCGCCTGCCCTTCAGTTAAAGCCGCGCTATAGTCGTAGCTAAAGAAGTAAACCATTACCACGATAGTGGCATTATTAAAGAAATGCAAAATAGTGGGTATCCATAAACTTTGCGTCCATTCGCGCAAATAACCCATCAGTGCACCTAAAATGGTGATGGATAAAAAAGCAAAATATTGATTGTGGAGTAGCCCAAAAATAAGAGCGCTAATCCAAATGGCTGCATGCTTATTCAGGTGTTTCCCTAATAGCGGTTGCAAGACCCCTCTAAACAAACTTTCTTCCGCCACGGCGGGGAAGAGGGCCATTATAATTAAAACCACTACAAATTCTAAGGGACTTTGCATGTTTAGTATACTTTGGTATTGCTCGAGCATGAAAGCCTGATTTTTTTCTAGGCCATCGCGCCAAGAAGCAAGAAACTCGGGCATAGGAACAGCTGCGCTAAAGCGATAAAGTAAATCACTTAAGGCGCCCATGCTATAGCTGCTAATCGCTAATAATATAATAACCAGCCATATGGGTTGCGTGAATTTCTTTAGTCCTAAAAATTCTTTAGGCCTTTCACTAAGCATCAGCGCGCCAGCAATGGCCGGAAAAAGAAAGGTGCCCACGGTAGAAAAGCCTTGCACTAATTTGAAGGCATCGCGGTGTTCAAGGTTGGAACGGCTTAATGAAGAGAGAATTTCTTCAATGCCTAAATCATAAAAAGCCATGGCTAATACCAGGCCTATACTGGAAAAAAGCATAGATCCAATTAAGGCTAGCGCAAATAAACTAAGCAATTGCTGAGCTAAACTGCTCTGCGCCAAAATCCCTTTTATCATACCACCGATTCCTTTTTGTAATTTCGCAAAATTGATAAAAATTCCGACAGTGGTTAAGATTGGAGAGGTAGAAGTTGGTGAATTCCCATTATTATTAGCACCCATGGAAGATGTGAGCGATCCTCCCTTCCGTGCCTTGTGTAAAGAAAATGGCGCCGACCTTATGTTTACGGAGTTTATTTCTTCGGAAGGCTTGATTCGTGATGCCGCGAAAAGTGTGCAGAAACTCGACTTCTTTGAGTATGAGCGTCCCCTGGGTATTCAGATTTTCGGGAACGAAATCGAATCGATGCGTCAGGCGGCGGCTATAACCGAAGAGGCGAATCCGGATATTATTGACATTAATTACGGCTGTCCTGTTAAAAAGGTGGCTTGTAAAGGAGCCGGTGCGGGTATCTTGCAGGATATTCCCAAAATGGTGGCTATGACCCGCGAAATTGTTCAGCGTGTAGATAAGCCGGTAACGGTTAAAACTCGGCTCGGTTGGGATGAGAGCACTAAGTATATTGTGGAAGTAGCTGAACGTTTGCAGGACGTGGGTATCAAAGCGATTTCTATTCACGGCCGCACCCGCAAGCAAATGTATAAGGGAGAGGCCGATTGGTCGCTTATTGAAGCGGTAAAAAACAACCCCCGTATGCACATCCCCGTTTTTGGGAATGGCGATGTGGATAGCCCCCAAAAGGCCTTGGCCATGAAAAACCGCTATGGCGTAGACGGTATTATGATTGGTCGCGCCAGTATCGGTTACCCTTGGATTTTTAAGGAAATTAAGCACTTTATGGCCACTGGCGAAATGCTGGCCTCACCTAGTTTGTTGGAAAGGGTTAATGCTTGTCGTCGTCATTTTGAAATGGCGGTAGAGTGGAAAGGTGAGCGCTTAGGAATTAACGAAACCCGTCGCCACTATACCAATTACTTTAAAGGGATTACCAATTTCAAGGAATATCGCACACAATTAGTTACCGCCGATTATGCGGTAGATGTGTATCGTATTTTAGAGGAAATTGAAAAGGAATTTGCCGATATCGAAATGGTTCATCCCTATTAATTTCATATCGAACTCACCTTAGATTAAGCCAAATTTTATTGGGTACGCAGTAATTTCAGGTCTAACCTTCTCGCCGTAAGGCTGGAAGTTAAAGCGCCTAAGGCAAACACTGTTAGCATTACGAGTAGCACATCGCTAAACTTTAAACTTACCGGGTAAGCATCTACTATATAGCCCTCCCCTACGGAGATGAGGTTGAAATGTTCTTGGGCCAATACAATGGTGCTGCCTATAAAAATGCCAGCCAAGCCCCCGTAAATACTAATAATTAGACCTAAGCGCAAAAAGATGCGTCGCAATTCGCCAATTGGAGTTCCCATGGCCCATAGGGTGTAGAGGTTTTTGCGTTTTTCAAAAGTTAGCATGGCCAAACTGCCCGCAATGGTAAAGGTGGCGATGCAAAGTATTAGAGCGAAAATTAGAAAAGTAAAAAGGCCTTCGGTTTTCATTACTTTCAAAAAAGCGGACTGTTGCTCATCGCGATTTTCAATGCGAAAGTCGGGGCCAAGAAGTAGACCAATTTCTTCTTGCGCGGTGGCTACATTTTTATAGTCATCTAGCTTAAGCTCTATGGCACTGAGCTTTGCTGGGCGGTTTAAGATTTTTTGGGCAAAAGCGAGGCTTACCAAAAAGTACTTTTCGTCGAAATCGGGTTGGATGGAAAAGACGCCCAAAGGAAAAATCTTTTCACTGTGAAATTGCTCACTGGGATTTAAAGGATTAGCACTATGAGCCGGCACGAAAACATTTATCGCTTCTTGGAAATCGCTGCGGCTGAAGCCTAAAAAGTAGGCCACGCCCGCTCCTAATATCGCAGGTTCTACCGTTAAATCTTCGTGAAGGCGATAGTCGCCGTAAATAATTTTCTTCTTAATATTATTGATGTCCGTGTAAACGGTGTCCACTCCTTTTAAAGTGGCAATATGCTCACGGTCGCGGAAGCTCAAAAGGGCTTTTTCTTCTACAATTTGCGAATAATAGGCAATGCCCTTGCTTTGCGAAAGCTTGCTAAGTACAGGCTCAGCTTCGAAATACTTACCTCTGGCGGCAGTAATTTTTAAATCGGGATCGAAATCTTGATAAAAGCCGCGCACCAGACTTTCTAAGCCATTAAAAGCACTAAGCACAATTATAAGAGCAGCGCTTCCCACCAGAATTCCTCCTAAAGAAATACCGGTAATAATGTTAACAGCATTGCTGCTATTTTTTGAAAAGAAATAACGCCGTGCTATATAATTGCCTAGACTCATTTAATGGGACTTTCGCCGCCATTTTTTAGGATGCGGTCTATTTCCGCTTCTCTATCTAAAGCTTCATCGATGTAAAAATAAAGTTCTGGCATCTTGCGTAAGCTGCCCTTCATTTTGCGCACCAATTGATTTTTAATGCTCGCCTTTTCGCTGCTAACGTAGTCTAAAATCTCCTTTTTATCCTTTACCGGGAAGAGGCTGATATTTATACGGGCAATGGAAAGATCGGCGCTGATGCGCACTGAGCTTACGGTGAAAAGTACGCCTGGGAATTTGTTTTGAGCAAATTCGCGGAAAATTTCGGCCATATCCTTCTGAATCTGGCTTTCTACCCTTTGTAGTCTATTTGAATCCATAAGGCAAAATTACAAAAGCTTAGTGGCTATATTCTATTTCAAATGATTTATAAAATTGGGCTGGGGCACTTTCTGAAATTAGTTCTTGCACATCTGCCTGAGCGGGCCCTTTTTTACACCATCTTTTTAAGTCTTCCAGCTGCCTGGCGCTACCTTCGGCAAAGATTTGCACACTGCCATCTTCGCGATTTTTCACCCAGCCACAAAGGCCCAGTTTTTTGGCTTCTATCAGGGTGCTTTTGCGATAAAAAACGCCTTGGACCTTGCCATAAACCTGAATTATTTCTGCTTGTATATCGTTCATTTGTCAAATTTTGATAAGAGAATTGGAAAGAGAAATAGTTGGCTTACTAAAGCGGCCAAGATAGAAATGCTAGTGAGGATGCCGAAATATAATACGGTTTTTAGTTCACCGAAAAGCATCAGAAAATAGCCTGCAAATAATACGGCCGAGCTTAAAATTATAGCCTTACCCACATGACTAATGGTGGCTCGGCGTGCGTGAACGGCACTGCGTCCTTTTTTACGCAGGCGTCGGTATTGATAGGCGAAATGCATAGTATCGTCTATCGAAAAACTTAAAACAATGCTGGCAATGGATGCGGTAGCGGTATCGAGATTAATCCCCAAAAAGCCCATACAGCCGAGCATGGTGATAATGGGAAAGAAATTGGGCACTAAACTTAATACTGCCAATTTGAAATCGCCTAAAAAGAAATAGAGCAGGATGAAAATAAGCACTACTGCTAGCGAAAAACTTTTCACCTGACTTTCAGTAACGTAGTTTACAATGCCCGCGTAAAGACTTTGATAACCACTCGCTTCAACCGTAGCGAGACCTGCGAAATTACGATTGCCAATTTGTTGGATGCTATCCATAATTTCTCCCAGCTGTCCGGCGGTAACTATCTCACCCGCAATATTAATACGCGCGAGTTGATAGTCTGGACTAGTGAAATTACGGAAAAGGGCAGGGCTAAGCATTTCCGAAAATTCGGTCACTTTTTTAATGATGCCCGGTTTTTCAAATCCTCTGCGCCAATCGTCTTTATAGCGCTCCACAAAGGCCGCTCGATAGATGTCGTGCAATCCATTGATGGCGCCGATATAGGGCTTTTGCGACAATTCCTCATCAAAGTTTTGCATGGCTTTTAAGAGGGCGGGACTATTGGTTTTCTCCCCTTCCTTTACAGAGATGAGGTATTCTAAAGGCATATAAGGTCCCACCAAGCGCTCGATGTTTGTATTGTCTTTTTGTACCCAATGCCCTTGCGGGAGATAGGCAAGACTATCGGTGTCGACTTTAATTTGCAGCAGGCCAAGCACGGCAATTAGGCTCAGGGCGAGAAAGCCATAGAGTAGTTTCTGAGGGTTTTTTTCGCTGATGCGCAGAAGGGTCAAAAGTTGTTTTTTGCTGATTAAGGATTTAAGGCGCGTTTTTTTGGCCGGAGCTAAAAGCAATAAGGCAAAGAGAAAGGAAAAGAACAATCCCAAGGCAATTCCTAAAGCGGTGTAGATGCCAAAGCTTACCAAAATTTTCACTGGACTAAGACTGAGTGAAATAAAGCCCGCCATGGTGGTTAGGCTGGTGAAAAGGCAGGGCCACCAAACGTTTTTAAGCGCGCTTAATTTATCTTCTAAAGTAGCATTTGGGCGGGTAGAGCTTTGGTATTCATTTAAGATGTGCATCACATCCATTACGCAAAGAAGAATGATAATGGCGGGAATAAGGGTGCTGAGTAAATTAAGTTGATGCCCCATCGCTCCGTAAATTCCGAGGGTGAAATAACTGGCGAAAAGTATCGTGGCCAAGGCGAGAATCACATAGCGAATATTTCTATAGATGAGCAAGAGGACCAAAAACATCAGGCCATAGCCAACGAGTAAAAAACGACTAAATTCTTTTTCCGATAGTTCGTTTAGCGCCTCGAAGATTACTCCAACACCTCCGAAATAGGACCGTTCGTCACTTAAATACGCATCTGCATAAGCGTATAGGTCGTTAAGGATTGCTTTGCGTTTCAGTCCAAAATCGGGACTGTTTTTTAGGTAAATGATAAACTTAGTTGCGCTGAGGTCGGCATTAAAAAACTGCTCTTTAATAAAAGGATAGCGCTCTAATTGTTGCGCTATATCTTCGCTATTACTATTGGGTTTTAAGAGCGGCTGCCCCTGAATGAAACCATTATTTAAATTAGGAATTAGTGCGTTGTGGGCGCTAAAAACCTGGGCAACATCAGGATGGTTTTCGCAGGCAATGGCGAACTCACTTATGGCCTTAAGATTCTGTTCTGCCAATACATTATCCTTTGGTTCAAAAAGGACTAGCACGATTTCATCGTTGCCAAAATTATCTAAAAAACGGTGGTAGGATTCTAAGGCAGGGTCGCCTTCTATAAACCAACCCGTAAGGCTGTTATCTACTTGTACCGCTTTACGCAGATGGGGAAAAAGAAGATAGGCGCAAAATAATAAAATAACTAAAATGGGGTAGCGCAGGCGGTGGAATAGTTTCATTTTTTATTTCATAAGCCAGCGAATGGCTTTGTCAACAAGAGGACCGAAGGGTGGGTATTTCTGCTTTAAATCTAGCCAAGTGGCACTATGCATTATGGCCTTTTGATGACTAAAAGCATCAAAACCAAATTTGCCGTGATAATTACCTGAACCGCTTGTGCCAATGCCGCCGAAGGGAAGTTCGGGATTGGCCAAATGAATTACGGTATTATTAATGGCACCGCCGCCAAAAGAAATGTTGTGACTAAGCTGCTTAATTAACTTACGATCTTCGCTAAAGTGATATAAAGCCAAGGGATTGGGCTGCTGAGCGATTATATTTTCTATCTCATTATTAAAGTCAAAGGGGATAATGGGTAAAATAGGACCGAAGATTTCATCTTCCTTTAAAGCCGAATTTTCACTCGGATTAACAATGATGGTAGGACTAATTTTTAGTTGCGCCCGATCCGTTTCGCCGCCAAAGTATATTTCTTCTTTTGCTAAATAGGAGACTAATCGATCGAATTGGGCTTCATTAACAATACGGCCATAATCCTTGCTTTCAAAGGGCTTCTCACCGTAAAAGCTTTCAATTGTTTCTTTAAGAAGTTTTAGAAATGGCTCTAATACACTCCGATCTACCAAGAGGTAATCGGGGGCCACACAGGTTTGACCCGCATTAAGCCATTTGCCAAAAGCAATGCGCTGAGCCGCTACTTTTAGGTTAGCGCTGGCGTCTACTATGGCGGGGCTTTTTCCTCCTAACTCTAAGGTGCATGGCATTAGTTTTTTGGCGCAAGCTTGCGCAATGATGCGCCCAACGGGAACACTACCGGTAAAGAAAACATGGCCGAATTGAAACTTTTCTAATAAATACGTCACTACTGTTTTACCAGGTCCTTGCACCACACTTATAATTTCGGTGGGGAAATTTTCGTGAATAACCTTCTCCAAAAGGGCCGAGGTAGCGGTACTTTGCTCAGGTGCTTTAAGAATGCAGTTATTTCCGGCGGCAATGGCGGCTATTAAAGGACCAATAACCAACTGAAAGGGGTAGTTCCAAGGGGCAATTATGAGACAGTTTCCTTTGGGCTGAGGCAGTATATAGCTTTTAGAAGGCCAACTAACTAAAGGAGAACTTACCCTTTTTGCTTTAGACCACTTTCGGGTATGTTTAATGGCTTGGTTGAGTTCTTCGTATATGAAACCAATTTCCGAGACATAAGCTTCGAAGGGACTTTTTCCTAAATCATCGTATAGGGCTTGGATGAATTCTTGCTCGTTTTCTTGGATAAGCTGCTTGAGCTTTTTTAAGATGCTAATTCTTGTCTCAATCTTTTGCAGGCCTCTCATGGCAAAGAATTCTTGCTGACTTTTAACCAAATCGTTTAATTGGTCAAAGCTGAAATTGGGCTCTAGTTCACGAGAGAATGCCATCGGATAAAAATTTTAGATTTTAAACTTGAGTTCGAGCTTAAATAAGAGCATCATATGTCCTTTTTCTAGCAGACTATTTATAGTTTGATCAGTTTGCAGTCCAGTCATTACAATGGGTCTAATGCCTGTTTTGCAACAAACTCGAGATTTAAGTGAAAAGTACTGAATTTAACAAGCTTTAGCCATTACTTGTTTTTCTTCTTTTTGTTTTTTTTTGCTTTCTTAAAGTATTCCTCAAAGCGTCGGTAGGTGAAATAGTTTTTTTCCTTTTTCGATTTTTTCGGAAGAATTAGGGATGTCTCTTTAGCTAAACTTTCGTCTTTCTCCAAAGAGAAGAAGTGCACCTTAGGCGGTTTGTCGTCTTTTTGTACCCGTTTTTCTAAACGAGAAATTTGCTCTTGGTAGTTTTTACCTTCCTCGGCGCAAAGGGTAAGTTTATCTTTACTAAATACACCACAAGATTGAAGAATAAAGCGTGTGGTAGTAAAATCAAGATTACTGATAATGGCGTATTTCCAAGACTTCTGCTTTTCGATTTCTCCGAATAAGCTTTGCACTCCTGGTCTAATTTCGAAGAGATCATCGTCAGAAAGGAAAAGCTTTTTCACTTTCTTACTAAAGTGTTTTATTAAAAGCTCTAACTGCTCCTCATTTAAACTTTGGTCGAGCTCCGTTTTGAAGTAGGCTTTAAAGGCCTGCAAGATGTTTAGATCCTGGGGGAAGTGTTCATGATCATTTGGTTCAACACCAAATTCAATAAGAGCCAGACGCATGCATTTTTCGATTTCCTCATGTGGAAAGCGCGCTACTGCGTTTAAGCTAAAAACAATTAAATTCATTTTTACCCCTAGTGATGAAGTTCCAAAATTAACCAAATATTAAACACGAGTTAAGTGAAAGTTAGCAAACAAGCTTAATTCGTGTTTAAAATTAGGCTGCTGGCTTTTGGGGTTTCACTTATTTTCGACTAGATATCCAAAGAAATAACAGTTGAAATATCCTGTGGCACTCGTTTTAATCGGAAATTTCAGTACTAATGTTGGTTCCTTTTTCTAAGCTTTTGTGAACGGGGCATTTATTGGCAATGCTTAAAATACGTGCTTTTTGCTTTTCATCCAAAGGCCCTTGCAGGCTTATTTTTCGGTGAAAAAGACCTTTTTTCGCTTCACCTGTTACGCAATCTTTCGCGTCGCTGGCGTGATCGTGCTCGTAGTTGACTTCTACTTTCGCCCCTTCGAGTGGGAATTTTTTATGACGGGCATATAATTGCATGGTCATCGCCGTACAGGCTGCGAGGCCAGCACTTACTAGGTCGTAGGGGCTGGGGCCAAGATTTTGTCCGCCCATTTCTTCGGGCTCATCGGCAATAAATCCAAAGTTATTCGCAGAAATACGGGTGATAAAAGGCTCTTCATCAATTTGCGCAATAACCTGACTTTCGCCTTTCGGAATCGAGTGCTTTTCATCCGCTGCCAAATACCGGTTGGCCCAAGATGCGATAAGTAAACCGACGTATTCCGAATCGGCAGATTTACTTAAAAGATGATCGGCGCCATCGAGTGAGATATAACTTTTAGGGTGATGAGCGGCTTCGTATATTTCGCGGGCATTTTCTATTCCAACAATAGTATCTTGTGGTGAATGCATCACCAATAAGCCTCTTTTCCGCCACTTACTAATGCTTTTTTGTACAGCGTGACCCTCTAAATCGTGTAGAAATTGCTTTTTAATAACAAAGGGCCGGCCGCCAATATTCACTTCGGCATCACCCTCTTCTAAAATGGTATTGAGATGCGGCTGAAAAAGATGTTTTACATGCTCGGCCTCCGACGGAGCGCCAATGGTAGCAACAGCTTTTACGCTAGGAATTTTGTCGGCCACCATAAGTACAGCCGAACCGCCTAAGGAATGACCAATGAGAATTTCGGGAGCCATATTATTCCCGGCCATAAACTGGGCGGCAGAGAGCAAATCATTAATATTTGTGCTGAAATTAGTGCTGGCAAAGTCGCCCTCAGATTGACCTAAACCACTAAAGTCGAAGCGGAGCACTGCAATGTTTTTCTGATTAAGGCTTTCGGATAAATTACGGACCGCTTTTAAATCTTTTCCACAGGTAAAGCAATGGGCAAAAAGGGCATAAGCTTTAATTTTTTGCCCAACAGGCTTTTGGAGCTGACCACTTAATTGCAGTCCTTCCTGATTGGTGAAATATACTTTTTCGGCTTTCATTGATCTTAATTTTTTAAACCCAGCGTAGGAAATCGTGCACCATGCGGTCTTTGGCAAAACGTTTTACAGCGGCAATGTTGGCCAGACTAATCGCGCTGTTTAAGATACGGGGATATTTTAATATGCCTTGCAGACTGTAGGCGGTTCGCATTTCGGTGTGGTAGTATTTATACATGTGCTCGTGGTAGGAGCTAAGGTTGGGATTACTCTTGCCTATTTGCACCCGAATATGTTCGGAAGCAATGCGCGCACTCATCATTCCCGGCCCAATTCCCTTACCGGTAAAGGCTTCAATCATGCCGCCTGCATCACCTATTAAAGCGTAACGATCGCCCCCAATTTGTCTCTTGGGCGTCATTATGGGAAGTCCCCAGCCTTTGGTGCTTTCCAGCGCTTCTGCTTCAGCGAACCAAGGGGCAATGTGGGGATTAGTAGTTATCACTTCCTGAAACATTTTTTTCAGGTTTATTTTTTTGGCAGCAATGGCGGTACTCATCATGCCCAAGCCTACATTGGCTTCATTGTTACTAAGGGGGAAGGCCCAGAAATAACCAGGCAGTAATTTTGGATCGAAGAAAAACTCGAGGTGGTTCCCTTCGTTAAAGCCTTGCACATTTTTATAATAGATACGAATCGCGGCCAGCAAATGTTTTTTCTCCCTAAAGTGTTCTAGGCCTAAGTAGCGCGTAACAATTGGCTTTTCGCCTTCAGCGCCGATAATTATTTTGCAATGCAGTTCTTTTTCTTCCTGTGCATCTTTAAGGAAAACTTTAATGCCAGTGGCTTCCCTTTCTAAGCCAACAACTTCGGTGGCGGGCCAAAATTGACCAGAAGCTCCTTGTGGCAAATTGTCGATTAAAAAGCGGTCGAGGTCTAAGCGGCGAGCAGTATAAAAGGGAGCCAAAGGAAAGCCATCGTTTTTAAAGTCGTAGCGAATTTCTTTACCAGTGGTGCCCTTAAAAGCGAATCCCCAAGAGGGTAACATTTCGCTTTCGCGACTAAATTTTTCGAGAAGTTCGGGACTAATGCGTTTTAAGACGTTGAGGACGTCGACAGTAATGCCATCACCGCAAATTTTATCACGCGGAAAAGTGGCTTTATCAATAAGGATGTGATCGATTCCTTCTTTATGTAAAAAGTGCGAAAGTGTTGCGCCTGCTGGTCCAGCTCCTACAATGCAAACATCAGTTTTAAGCATATCTTGCCTTTGGAAATTGTGGGCAAGATACTAAGCCTTTTAAAGAAACATGCTTTGAGGCGGAACTAAAAGTTGACGATAGGCGCCTACATATCTTAAAAGCGATTGATCGATGAATTTTTTGAAGGGTGCTTGCTTAATTATAAATTCATAACAACGTCTATCAATAAAAATGGACTCTAAATGGGGGCTGCAAGAGATTACATCAAATAGAAGTTTTTCTTCTTCTAAAAAGGCATCTAATCCTCCCATTTGTCCCGAAACTAATTTGATGCTTTCGGTGCCAGGAATTAAAATTTCCGCTTTACCGTGAAGAATAAAGTAAAAACCCAAGGGGGAATCTCCTTTTTTGAAGAGGCATTCTCCTACCCCGTGAAACTGAATAAAGCTGCTCTGCATCACAATTTCCTCTAAAAGCAAATTGGAGGCATTAAATGGCAATAATGCTTTCAGCGTTTCTTGTATTGTATTAAAACCCACGATTCGGAACATTTAATTCTACGAAAGTAGGCAGGCACCTAAATATTGGAAATGATATTTGTCATTTATTCGAAAATATTGGCAATTTGCTGTAAAGCACCTCGGTCGGCTACGGCAATACGCTTGCCTTTGCTACTAATATAGCCTTCTTTTTTTAGTTCGGAGATAAGGCGAATTACCGATTCGGTGGCCGTTCCTACCATGTTGGCAATCTCTTCACGAGTAAGACTGATGTTTAAATAACCTTCTTCATCTTCGCCAAAAGTGGCGCGCAAGATTAATAAGATTTCGGCCAAACGCTCCTTCACATTTTTTTGCGCAAGACTGGTAATCATTTTTCCCGCTTCGCCAAGTTCGTGGCAAGACATTTTTAATAGTTTGAGGGAGAATTTAGGGTTCTCTTCTATTACCTTGAAAAACGAGCTTTTCGGGATATAACAAGCGAAGGTATCTTCTAAGGCAGTGGCGGAAGCACTAATGGGTTCATCGCTAAGTAAACTGCGATAACCGATAAGTTCCCCATTAGTGATGAAGCGAATAATTTGCTCCTTCCCTTCGGTCCCCATGGTGTAAAGTTTAACCTTACCATTATGGATACAATAGACTCCTTGTGGGCGTGCTCCTTCGTGAATAATTACTTGTCCTTTGCGAAAACTAACACAGGTTTTTAAACGACTTAACTCGTCTTTCGCGTCATTAGATAGATCACTAAAGGTGCTTTTTTGGTGGCTAAGGCACATTTGACAGTGATGCGGTGTTTCCAAGGGTTTTCGGTTTAGTTTGTCTTTCAAAGATATGATAAAAGTCATTGCTTGCCAAGCTAATCTCGAGCACTTTTGCCTTATGTCGAAGGAAAACAAAACGATTATTGAATGTTCGCACTGCCATCAACCTATTCTAGAAAAGGTAGAAGGAGAAAGGGAGAAGCTTTATTGCTGTTATGGCTGTAAAGTGGTGGATGAATTAATGGGGGAGACTAAGGCGCAGCTTGATTTACCCGAAAAGTCGCTGCGCAGTTATGCTTATTTAGACGAAGAGAAGATTAAGGATCAACTTTGTCATTTTCGGGAAGGAAGCATTAATGCCATTCGTATTCATTTGCCATCGATTCATTGTTCTAGTTGTATCTATTTGCTAGAGAATCTTAGTGAAGTAGCTAAGGGGATTAATAATGTGGAGGTTCATTTCGCTAAAAAGGAGGCAAGTATCCAATTTTCGGAAGATCAAATTAAGCTTTCGGAGTTGGCTAGTTTATTAGAATTCATCGGCTATAAGCCTGATTTTGTTAGTCATTTAGGGACGAATAAAAAGACTAAAAACCGCCTCTTGATTCAGTTAGGTATTGCGGGTTTCTTTTTTGGAAATACCATGTTATTGGCCCTACCCGAATACTTAGATGGCGATTTAATTAATGATGCGGATTTGCAGCGCTTTTTTCGCTATTTAATGATGGCTTTTAGTTTGCCAGTAATTTTTTATAGTGCCCGCGATTATTTTGTGACGGCTTATAAATCGCTGCGCGCCGGTACATTAAGTATTGACCTTCCTATTGCCATGGGAATTACGGTCCTTTTTATCCGCAGTGCGTACGAAGTTATTTCGGAAACAGGCTCGGGTTATTTCGATAGCCTTAATGGTCTAGTTTTCTTTCTTTTAATTGGTAAGTGGTATCAGCAAAAAACCTATCAAAATTTTAGCTTCGATCGCGATCTACGATCTTTTCTTCCCTTGGCAGCCAATATTATTTTAGAGGATGGCAGCGAAAAAGCCATGGCTATAGACGATTTAGAGGAGGGACATTTACTCATTTTACGCCAAGGCGAGGTGCTTTCCGCAGATGGGATTTTAAGAAGCGACAAGGCAGAAATAGACTATTCGTATTTAAGCGGTGAAAGTTTACCAGTCCAGAAGCTGAAAGGGGAGAAGATATTCGCAGGTGCTAAAATTGCAGGTAAAGCCATTCAAGTACAAGTACATAGTTCGGTGGATCATTCTTATCTCAGTTCCTTATGGGCAAAAGACGCTTTCGCAGATGCGCCAAAAAAGAAGAGTAGGGCTTTTAGTGATCGTATTAGTCAGTATTTCACACCCCTAATTTTAGTGATTGCCTTAATCGCAGCCTTAGCTTGGTCGCAAGTGGATTTCTCGAAAGCTATTTTAGTCTTTACTTCGGTATTAATTGTTGCTTGTCCTTGTGCCTTGGCTTTAGCCGAGCCTTTTGCCGCGGGAAGTATGATGCGCTGGTTTGGGAAATATGGTTTTTTTATTAAAAATGCGGCGGTTTTAAATCGCTTGCAATCTATCGATACTGTAGTTTTTGATAAAACAGGCACGCTTACCTTGCCCGATGCCATTCAGGTAAATTGGCAGGGCGATAGTTTAAGTTTCGAGGAGAAATGGGCGGTGGTAGCGATGGCGCTAAATGCACAGCATCCTTTGGCCAAGCCTTTATTAAAGTTTTTAGATTTGAAGGCAGCTGATGCAAGTCAGGTATTAAACTTTGAGGAAGCCAGCGGAGAAGGGGTAGCTGCGCGGGTACGTGGATCTTATTACCGTTTGGGTAAGGCAAGTTTTTTAAATTTAAGCGATCAAGCGGGTACTACGGCGGTATATGTGGAAAAGGATGCGGTGGTACGTGGTTATTTTAGCTTTTATCAAGAAGCACGTCCCGGTTTAAAAGAGAGCATCGAGAATTTCTCGTCCGATTATAAAATGGCCGTTTTAAGTGGCGATAATGACGCCGAGCGGGAACGTTTTCAAAAACTATTTGCCGGCAAAGCCGAACTTTATTTTAATCACTCTCCACACGATAAGCTCAATCGTTTACAAGGTATTCAAGCAGAAAACCACCAGGTGTTAATGTTAGGCGATGGCTTAAATGATGCAGGTGCTTTGCAACAGAGTGAGGTAGGGGTGAGTCTTTGTGAGAAGGATGTGAATTTTTTTCCGGCTAGTGATGCTTTACTGCAGTCTCAGGCCTTTCCTTTATTAGGACGCTTCTTACAGCTAAGTAAAAGATATCGAAGCATTGTTAACTGGGCTTTTGCCATATCTCTGGCCTATAATGTAATTGGGGTAAGTGTAGCAGTTGCGGGCTACTTAAGTCCCTTAGTAGCCGCTATTTTAATGCCTATTAGCTCGGTAACCGTGGTACTGTTTACCACTTTACGCTCGGCTTATTTAGCGCGTAAGGAGTTAACAATATGAATCTATAGCGAGCTCATCTATTCCCCAAGGATTAATTGCAGCAGAAGCGAGCTATAATTTTTGGAACAAGCGATGAACTTGTCTCTTTATACCTGGGCTAAGGCCCTCTAGGTAGCTCGATTCGTTATAAAGCGCAATTTCCGTTTTCAATTCGGGGTATTTGCTGGCAATTTTAAGCATGCAATAAAGGGCTTGCACTCGGGTAGAAGGAATGTTAGTGAGTTTTCCCCAAATTTTTTGTGCCTGATTAAACAAGTAGCTCTCCCATTTTTCGGGCAAGTTTATGCTTTGCAAAAGTTTAAGTAATTCCCTTTGCAGAGAAGGGTCTTCATTTTCCAATCGTACGATTAATGGGTCGTAAACTTTATAGATTTCTTCAGCTACAGCTGGGGAAACAATCTGATTAATAAACCAGAGGGCTCGCCAGGCCTTAGCACTTTCTTCGGTTAAGGCGTCATCTAGCGCAAGCGAAAAGAGGCGATTATTTCTTTCGAATTCTTCTATTAGTTGCGCCTTCTTGCGAAAGCTTTGGAAATAAAACTCGAAGTCTTTTTGGGCCATTCGTATGCTTGCTAAGTCCTTTTAAATTATTGGATAGTACATAAGTTGCTGAAATACAGGGGAAGCGCACTATTAAAGGCTAAAGGTCGGCACTAAATTTTTCTTGTACAAGGTGATATATGTCATCTTTTCAGCTGATGATAATCATAGTTGAGCCGCTGGAGGGGTTGCACCTTTGTGACATAAGTTACAACACTATGAAACTATTACTCACAGCCCTGATTTTAACGCTTAGTCCTTACATGGATCGAGCTCTTCCCATAAATTATTCTACCAATAATGCCAGTTCTACAATGGCCATTGAGGGGACTTCTACCTTACATGATTGGGAAATGAAGGCGGAAGATTTGCAGGGAACTATGGATGTAGACATCTATGAAAGTGAACTAAAAATTAAAGAGTTAAAACTGGTTGTACCAGTAAAAAGCTTGAAGAGCGGCAAAGGTCCGATGGATGATAATGCCTACAAAGCTTTAAAGGAATCTGAGCATCCTAACATTACCTATGAACTGGTGCGCGTAAAGGAAATTAGCAAGCTTAGTGAAGGGCTTTACGATATTACCACGGTAGGAGATTTAACCGTTGCGGGTAAAACGAGAAGACTAATAATTCCGATTAAGGCAAAGGCGGTACAAGGTGGGGTTGAGCTTTCAGGCGCAACAGTTTTTACCATGTCTAGCTTTGATGTTGAAGCTCCCAGCTTTATGATGGGCACCATCACCACGGGTGATAAAATCACGATTAAATTTTCAATTAACTATAACTAATAATAAACACAATCATGAAAACAAGAGCAAAATTAGCATTGGTATTTGCCATGTTTTTAGGCTTAAATTCAGCCTTCGGCCAATTTGAAGTAGATCGAGATATTCAACAATATCGCTTCCGCGACTTCCGAGGAATCAATCAGTTTGAAGCATTGGGTACGGATATAGCTTTTGACGGCATGAAAGTTCGCTTAGGTGGTGCTTTTGCCGTGCAAATGCAGGCCCTTTCTCACCAGAACACTACTTTAAATGACTCAACGAACCAGTTGATCGACCTTGGCAATAACTTTAACTTACCTACTGCCAACCTTGATATAGACGTGGCATTAGCAGACGGTATGAGAATGCACATGCGTACTTATCTTTCTTCTCGCCACCATCCCGAAAGCTGGGTAAAAGGTGGTTACATTCAAATTAGCAACTTGAATTGGATTCGCAAGGGCCTTTTAGAAAACATAATGGATATCACCACGGTGAAAGTTGGTTTGATGGAGATTAATTATGGTGACATGCACTTCCGTAGAACGGATAATGCCCGTGCGATTTACAATCCTTTTGTGGGTAACCTTTTAATGGATGCCTTTAATACAGAAGCGGGCGCAGAAGTTTATTTTAATCCAGGTGACTTCCTAATTATGGCTGGTGTAACCAACGGTAAATTAAACCAAAGTGTAGCTACCAATAATGAAAATACACCTGCCTTTTTAGCCAAAGTAGGCTGGGATAAGCAAATGAATGAAGATTTAAGAGTGCGTTTAACCTCTTCTTTGTATACTTCTGCGGAAGGAAATACCAACTATTTATACTTTGGTGATCGTGCAGGAAGTAGATATTACTTAGTAAATGAAGCTCAAGGTGCTAACCCAACCGATAACTCTCGCAGCGGTAGAGTAAACCCAAGTTTCATTAACGAGGTAACTAGTATAATGATTAACCCATTTGTGAAGTATAAGGGTTTTGAATTTTTAGGAGCCTTTGAAACTTCTAGCGGTAAAATTAGCGCTGAAACCAAAACTCGTACTTATACTCAAGTTTATGCCGAATTGGTATACCGCTTTGGTAAAGAAGAAAACTTCTACGTAGGTGGTCGATACAACAGTGTAGCAGGACAATTACCTAACTTTAATCCTAATGCAAGTCCTACGGATATCACCGTAAACAGAATGGCATTTGCTGCTGGTTGGTACATGACTAAAAACGTAATGATGAAGGCTGAATATGTTACACAGACTTATGATGGTTACGCAGATACTGATATTCTGCACGAGGCACAATTCGATGGCTTTGTAATTGAAGCTGCTATTAGTTTCTAATAATAATAGCAACAATTGGATATTGGTTATCCATTGAGGAGGCGCCCTGCAAGGGGCGCTTTTTTTTTTGTTTCTGTGTCTTCTTTGCGTCCCTTTGGGATTAAATACTTAAACCCAATATTTGGTCTTCGTTTTAAACGCCAATAGACTCTGAAACGAGTTACCCACGATGTCTTTATTATTTCGGTTTTTTAATTACGTTTCCCGATGTTTCAAGCTTCTCAAGATATTTAGACTATTTTTTAGAATAGGAACGGTTGTCCTCTTTCAGAGGAATTCGTGAGCTCGTCGTTTCTCTCCTCGGTTCCCACCCCAATAAAAGTATAAGAAACCACCACCGAAATCATTACCATTAGGTTGAATCTTAAGGTTATTGGGAATGTGCCGACAGGATATTAAACCAATTTAGGAAGTGTGCTAAGTAGCTGATTTCGATATATTTAATCGTCTAGTATGATAAACGGGAGACTTTTATTAGCTGCCTAATTTACCGTCGAACTCACGTTAATAATTTGTCTAATTAAAGTTAAGAGTGGCTTCGCTCCAGTATTGAAACGGGGTTTAGAAATTAAATTTAAGTCAAAAAAAAAAGGCCATCCGCTTTGCAGATGGCCTTTGATATATAAAGACTCTCTTAATCTTCGTATACATCACCCTTACGGGTAGAATAGTTAATCTTTAAAGAGTTTGCTTTACGCAGCTCTTGCTTGATATCGGTTACCAAACCCATTTTAACTTGTCCATCTGCTTTAATCGAAACGGTCATTAAAGGTCTTTCGGCCTCGTTTATCGCTTCTCTTTCGGTAATAACGAACTGTTGTAGTTCTTTTACACGAGCAAAGGCATCATTAAGCTGTATACGTGGCTCAGCTCCCACTTGTGAGAGATAAGCGGCCTTTGGTTTACCTACGTAGATGTAGGTAACTAAAGATTTGCGTTCAAGCTTTTTGATTTCGGTTGCAAAGGGTTTAGCATTTTCCACTTTAAGGGTAATCTCACGCATTACGGTCGTTACCATAAAGAAGAATAGCAGCATAAATACAATATCCGGTAAGGATGCTGTAGAAATTGCGGGAGTTTCTCCTCCTTGTTTCTTTCTAAACTTTGACATATTATCCTAAACTTACTGGTTCTGCTTCCGAAATTACCTGTGGGTAAGCATCTTTGATTTCATTCTGCTCTTCCACACTCAAATCGTCAAAGGTTTTCCCGTAACGACGCTGAGCCAATTCTTCACGTAACTCATTATAAGCTGCAGCCAATTCGTTTTGAACGGCGATGTACATCTTATAAGAAGTACCACGGTCATTCTGTAAAGACACAATTGCCTTCTGTGGGTTGTCTGAAGAAGCGATGCTTTTGGCTGCGCCTTGGCAATAGGTGCAACTTCCATCGCCATTATTGTTCAGGAACTGCTTGGTGGCATCACGTAAATCGCGGATATCCATATAGTCTTCTTCCACGAGAAGCTGATTACTTGAGTTTACCAATACCGTAAAGATGTTTTTTTTCTTTACGGGTGGTGTATCAGGCATTTCCTCTGGCGGAGTCCATGGTGGAAGTTTACGGGTAATACCGGAATCAACATCCATGGTAGTCGTTACTAAGAAAAAGATCAGTAGCAAGAACGCTATGTCGGCCATAGAGCCTGCATTGATCTCGGGTAAAGCTCTTTTTGCCATAGCGTTTATTTACTAAATAATCTAGAAACTTCTACGTATAAAATCGCAAGGATTGCGACTGCAGTAAGAATATAAAAGGCTCCTAGGCCCATTCCTACTCTTCTCAATCCGCCTTCAGAAATATCTTCTCCGGCGAATACTGTGCTGGCTTCGCTGCCATCACTAAGAGCATAAGTCATCCCAAAGACAACAAGCAGGCCAGCGATACCGATTAAGGCACTTTTAGCTGCTTTAGGATTTTTAACGAGATTCATTATTGAGAAACCCAATATTCCGACCCCGCAAATCCCAATCAGGACATAAGCTGTATAAATTCCAAAATCTACCATTTGCTTAAATACTATTTGTTGTCGTGCTTAACTAATAAGTCTACTAAAGAGATAGACGCATCTTCCATACTGTTAACGATAGAGTCAACCTTAGCGATAATATAGTTATAAAAAATCTGTAAAATCATGGCTACGATAAGACCAAATACGGTGGTTAAAAGTGCTACTTTAATACCACCTGCTACCAGTGATGGAGAAATATCACCCGCTGCTTCAATCGCGTCGAAGGCACCAATCATACCGATTACAGTACCCATGAAACCAAGCATTGGAGCTAGGGCGATAAATAAAGAGATCCAAGAGATATTGCGTTCTAAAAGACCCATTTGCACCGAACCGTAAGATACGATAGACTTTTCTACCAAATCGATTCCTTCTGGACTTCTTTCTAAACCTTGGTAGAAGATGCTCGCTACTGGACCGCGTGTATTACGACAAACCTCTTTAGCTGCTTCAATACCACCGGTAGCTAGAGCTGCTTCGATATCGTTTAATAATTTTTTGGCGTTTGGAGTAGCCATATTAAGGTAAATGATACGCTCAATACAGATCGCAAGACCAAGAATAAGGGCAATAAGTACAATACCCATAAAGCCTGCGCCACCTTCGATAAATTTCTCTTTCAAGATTTGGTGAAAGGTTTGGTCTTCTGCTACTTCTTCAGTTGCTTCTACTGCTGGTGCGGCTTCTTCAACGGGTGTTTCAGTGGCAGCAGCGGCAGCGGCAGAATCCACCGCGGTAGTGTCAGCGGCCATTTCGGTGCTATCGACTACAATTGATTCAGACTCCTGAGCCATTAGATTAGTGTTTCCGAAGGCTACTAAACCTAAGATAGCCAAGATAGAGAGTGCTCTTTTCATTTTTTAATGAGTTGATTAAATTTTTGGTGAAAATAAAAAACTTGCGCAAAAGCTGAGCTTTTCGGGACTCAAATTTTCCGTGCAATTGATTACTAAGGCAAAACTAAACGCAAATTTTGCTTTATCGAAGATTTAACGAGAAATAATCATTAGTATTTTCTAGTTTTGCCGCCCAGCAGGGAAAATAATTTTGGAGAGGTGCATGAGTGGCTGATATGGCACGCCTGGAAAGCGTGTGTACCGCAAGGTACCGCGGGTTCGAATCCCGCTCTCTCCGCATAATAAAACCTCAACAAGTTGTTTATCAATTTGTTGAGGTTTTTTGTTTCGTCATTTAGTCAACCATTAGTCAACGAGTCGCTGAAACTTATTTTTCAACCTGTTTTTTGATGTGGGTTAGAAAGTCAATTTCAATCGTTTTGAGTT
>Ga0075467_10000563_pt1 | contig 29825 bp, 26 predicted proteins | sample DEB08_DNA_9_FD_75067 | JGI IMG/M metagenome (GOLD analysis project Ga0075467, IMG submission 75067) | Aqueous microbial communities from the Delaware River and Bay under freshwater to marine salinity gradient to study organic matter... | ecosystem: Environmental > Aquatic > Marine > Coastal ... | reverse complement strand
GGGCAAGAAGATGTCCAAGTCCTTGGGCAATTTCTTTACCGTGCGCGATCTGCTGGATCAGGGCGTGCCGGGCGAGGTGATCCGGTTCGTGTTCCTGTCGACGCATTATTCCAAGCCGATGGATTGGACGGCTCGGAAGGCTGAGGAGGCGGAGAAGACGTTGCGGAAGTGGCGTGCCCAAACCCGAGGTGTCACACCCGGCCTACTCCACCCTCAGATAATTGATTGCTTGTCCGATGATCTGAACACTTCGGGTGCAATCCATGAACTGCACCAACTTTCAGCTGCTGGCGATGTGACCACACTTCTGGCGTCCGCGCGACTTCTCGGCCTTATGACTGAAAAGCTTGCGGGATGGGAAGATGTGGGGCCGGCTGACGGCGCAGACCTTTCCCGGCTTGACGATTTGGAGCGCAACCTCTTCGCGATGCGCGCACGTGCCAAGGAAACGAAAGACTTCGCACCTGTCGATGCAATGAAATCGGAGTTGATGGCTGCTGGGGTAGAAGTCCAGATGTCGAAGGACGGCGTTGTTCTGAAGCCGACCAAAGAATTCGACAGTGACGCTCTTTTGCGGATCACACGTCAACGCGAAAAGGAGGTTTGAACGTGCTGAACCAGCCAAGCCCCCCGGCCCCCGTTAAACATCGCGCCTGCGCCGTCTGGGCTTTGGTTTGGTCTAGATTCAATCGGGGGACCCAGACATGACCCGCGACCGCCTCTACCTTTACGACACCACGTTGCGCGACGGGCAGCAGACGCAGGGCGTGCAATTCTCCACCCCTGAGAAATTCCGCATTGCCGCCGCGCTCGACGCGCTTGGGATCGATTATATCGAAGGCGGCTGGCCCGGCGCCAACCCGACCGACAGCGCGTTTTTCGATGATGCGCCCCGGACCCGCGCGACCCTGACCGCCTTTGGCATGACCAAGCGCGCCGGTCGCTCGGCGCAGAACGACGATGTGCTGGCCGCCGTGATGAACGCCGGCACGAAGTCGGTCTGCCTTGTCGGCAAGACCCATGATTTCCACGTCACCGAGGCGCTTGGCATCACGCTGGCGGAAAACCTCGAAAACATCGGCGCGTCGGTCGTGCATCTGGTGGCCGAGGGGCGCGAGGCATTGTTCGACGCCGAGCATTTCTTCGACGGCTACAAGGCCAACCCCGACTATGCGCTGGAATGCCTGCGCGTCGCCCTCGCGGCGGGTGCGCGGTGGGTGGTGCTGTGTGACACCAACGGCGGCACCTTGCCGGCCGAAATCGGGCGCATCGTCGGCGAGGTCGTCGCGGCGGGCATTCCCGGCGACTGGCTTGGCATCCACACGCACAACGACACCGAAACCGCGGTGGCGGGGTCGTTGGCGGCGGTGTTGGCGGGCGCGCGGCAGATCCAAGGCACGCTGAACGGGTTGGGCGAACGCTGTGGCAATGCCAACCTGACCAGCCTGATCCCGAACTTGCTGCTGAAGGAGCCCTATGCCAGCCGGTTCGAAACCGGGATCGCGCCCGGCGCGCTGGCCGATCTCACGCGGGTCAGCCGGATGCTGGATGATATCCTGAACCGGGTGCCGCAGCGGCAGGCGCCTTATGTCGGGGCCTCGGCGTTCGCCCACAAGGCGGGGCTGCATGCCAGCGCCATCGTCAAGAACCCCACCACCTACGAGCATATAGAACCCGGTGTCGTGGGCAATGCGCGGATCATTCCGATGTCGAACCAGGCGGGGCAGTCGAACCTGCGCCGCAGACTGGCCGAAGCGGGGATCGTGGTTGGCAAGGACGACCCGGCGCTGGCGGGGATACTTGATGAGATCAAGGCGCGGGAGGATCAGGGGTATTCCTACGACACTGCGCAGGCCAGTTTCGAGTTGCTGGCGCGTCGTGCCCTTGGCCAGTTGCCCCGGTTCTTCGAGGTCAAGCGCTACAAGGTGACGGTCGAGCGGCGCAAGAACAAGTACGACCAGATGGTCAGCCTGTCGGAAGCCGTGGTCGTGGTGAAGATCGGCGAGAACAAGATGCTGTCGGTCAGCGAGTCGATGGATGAAACCGGGTCTGACCGGGGGCCGGTGAACGCGTTGGCCAAGGCTTTGGCCAAGGATCTTGGGCCCTACCAAAGCTATATCGACGATATCCGATTGGTTGATTTCAAGGTGCGGATCACCCAAGGCGGGACCGAGGCCGTGACCCGCGTGACGATTGATAGCGAGGATGGCTGCGGACGGCACTGGTCAACCGTGGGGGTGTCGGCGAACATCGTGGATGCCAGTTTCGAGGCGCTGCTTGATGCGGTCCACTGGAAACTTGTTCAGGAAGGGGCGCCCTGCGCATGATCCGATGCCCGTTTCCTGTGGTGGCGGTTCTGACCCCGACGCCGGCGGCCCATGCGCCTTGCATGACGCGACCTTGCCCTGCGGTTTGGGCGCTGTGCCATGACTGCGGAGGGGCATCGTGAGCGGTTTCGACCCTGACAGTTTCTTTACCCTCCACGCCGACCTGCCGCGCGAGGGGCCGGGTGAGACGGCCGATGTCGCTTGGGCCGCCGAGGTGGCGCAGCTGGAATCGGGCGCGCGGGTTCTGGATGCGGCTTGTGGCCCGGGAGGCGACATTGGCGCGCTGCTACGCGCGGCGGCCACGGGGCATGTGACGGCGCTTGACAGTCACGCCCCCTTTATCGCGGCGGCGGCCACGCGTTTCGGCCACCACGGGCGCGTAAGTCTGCAGGTGGGTGACATGGCGGCGGTGACGGGTCCCTATGACCTGATCTGGTGCGCGGGGGCCGTGTATTTCCTTGGGATCAATGCCGCCCTGTCGACGTGGCGCAAGGCCTTGGCAGACGGCGGCGTGATTGCGTTTTCCGAGCCATGCTTCTTTGTCGACGATCCGTCCGAAGACGCACGGGCGTTTTGGGATGGGTATGCCGCACAAAGCGCGGGCGGGATCGCCGTGCAGATCGCGGCGGCGGGTTACGACCTTGTGGCCACACGAAAACTGTCTGATGTGGCTTGGGAAAGCTATTACCGCCCGATGGAGGCACGTATCGCGGCGCTGCGGCACGGTGCATCGCGTGAATTGGCCAGCGTTCTGGATGAGGGTGCTGCAGAGATTTCCAGATGGCGCCAGCATCGGGCGGAAACCGGGTATCTGTTGTGTGTGGTGAGGCCAAAGTGACCTTGCAGGCCTGTGCCGCCTTGGTCCATCGGGCGGACCCTGACCGTTTTCTTGCCGCGATGGCCGCCCCGGTTCCGGCGCGCGCGGTGCTGTTCCCGCTTTATGCCCTGAATGTCGAAGTCAGCCGCGCCCCATGGGTGACCGAAGAACACATGATCGCCGAGATGCGCCTGCAGTTCTGGCGCGATGTGGCAGAGGAAATCGGGGCAGGAAAACCGCCGCGTGCCCACGAGGTCGTGGCACCGCTGGCTGCGGTGGTCGGGCCTGAGGATGCGCCGCTGCTGGACCAGCTGATTGCGATGCGGCGGTGGGATATCTACAAGGACGGGTTTGACGATCAGGCGCATTTTGATGGCTATATCGATGCGACCAGCGGCAACCTGATGTGGTTGGGAGCCAAGGCGCTTGGGGCTGGGCCCGACGCAGAGGCAGCGGTGCGGGATTATGCGTTTGCAGCCGGACTTGCCGCTTTCTTGCGGGCGATACCGGCACTGGAAGCGAAGGGGCGGGTGCCGTTGCTGGACGGAACGCCGCAAGGGGTGCGCGATCTGGCGGAGGCCGGGTTGAGGCGTCTGGCCGCCGCGCGGGCCGCGCGCCGGACGGTGCCGCGCCAAGCGGTCCCGGCGCTTTACGCGGGCTGGCGGGCGGCGGCGACGTTGCAGGCCGCGCGGGACGTCCCTGAACGGGTGATCGAGGCCAAGCTGGACGAGAGTGAATTCGCAAAGCGCGCGCGCTTGATCTGGGTCAGCGCAACAGGCCGCTGGTAGACATGCACCGCCAGAGGGTTGCTGCCGGCGGTCCCGATCTGTCGACCTTGCTGATCAGGCGAAGTCAGTCTTTGGGCGCAAGGCCAGCCAGATCAACGCGCCACCTGCAAGCGTCAGGAACGGAACCATCGCGATGTTCACGGCGGTCCAGCCATGAATGACGTCCGAGCCGGTGCTCATCAAGATGCCCGAACTGAGGGAGGCGAAGGTTACGCAGCCGAACACAAGGAAATCGTTCATGCCCTGCACCCGGCCCCGTTCCTCGGGAGCGTGGGAGGCGGTTAGCAGGGCGGTGGCCCCGATGAAGCCGAAGTTCCAGCCGACCCCCAAAAGCACCAGCGCGCCAAAGAACTGAAACAGCTCCACCCCACTGAGGGCAACGGCGCCGGCGCAGGCCAGCAAGAACAGCCCAATCGCGATAATCCGGATCGAGCCGTACCGCGCGATCAGGTGACCTGTGAAAAACGAGGGTGCGAACATGGCGATGACATGGGCCGATACGACATCCGCCGCGTTGCCGGTGCTGAAACCGCAGCCCACGACGGCCAGCGGTGTCGAGGTCATCATCAGGTTCATCAGGGCATAACTGACCATGGCGCAAATGATTGCGACCGCGATCTTGGGGTCGCGCAGCAATTCCATCCGGCTGCGCCCGTTGGGGGCATCGGCCTCGGGGACGGGGGGTTTCGGCACATCCAGGAAGATGAACAGCGCGCTGCCGATCAGGTTCAGGAGCGATGCGATGACATAGGTGCCAAAGAAGGGAATGACTGTGGCATCCGTGGTCAGCTTGACCAGTTGGGGCCCGATCAGCGCGGAAATCAGCCCCCCCGCCATCACGTAGGAGATTGCCTTGGGGCGAAAGCTGTCGGATGCGGTATCGGCGGCGGCGAAGCGGAAAAAGCCCTGCGACGACATGTAGATGCCGGTAAGATACGACCCGAAAAGGAAGAGCGGAAAGCTGTCGAGCCACAGACCTGTGGCCGATACGGCCGCCCCGGTGGCGCCGCCAAGTGTACCGATCAGGAAGCCCGCGCGCCGCCCGTGCCGCTGCATCAGCGCCGAAAGCCATGGCGCGGTGGTCATCGATCCGAAGACGATCAGCGAAATGGGAAGCGTCGCCAACGCAGGCGAGGGCGCAATCATCATGCCCGCAAGGCCGCCAATGATGAAGATCATCGGCATCTGGCTGCCCAAGATCGCCTGTGCCGCGACGAGAACGGCTACGTTGCGCTTGGCGCGGGCATCTGCGGAGGTGTGGAGGGCGGCATCGGTCATTCCCGAAGCGGTATACGACGGCGTGCGTCCGGTCCAGTGGATTGCGGGCGGCGATCTGCAAGATGAAATCCGCGCGTGCGATCGGGATGTTGCGCCATTACATATTTGAAAAGCAAAGATGGGATGTTGGCGTGGACCGGATACGGACGGAGGCTGATCTGAGTTTGGGTGCGGCGCGATTGGTCGCGCTGGATAGCCGGTTTGATGCGGTATTGGCGGCGGCGGGTCCATTGCCGTTGCGCCACCGGGAGCCGGGGTTCGGCGCGCTGTTGTCGGCGATCGTGAGCCAGCAGGTCTCAACCGCGTCGGCGGCCGCGATCTGGGGCCGGTTGGATGCGGCGGGAATGACGGATCGGGATGCCGTGGCGGCAGCAACCGATGCGGGATTGCGCGGCTGCGGGTTAAGCCGGCCAAAGGTGAAATATGCCCGCGCGTTGGCGGCGGCGGACGTGGACCACGCGGCGCTTGCGTGTGCCGACACGGCAGAGGTGATTACGACGCTGACGGCCATTCCCGGCATCGGCCGGTGGACGGCCGAGGTCTATGCGACGTTCAGCCTTGGCCACATGGATGCGTTCGCCGCAGGCGATCTGGCCGTGCAGGAGGCGGCGAAGTTGGCGTTTGCACTGGATCAGCGGCCCGGCGAGCCCCAGTTGCGCGCCATGGCCGAAGCCTGGTCACCGGTTCGGGCCATTGCTGCGCGCAGCCTTTGGGCATATTACAGAGCGATGAAGGATCGGGAGGGCATCAGGTGAGCAGAGGCTTGGATTTCGGGCGCAAGGAGGCCGCTTCTGGCACGGGCGACAGTGTCGTGGTGTTCTTGCACGGATATGGCGCGGATGGTCAGGACCTGTTGGGGCTGGCCGATCCATTGGCGCCGCATTTGCCGAACACGGTCTTCATCGCGCCCGATGCGCCTGAACGATCGGCGATGAGCCCGACGGGCTTTCAGTGGTTTCCGATCCCATGGATCGACGGATCGACCGAAGAGGAGGCCGATGCGGGCCTGATCCGCGCGGCGGAAGAACTGAACATGTTCCTTGATCAGATGATGCTGGACGAGGGCGTGACGCCCGACCGTGTAGCCTTGGTGGGGTTCAGTCAGGGGTGCATGATCAGCCTGCATGTCGCCCCCCGCCGCGATGTGCCGTTTGCGGGTATCGTCGGAATATCGGGGCGGCTGTTGTCGCCCGAGACCTTGGCCGAAGAGGCGAAAGTGCGTCCCCCCGTCCTGTTGATCCATGGCGATGCCGATGACGTGGTGCCGTTCCAGAGCCTGCCCGATGCAGCCGAGGCGCTGGAGGGCGCGGGGTGGGAGCAGGTCTATGCCCACGTGATGGAAGGGACGGGCCATGGCATCGCCCCGGATGGGTTGAGCGTGACGCTGGCCTTCTTGCGGGAAAAGCTCGGTCTCTGACGCGGTGTCTTGCGGGGACCTGCCCGGACGCTGCGCGATGTCTCAGGCATTTTCATACATCTGAGGGGCGGCGTTTCTGGCAAACGGACGTCAGGCCAGCCGGACGTTGCGCATGCAGCGGATGAAGGCGGCGCTGGCAGTTGTGTCGCGCGCCCGCCTGTGGTGCGGTGGAGTTGAGCGCATCGCCGGGCCGCCGTCACAATTCTGTTAGGCTGGAGGCCTAATCTTGGCAGAGACACCCACGACATCTATTTGGGTTGTCAGGGCCAAAAGCCTAGATATAGTTATCTCACGGCTGGGGTGGGTGCTCCCGCTCTGATGCCGATACGGGCAGACAGGGTAGGGACGGAGTCGGCGATGGACACGCACCACGAGATCGAATTCAGAACCAGTTTCGTGCGTGAACCGGGTGCGTTGAAGCACCACCCTGCGCTGGTCTTGAACGCGGATTACCGACCGCTGTCATATTACCCGTTATCGCTGTGGCCATGGCAAGAGGCGGTGAAGGCCGCCTATCTTGATCGGGTGTCGATCGTGGCGGAATATGATGAATATGTGCATTCCCCCTCGACCATCATTCGCATTCCGTCGGTCGTGGTGCTTAAGGACTATATCAAGCCGCAAAGACGCGTGGCGTTTACGCGGTTCAACCTGTTCCTGCGCGATGAGTTCAGTTGTCAATATTGCGGCGCGAAGGGCGATCTGACGTTCGATCATGTGATCCCGCGCGCCAAAGGTGGCGTGACCAGTTGGGAGAACGTCGTGGCGGCATGTTCCAGATGCAATCTGCGCAAAGGGGCGAAAAGCCTGCGGCAGGTTGGGATGGGCCTGCGCAAGGCGCCGCGTCAGCCGGGCGCGGAGGAGTTGCGGAACATGGGCCGCAGGTTCCCGCCCAACCACCTGCATGACAGCTGGCTGGATTTCCTTTACTGGGACGCCGAGTTGGAGGCGTGACAGCGCGGTGATGGACCGCTAGCGTGCCGCAGACGCGCAGGAGGTTTTGCCCATGTCCAACCCATTCTTTCAACCGCCATCCGGCACCGACCTGCCACGCTATGCAGGGGTGCCCAGTTTCATGCGGCTGCCTTATCTCAAACCCGATGATCCGCGTCGGGCGGATGTCGATATCGGGTTTTTCGGGATGCCGTGGGATGGGGCCACATCGAACCGGCCCGGTGCGCGGCATGGGCCGCGTGGTCTGCGCGATGCATCGACAATGATCCGGGAGATGAACCGCGCCACCGGCCAGACCCCATTCAAGACCGCCAATTGCGCCGATCTGGGCGATGTCGCGATGAGCCCCGTCGATCAGGACGAAGCGCTGGCGGCCGCAGAGGGCTTTGTGTCGGCGATGCTGGCGCAGAATATCCGTCCGTTCATGGCAGGCGGCGACCACCTGTGCACGCTTACGGTGCTGCGCGCGCTGCGCAAGCTGCGGGGCGAGCCGTTCGGGATGGTCCTGTTGGATAGCCACACGGATCTTTATCCGCCCTATTTCGGGGGCAAGACGCTGACCCACGGCAACCCGTTCCGTCAGGCGATCACCGAAGGCTGCCTTGATCCTGCGCGTTGTGTCATGGCGGGAATGCGGGGGACGTCCTACAACAACGAGGACTTCCAGTTCGGTTATGACCACGGCGTGCGGATCATGGCGATCGAGGAATGCATGGAGTTGGGTTGGCGCACGGTCATGGCCATCGCACGCGAGGTCGTGGGCAAGGGGCCGGCATATGTCAGTTTCGACATTGATTTCCTTGATCCCGCCTATGCACCGGGGACTGGCACGCCCGAGGTAGGTGGACCCAACAGCTTTGAGGCGATCCAGTGTGTGCGGGCGTTGCGAGGGCTCGACATCATCGGTGCCGATCTGGTGGAGGTGTCGCCGCCGTTCGATCCGTCCGGCAATACCGAATGGCTGGGCGCATCGATCATGTTCGAGTTGCTTTGCGCCATGCAACCGTGAGCCTGCCCGATCATCTGGCTGAAAGCGACCGCAAGGCGGGTTTCGAGGTGCGCCCGAACCCGCCGCAGTTCAGTCAGATGAACGATGTCTTTACGCGCGCATTCTGGGACGACCGGGTCAAGACGCCAGCAGCGGAAGCGTTCTTTGCAAGCTACCGGATGGAGGCGGCACCGCGCCGTGGCGATGGATTCACGCAGCGGGATTTCGCGCTGCGGAACGCCGCGTGGCTGATCAGCGACATGGTGTCCGAGCGGCGTGCCGCCGAAGGGGTTCGCGAAGGATTTCAGGGCGCAATCAGGGACGATACGCCGGTTGCGCCCGAACAGGTCGCACCGCGCGCGCCCGAGACCGAGGCGGCGGATATCAAACGGGTGGCGCGGTTGTTCGGTGCCGATCTGGTCGGGATCACGCATATCGACCCGCGCTGGCATTATGGTGAACGCCCCGATGTGCGGACAATGACGCCAGTGCCGAATGACCTTCCCGACGGGCTGACGCATGTGATCGTCATGGGGCATGCAATGGACGCCGCGCTGGTCGATACCTATCCAAGTGCCTTGGCGGGTGCGGCGACCGGGCGCGAATACAGCCATGAGGCGGCGGTCGTCATGCAGGTCGCCGCCTATATCCGCAACCTTGGCTACAAGGCCGTGGCCAGCATGAATGACACCGCGTTGGTCATTCCCTATGCGATCAAGGCGGGCCTTGGCGAATACGGGCGCAACCAGATGGTGCTGACGCCGGAATTTGGCCCACGCCTGCGATTTTCCAAGATCTTCACGGATCTGCCCTTGGCCGTGGATGGGCCGCGCGATCTGGGCATCAAGGCCTACTGCGATGGGTGCGATGTCTGCGCGCGGGCCTGCCCGGTCAAGGCGCTGCCGTTTGGAGCGCCGGATTTTGGTGAAGAGGTGAGTGCAGGCAGCCCATCAACCAATCGCAACGTGCGAAAGTGGTCTTCGAACGCCGAGGCGTGTTTTGGATACTGGGCCAAGTTGAAAAGTGACTGCGCGATCTGTATGCGGGTTTGCCCATTCAACAGAACATATGCAAAATGGCACGATCGCGTGTGGCGATGGCTGGCGACGGGCCGATTGGGCGTTGCCGGGCGGCGGATCGCCCGCGCGTGGGCCGCACGTTGGCCGCGCGCACGACTGAAGCCACGGGACTGGTGGGCCGGGTAGCGGTTGCGGCTTTCGTTGCCGCAGGCTGTCAGTCTGGTAGACTTTACCCTGATGTGGGTATAGGAAATGGTGCAGTCCGTTAGCGCTAACACAGCGCGCCGCCCAGAGGGAGTAGCAAGATGGTTTCACGCGTCATTCCGGTTGATCCGTTCGACCTTTTGATCTTTGGCGGAACAGGTGATCTGGCCCGGCGAAAGATTTTGCCGGGACTTTATCGGCGATTTCTTGACGGCCAGATGCCGGCCGCCGCGCGCATCATTGGCGCTGCTCGCACCGAGCAAGATAGCGCCGCTTGGCGTGAATTCGTGGGAGAGGCGATCGCGGAATTCGTTCCCAAACGGGTGCAAGACGAAGCAGATATCGCCCGGTTTCTGGAACGGCTTGAATATGTGGCGGTTGACGCCCGCGGTGAGGGCGGATGGGCCGACCTGAAGGGTCTGATGCGTGATGGCGTGGTGCAGGCGTTCTACTTCTCGGTCGCGCCCAGCCTGTTCGGCGATCTGGCAGAACGGTTGAACGAGTTCAAGATTGCCCATGATGATGCGCGCATCGTGGTTGAAAAACCGTTCGGTCGCGATCTGGAAACAGCCAAGGCCCTGAATGCCACCTTGGCGGCCTACTTCACCGAGGCACAGATCTACCGCATCGATCATTACCTTGGCAAAGAGACCGTGCAAAACCTGATGGCCGTGCGGTTTGGCAACGTGTTGTTCGAACCGCTGTGGAATGCGCAATACGTCGACCACGTCCAGATTACCGTGGCCGAAGAGGTCGGCGTTGGTGGGCGCGGGGCCTATTACGATAAGTCGGGTGCGATGCGGGACATGGTGCAGAACCATCTGATGCAGCTTTTGTGCCTGACCGCGATGGAGCCGCCCAGCAAGTTCGAACCCGGCGCGGTGCGGGACGAGAAGCTGAAGGTGATCCGTGCATTGGATCCTGTTGGGCCACATGACATCGTGCGCGGGCAATACAAGGCGGGCGCCAAGCCGTCCTATCTGGACGATGTTGAAGACCCCAACAGCCGCACGGAAAGCTATGTTGCGCTGCGGTGCCATGTTGCGAACTGGCGGTGGAACGGCACGCCGTTCTACTTGCGGACCGGCAAGCGTCTGCGGGCGCGGCGGTCCGAGATCGTGATCGTCTTTAAAGAGCCGCCCCACTCGATCTTCGGTGAGGATGCCGGGAGCCGTCCCAATGTCCTGTCGATCCGCTTGCAGCCCGATGAGGGGATCGACCTGCGGGTGACGATCAAGGAACCGGGGCCGGGCGGTATGCGGTTGTTGGACGTGCCGCTGGATATGAGCTTTGCCGATGCGCTTGGGCCAGAGGCGTCCGATGTGCCCGATGCTTACGAGCGCCTGATCATGGACGTGATCCGTGGCAACCAGACCTTGTTCATGCGCGGCGATGAGGTTGAGGCGGCCTGGGCCTGGACCGACCCGATCATTGCCGCGTGGACCGCGCGCGGGGACAAGCCACATCCCTACGAGCCGGGCGGTCCCGGCCCGGAGGATGCGTTGATGTTGATGCACAGGGATGGGCGCCGCTGGCGCGAGTTGGCGCCATGAACTTCATCGAATATCCTGACCGTGACCTGATGATGCTGGATCTGGCCGATACGCTGACCGGCGAGCTGGCGGATTGCCTGCGCCGTCACGACAGCGCCACCTTGAGTGTGCCGGGCGGATCGACACCGGGCCCGATTTTCGATGTGCTGTCGGCGCAAAAGCTGGACTGGGACCGTGTTTTCGTTGTGCTGAACGACGAACGCTGGGTTCCCGAGGATAGCCTGCGATCAAACACGCGGTTGTTGCGGGAACGGCTGCTGGTCGGTCCTGCGGCGGCGGCGCATCTGATCCCCCTGCGCGCCGATACCGCCACGCCTGAGGAGGCACTGGAGGATCTGGCCAAGGGGTTTGACGTTCATCTGCCGATCTCGGTTCTTTTGCTGGGCATGGGGGCCGATATGCATACCGCAAGCCTTTTCCCCGGTGCCGACAACCTTGCGGCAGCACTGGACGATCACGCGCCGCCTTTGATGGCAATGCGGGCCGACGGTGCCGGCGAGGCGCGCATCACCCTGACCGCGCCGGTTCTGAAGGGCGCGATGAGCACGCATATCGTGATCACCGGGGCAGAAAAACGTGCCGCGATCATGCGCGCGGAACGCCTGCCGGTCGCCCAAGCCCCCGTGCGTGCGGTTCTGGGCGATGCAACAGTACATTGGGCGGAGTAAGAGATGGACATCTGGCAAGACCTGCGGGCGCACCGCGCGGCGAAATCAGGCCGCAACATCATTGATCTGTTCGATGACGCTGCACGCCCCGCGAACTTCAGCGCGCGCTTCGGCGACATGGTGTTTGATTATTCGAAGACCGCACTCGATGCAGGGGCCATGTCGCTTTTGCTGGAGCTGACACGCGGTGCCGGTGTCGAGGCAAAGCGCGCGGCGATGTTCGGCGGGGCCGCAATCAACGAGACCGAGGGGCGGGCCGTCTTGCACACCGCGCTGCGTGCGCCGGGCGGTGAGGTCAACGTCGACGGAAAGAACGTGATGCCCGACGTATTGGCGACCCGTGACCGGATGGCAAGATTTGCCGACGCGGTGCGCAGCGGCGCAATCGCCGGTCAGGGCGGGACCTATACGGATGTTGTCAACATCGGCATTGGCGGGTCCGACCTTGGCCCGGCAATGGCGACCCTTGCGCTGGCGCCCTATCATGACGGGCCGCGGCTGCACTATGTGTCGAACGTCGATGGCGCGCACATGCATGACACATTGCAAGGCCTTGATCCCAAGACAACTTTGGTCATCGTCGCATCCAAGACCTTTACCACCATTGAAACGATGACCAACGCGCAGACCGCGCGGCAGTGGATGGCGGAAACGGTGGCTGACCCCGCCGCGCAGTTCGTGGCGCTGTCCAGCGCGCCTGACAAGACCGGCGCATTCGGCATTCCACCGGAACGGGTGTTTGGTTTCGCCGATTGGGTCGGCGGGCGCTATTCGCTTTGGGGGCCGATCGGTCTGGGCCTGATGCTGGCTGTAGGGCCGACGGATTTCAGCGATTTCCTGTCCGGCGCGCATGCAATGGATGAGCATTTCCAACAGGCCGATCTGGCCGACAACCTGCCTGTGCTGCTGGCGCTTGTGGGGATATGGCACAACCAGATCAGCGGTTATGCAACGCGCGCCGTCTTGCCTTACGACCAGCGGCTATCGCGGCTGCCTGCTTATTTGCAGCAGCTTGAGATGGAGAGTAACGGCAAGCGTGTCGCAATGGATGGCAGCGATCTTGCGGTCGATTCCGGGCCGGTCGTCTGGGGCGAACCGGGGACAAACGGGCAGCACGCGTTTTATCAGTTGATCCATCAGGGCACGCGGATCGTGCCGTGTGAATTCTTGGTCGCGGCGCAGGGGCATGAGCCGTCGCTGGCGCATCATCATCGGCTGCTGGTGGCCAATTGTCTGGCTCAGTCAGAGGCGTTGATGCGCGGCCGTGACTTGGATGAGGCGCGTGCGATGATGGCGGCAAAGGGGCTGGAGGGGGCTGAACTTGACCGGCAGGCCCGGCATCGCGTGTTTCCGGGCAACCGCCCCTCGATCACGTTGATCTATCCCAAGTTGACGCCCCATGTGTTGGGCCAGATCATTGCGCTTTATGAACACCGCGTGTTCGTCGAAGGCGTCATTCTGGGTCTGAACTCGTTTGATCAATGGGGTGTGGAGTTGGGTAAGGAATTGGCCGTCGCGCTGGAGCCGGTGTTGCGTGGCGCCAGCGATGGCGCCGACAAAGACGGATCGACCCGCGCACTGGTCAGTTATGTGCAAGATCACGCGGGCTGAGGCGCGTATCACGGGGGCCGGTATGGTGGGCGCCAAGACGGGCCGCGTGAACGCCGCGGCCCGCCGACCACTCCGCAAGCTTGGCCGAAGACGGCCCTTTGGCGTTATTGCGGAACGGTATCGATCTCCTGAAGAGGCTCTTCTTGCTCGGGCGTGTCCTGACTTGGCGCTTGCTCTTCGGGAGCTTCCTCCTCGTCCTCGTTCAAGATGCCACAGATGAAGTGATCATAATCCCGAAGACGCGCGCGGCGCCCGAACATACCGCCTTCATGGACCCATTCAAACGCGCGTGCCTGATTGAAAACGATCGCCGCCGTCAGCCCGTTTTGCCCAACCGGATGGAAGGTTCGGGTTCCGTCTGGCTCGACCGTCATGAGGCCGGGCATCGCGCCCCCGTGGTGGGGGCCGTTGCAGCGGCTGACGCCAATCGTGTCGGCGAATGTCGGCTCTGTCCCGACCGCGACCATCAGCGCGATTCCAAGTGCTGCTATCCGTTTCATCGCTTGCATTCTCCTTGTTGGAAAATATTCGATGTCACATGGTTGCCAGATCGAACCGTTGATCGCGTTAACCACGGTTAACGGGGCGCGGGCCTGCCACGATGCAATGCGATTTCCTGGCAGAATTCAGCCTGCGTTCACGGCGCGATGCGGCTGGTTCAGGCGGGGAACATGTTCGTCGCTTGCGCCGCAAACGACGGCATCCGGCCAAGATCTGCGGCTGATGGAAAAGCGTGGAGCGGGTAACGAGAATCGAACTCGTAACTGAAGCTTGGGAAGCTTTCGTGATACCTTTTCACCATACCCGCAAGGTAGGTTCGCTTGAGATAGTCAAACGGCTCGGTCGCGTCAATGGCCGTGCTTGGATGATCAGCCCCGGCGCCGACGCCTGCGACCACCATCTTCGCCGGTGTTGCCCGATGCGCCGAAGTTGACCACGGGCAGCGTCATGATCGCGGCCAGTTCCGGGAAAGGCGCGGTCGCATGAGGGATGGCGTTTGCTGCGACGAAATGTTCCTGAAAACGCGGCTCGACCGCAGTTTCGACTTTGTGGATATGGCCCACCGTTACTTCGATCCGTTCGCGCGCGCCGCGATTGCACAAGGCGATCCGTGCGCCGTGGCCCGCCGCGTTGCCCGCACTGCTGACCTTGTCCAACGGCGCATCGGGGATCATGCCCAACACCATTGCGTGTTTCGGGCTGATGTGGGCACCAAAGGCACCCGCCAGCACGACCCTGTCCACCTTGTCGACGTTCAACTGGTCCATCAACAGCCGGGCACCGGCGTATAGCGCGGATTTGGCAAGCTGGATGGCGCGGATGTCCCCTTGGGTGACGGTGATGCGCGGACCGCCCTGATCGGTCGCATCATGGATCAGGTAGGCATGGGTGCGGCCGGTGGGTTCGCAGCGGTCGGTTCCTGTCTGTTCGGCAGATCCGATCAGGCCCGAGGGGTCCAACAAGCCCGCCATGCGCATCTCGGCCACGGCCTCGATAATGCCAGAGCCGCAGATGCCGGTAATGCCGCTGCTGGCTGTCGCTTCGGCGAAACCCGGATCATCGGACCACAGATCGCTGCCGATCACCCGAAAGCGCGGTGTCTTGGTCGCAGGGTCGATCTCGATCCGCTCGATGGCACCGGGCGCGGCACGCTGCCCCGCGCTGATCTGCGCGCCCTCGAATGCGGGCCCGGTCGGCGAGGAGCAGGCCAGAACGCGGGTCTTGTCGCCCAGCAGGATTTCCGCGTTGGTGCCAACATCGACGATCAGCACCAGATCATCGGATTTGTCGGGTTCTTCGGACAGTGCCACGGCGGCGGCATCGGCCCCGACATGGCCTGCGATGCACGGCAACAGGTAGACGCGGGCTGATACGTTCAGTGCAGTGAAATCAAGGTCGCGCGCATCAAGGGTAAGGCTGCCCGAGGTTGCCAGTGCAAAGGGCGCCTGTCCCAGTTCGACGGGATCGATTCCCAACAGAAGGTGGTGCATGACCGGGTTGCAGACGATCACGGATTCCACGATCAGCGTGGGATCGACCGCGACTTCGGCGGCAATTTCGATGGCCAGCGCATTGATGGCATCGCGCACGACGCGGGTCATTTCGACGTCACCGCCGGGGTTCATCATGACGTAACTGACGCGGCTCATCAGATCTTCGCCAAAACGGATTTGCGGGTTCATGATGCCAGAGGACGCAAGCACCGCCCCGGTGGCCAGATCGCAAAGATGCGCGGCGATGGTCGTTGAGCCAAGATCAATGGCCATCCCATAAAGCCCGCCTTCGTGCAGGCCGGGCCAGACATCAAGGATTTGGGTGGTTTTGCAGTTTGCGGGTTGATGCAGGGCAAGGCTGATCTGCCATTTGCCCTTGCGCAGGGCGGGCTGCAGCTTACGCAAGATCGGCAGGCCGGCTGTGACGTTGTCGATTTGCCATTGGTCGCGCAGGGCGGCTTGTACCCGCTCCAGATCGCCGGAGGGTTCGTGCATGTCCGGTTCCTGCACTTCGATCAGCACAAGGCGCGTCGCGGGGTCCATCGTGATCGGACGCGCCGAGGCGGCCTTGCGCACGACCTGACGGTGAACCTGAGATTCGGGTGGCACATCCACCACGATGTCGCCCTGAACGGTCGCCTGACAGCCAAGGCGCCGCCCCTCTTTCAGCCCGCGGACACGCTTGTAGCGGTCTTCGACCGCGTTCCATTCGGACAGCGCACCTTCCCGCACTGTCACCCCATGCTTGGGGAAATCGCCGTATGACGGGGCAATCTGGCATTTCGAGCAGATGCCGCGTCCGCCACAGACGCTATCCAGATCGACGCCCAATTGCCGCGCGGCCGTCAAGATGGGAGTGCCAACCGCGAAATGACCGCGCTTGCCCGAAGGGGTGAAGATGACAAGAGGATCGTTGGTCATGTGAACTGCCGCGCGCAAGTGAGATTGGGGATGAAATAGGCGGAGAGTGCCGGGAAGCCAATGGCTAGAACATGGTCAAGCCGCTGCCGCCCCAATGCCAGACCAGAAAGGGAACCGGTGCAACCGCTAATGCGATGGTCGCTATCGTTGGCCAAAAGCTGAACAGACGGCTGAACCCGGCCATGAGGCCGATGCCGCCACCCCCGCCGATGATGGAATTGCCCGGAAGGTTGATTAAAACGGCCAGAATGAGATAGCGCACACCGATCACCGCGTTGAGCCATCGCGGCAGCAGCGCCGCCAGCGCCGCCAGCCGTTCCGGCGGCGAGAGCGGCATGATCCGCTCGAGAAGGCGGACGACGGGCATCAACCTCAGGTCCAGACAGGCTTGCCGAAACCCGGCTTCGGGAACGAAGCGTCCAAGGCAGAACGCCAGCATCAGTCCCGCCACGGTTGCGATGTAGACAGCCGGCGCAACCTCGGCTCCGCGCAGCATCAAAAGCGATATGCCGATCTCGATCCCCGGAACGAAGGGGATCGCGATCAGTACCGCGTAGATCAGCAACGCCACCACCAGAAGTCCCGCCCGCGCCGGGCCTTGGGCCGTTTCCGGAAGACTGTCGGTCAGTTTCATGGCCGCGCCAATCAGCCAGTGCGCGACCAACACGCATGCCACGATGACCGCCAGTCGCAACGCGATGCGGGGCAGGGCCTGCCGCCATGGTGTTGGTGGAGGTGTCATTGGCGCGCCCCGATTGTGCGCGGCACGGTGCCACACAGCAGCGGGGCCGCCCAAGCGGGCCGCCCCTTGGCAAAATCACATGACAGACGGTTTTCAATGTCAAGTCACGCCCGGCGGCGTCTGCGACCACCGGCCCGGCCACCTTGCAGGGCCGCGTCGGGGTCCTGATTGAACCGGATCCATGCCGCACCGCCATCGTCATGGTTCAAAAGGAAGTTGGCGGCACGGATCGCCTCCATCTCCTTGCCCGGACGTGGCTTGGTGGAGCCAAGGCCAAAGAGTTTGACGAACGTCTCGTCATCCATGTCGGGCGGCAGCATGATGCCCGCCGCTTCGACCTCGGCCCGCTTTTCGGCGATCTTGGTTGGGCCGACGGGGATTGCGATGGGGTTCATGATCGCCGATGTCATCCCTGCGCCAAAGGCCATCGGCAGAAAGGCATTGTTGATACCGTGGCGGTTGGGCAGGCCGAACGAGATATTGGACGCGCCGCAGGTCGTATTGACGCCCAGTTCCTCGCGCAGGCGACGGACCAGTGTGAACACCTGATGCCCCGCGGTCGCCATCGCGCCGATCGGCATGACAAGCGGATCCACCACAATGTCATAAGCCGGAATTCCGAAATCTGCCGCGCGTTCGACGATCTTCTTGGCGACTGCGAACCGGACTTCGGGGTCTTCAGAAATGCCGGTGTCGTCGTTGGAGATGGCCACCACCGGCACGTTGTATTTCTTGACCAGCGGAAGGACGAGTTCCAACCGCTCTTCTTCGCCGGTAACGGAGTTCAGAAGCGGGCGACCTTCGGCGGCGGCAAGCCCGTTTTCCAGCGCGCCTGGAACCGAACTGTCGATGCAGAGCGGCACATCGACGATGGCCTGCACGCGCTGGACCAATTCCCTCATCAGCATCGGTTCGACAAAGTTGTTGTCGGCATACCGCGGGTCATCCCGCATCTTGTTCGAAAAGACCGCGCCCGAGTTTATGTCAAGCACCGTCGCTCCGGCCGCGACCTGCGCGATGGCGTCGGCCTCGACGCGGCTGAAATCGCCGCGCTCAAGCTCTTCGTTCAGGATCTTGCGGCCTGTGGGGTTGATTCGTTCGCCGATGACGCAGAACGGCTCGTCAAAGCCCATCACGACTGTTTTGGTTTTAGATTCGATGATCGTGCGCGTCATGTTGGGGATCCTGCCTTCAGGCGTTGGCGGGGCGAGTTGCTTCGCCCCCGTTGTCGATGGCCCATTGGGCGTTGGTCTTGATGCCGCCAAGGGGAAAGAAGTGGACCCGTTCGATGTTGAACTCGGGGTTGGCGGCCTTGTGTGCGGCCAGTTCAGTCAAGATATCTGTCGGCTCGAACGGCAGCAGCAGCTTGGTCACGTCCTTGGCGCGCTTTTGCAGCACCGACAGCGATGCGCCCACGCCACAGGCGATGGCGAACTTGATCAGGGTTTGCAGTTTGGCGGGTCCGGCGATGCCGATATGGATGGGCAGGTAGATCCCTTCGGCGGCCAGACGGTTGGCCCATGCGATAACGGGCTTGGCTTCAAACGCGAACTGTGTGGCCAGCGCGATTTTGGCGTCTGTTCGTTCAGCGAAGCCCTGTTTCCAGCGCAGCGCCTCCATCACCATGGCATCGCCGCCGTTGGGGTCGATGTCGCGGTTTCCCTCGGGGTGGCCGGCGACATGCAGGCGTTTGAAACCCGCCTTGTCAAACAGTCCGCTCTCCATCAACTGCATGGAGCTTTCAAACGCGCCGACGGGGGTGGGGATGCCCCCGGCCAGCAACAGCCCCTGATCAACGCCCGCTTCGCCCTGATAGCGCGCGATCCAATCGGCCAAGGTGGCCTTGTCCTTGATCGAGCGGGCCGGAAAATGCGGCATCACCTTGTAGCCGTCGCGTGCAAGACGGGCTGCGGTGGCGACCATGTCTTCAATCGGGGTGCCATCGATATGAGCGATGTAGACACGGGTGCCCTCTGGCAGCAAATCCCGGAAGTTTTCCACCTTTTCGGCGGTCCGCGGCATCACCTCGATGGAATAGTCCTGCAAGAACGCGTGCAGCTGCGGATTGACAGGCGTGCCCGTTGTGGGGGCCGGTCTGCGAAAATTCAAAAGCGCCATCAGTCTCTCCCAAGGTGGTTGCGGGGTTGGCATTGCAGGATCAGGCCACGGCCTCGCGCCCGTTCTGGGCGATCAGCGTTTTGATGCGGACGGCATCATATGTTGCCTCAAGACGGGCGGCCGCGGCCTGTGCGATTTCCATCGGATCGCCGTCGATCTCGCCCGAGGGTGCCTTGCGCCAGTCGGCGAGGTAGGCATCATCGTCCTTGGCCCCCACCTTCATGGCGCAACGATCAATTGCCTGTTCGAACCGTTCGGAAAGTTGCACCTTGGCGCCGCCACGGCCCTTGCCGACGATGACCTGCGCCGGGATGTCCCGCCAGTAAACGATCGTGAGCATGGGCATTTCGGCGAATCCTTTCCTGATCTGCGCCAACATAAGCGCGCCAACCCCGTCCAACTGGGGCTATTTTCGACATTCACAGGGACAAGACCGACCCCTGTGTGTTCTGTCATAGAACCATAGCCGCCCCAGGGCGAGGATATCGGAGGCTCAAAATTCTCATGAAGATGATGAGAGGTCCGAAGATCGTCCCATCACTGCCATTGTTAGGTCGCCAGAAAATGGCTACGTTCAGTCCAACCATGAGATTTGGAGGGGCCAATGGCGCGAAAGCGTTCTCGAGGTGCCGGCCCGTTTCCCAGCGCCGTGGCTGCCGTGACGCCGACGGCAGTTCCGCCTGTTGAACAGACGCCCGCACCCAGTGCACGACCCGATCCGGCGGACCTTTATGCGGCGCTGGACCTCGGTACGAATTCCTGCCGGATGTTGATTGCTCAACCGAAGGGCAACCAGCTGCATGTCGTCGACAGCTTTTCCAAGAACGTCCAATTGGGGCAGGGGCTGGAGGCGTCCGGTATGATGAGCCGGGCCTCGATGGCACGGGCCGTGGGGGCGTTGAAGATTTGTCAGCGCAAACTGGCCAAACATGACGTGAAGCGGATGCGCCTTGTCGCGACCGAGGCCTGTCGCCGCGCCGCCAACGCGGGCGAGTTCATCAACGTCGTGCGTCGCGAAACCGGGTTACAGCTTGAGATCATCAAACCCGAGGAAGAAGCACAGTTGGCCGTGGTGAGCTGTGCGCCGCTTGTGTCGGCCAGAACCGAACAGCTTTTGGTGGTGGATATCGGCGGCGGGTCAACGGAATTGGTGTGGATCGACCTGAGCCGGGTGCCAAAGCTTGAACGCTCGCGCGCCATCATGCGTCTGCATCAGGGGTTCGACAATCAGGATACCGTTTTCCCCCGCGCCAAGGTGGTGGACTGGATTTCCGTGCCTCTGGGCGTTGCCACCCTCAAGGATATGTATGACGACGTGGCCGATGATGGTGCGCGTTTTGCCTTGATGAGCTGGTTTTTCGAAGAACAGCTGGCCGAATTTTCGCCCTATGCGGATGCCGCTGATCAGGTTCGTGAAGGGTTCCAGATCATCGGGACAAGCGGGACCGTCACAACCGTGGCCGCCAGCCATCTGGGCCTGCGCCGATACGACCGCAACAAGGTGGACGGGCTGCGCATGACGTCTGACCAGATTGATACGGTCATTCAGGAGTATCTGACACTTGGTCCCGCAGGTCGCCGCCGTGATCCGCGTATCGGGCGTGATCGGCAAACGTTGATCATGTCGGGTGCCGCGATCTTGCAGGCGTTGCTGCGCGTGTGGCCCACCGATCGGCTGAGCGTGGCGGACCGCGGTCTGCGCGAAGGGCTGCTTTATGCTCAGATGAGCGCGGACGGCGTGTTGGAGGACGGCCCTTTCTAGCCGACATTGCCTTGATGCACCCTTGCGGGTGCGCGCAGGCTTTGCCATGTGCACCACTGGCATGCGATGATGCCAAATTGAACGGAGTGCCCCTTGCGGGCTGAGGTCATGGTAAAGAACACATCAGGGCGAGGTCAGCGCGAGTTGCGCGTCAAGGTCAAGACGGCGCGCGGGCGCAAGTTGTCGTCGACCCTTTGGCTGGAACGCCAGTTAAACGATCCATACGTGAAGCAAGCCCAGGTCGAGGGGTACAGAGGGCGTGCCGCCTTCAAGATCCGCGATCTGGACGACAAGTATCGGTTCCTCGTGCCCGGCGCGCGAGTTGTCGATTTGGGCTGTGCGCCGGGTGGCTGGTGCCAGATCGCCGTCAAACGGGTCAATGCGTTGGGCGAAAAGGGTGGCAAGGCCGTGGGCCGTGTGATCGGCCTTGACCTGCAAGAGGTGGAACCGATCGCGGGTGCCGAACTGCACGTGCTGGACTTCATGGCTGACGGCGCGGACGATCAGGTCAAGGAATGGCTGGGTGGCAAGGCCGATGTCGTGATGAGCGATATGGCGGCCTCTGCATCGGGCCACAAGCAGACCGACCATTTGCGGATCATCGCATTGTGCGAGGCGGCGGCAGCACTTGCTTTCGACGTGCTTGAGGACGGCGGCACCTTCGTTGCCAAGGTTCTTGCGGGCGGCGCGGAAGGCGAAATGCAGAAGCTGCTGAAACAGCGCTTTAACAAGGTTGCAAACGTCAAACCGGGTGCAAGCCGGGCGGACAGTTCCGAGAAATTCGTGGTGGCGACAGGGTTCCGTGCGGATATTGGCGACTGACGCAATATTTAGGGGTTCACCTTTGCCCCGCCCCATGAGATAGGACCGTGCCAACTGAAACTCCCCATCTGGAGGTCCGTGATGGAGATTCGTGAGGCTTTTACCTTTGATGATGTGCTGCTGGTTCCGGGGAAGTCCTCCGTCCTGCCATCCATGGCCGATACGCGCACGTGGGTCACGAAATCCATCGCGCTGAATATTCCGCTGCTGAGTTCGGCGATGGATACCGTCACCGAGGCCCGGATGGTGATTGCCATGGCACAGGCCGGTGGCATGGGTGTGATCCATCGCAATCTGGACCTTGCGGCACAGGCCGAAGAGGTCCGGCGCGTCAAGCGGTTCGAAAGCGGGGTCGTCTACAACCCGATAACCTTGACCCCCGATCAGACGCTTGCCGACGCCAAGGCCCTGCAAGATCGGTATCGGGTCACGGGTTTTCCTGTCGTGGATCAGAACCGGCGTGTCTTGGGCATCGTAACCAACCGCGATATGCGTTTTGCGACCGACGACAGCACACCGGTACGTGTGATGATGACATCCGATAACCTTGCCATGCTGGAGGAACCAGCCGATCTGGCCACGGCGCGCAGCTTGATGCAGGCACGGCGGATCGAGAAGCTGTTGGTCGTCAGCAAGGAGGGGCGACTGACCGGCTTGTTGACCATCAAGGATATTGAACAGGCGGTCCTGAACCCGACGGCTTGCAAGGACGGGCTGGGTCGGTTGCGGGTTGCTGCGGCAACGACGGTCGGCGATGCCGGCTTCGAACGGAGCGAGGCACTGATTGATGCGGGTTGCGACCTGATCGTGATTGATACCGCGCATGGGCATTCCGAAGGTGTGGGCCACGCGGTGGAGCGGATCAAGAAACTGTCAAACGCGGTGCAGGTTGTCGCCGGCAACGTGGCGACCGGAGAGGCGACGCGCGCCCTGATCGGGGCAGGGGCGGATGCGGTCAAGGTCGGGATCGGCCCCGGATCAATCTGCACAACGCGGATTGTCGCGGGCGTTGGCGTGCCGCAACTGACTGCAATACTGGATTGCGCCGCCGCCGCTGCCGCGACCGGCACCCCGGTAATTGCCGATGGCGGCATCAAGTATTCGGGTGATTTTGCAAAGGCGATCGCAGCGGGCGCGTCCTGTGCGATGGTCGGCTCAATGATAGCCGGGACCGATGAAAGCCCCGGAGAGGTCATTTTGTATCAGGGCCGTAGTTTCAAGAGCTATCGTGGCATGGGCTCGCTTTCCGCCATGGCACGCGGCAGCGCGGACCGTTATTTTCAGAAAGATGCAGCCAGCGACAAGCTGGTGCCCGAAGGTATCGAGGGGCAGGTGCCATATAAGGGCAGCGCCAGTGCCGTCGTGCATCAACTGGTCGGCGGATTGCGCGCTGCAATGGGATATACCGGCTGCGCCACCGTTGCCGAGATGCGCGCGAATTGCAACTTTGTCCGCATCACCGGCGCGGGTTTGAAGGAAAGCCACGTCCATGACGTTCAAATCACACGCGAGAGCCCGAATTATCGTTTAGGATAAGTACTTTGTGGATCTATGTTAAGGTGATGGCGTGACCCCGGCCGCGCGCTATGCCGCAGCCATTTCCGTGCTTGATCGATGGCTGGATGGTGCGCCCATGGAACAGGCCCTGACGGGTTGGGCGCGGTCCGCGCGCTATGCCGGCTCCAAAGATCGCGCAGCCGTTCGGGACCATGTCTTTGACGCGCTGCGCCAACGAGGAAGCTGCGAGGCGTTCGGCAACGCAGGCGATGGCCGCGGGCTGGTTCTGGGCCTGATCCGAGGCCAAGGTCTTGATCCTGAAGCAGTTTTTACCGGCGAGGGATACGCCCCCGCGCCATTGTCGGCCGATGAGGCGGTGGTGCCCGCCGTCTCACCCGACCCATTGCGCGACTTGCCGGAATGGCTGCGGCCCGCCTTGAGCGCGGCGCTTGGCCCGGACCTGTCGGATGTGGCCAGCGCATTGGAGCACCGGGCGCCCATGTGGTTGCGCGCAAATCTGAGGAAAAATACACGAGAACAGTCGCTTGAGGCCCTTCGTGCAGACGGATTGGCGGTTGAACCGACAGCGCTCTGTGATACGGCCATCATGGTGGTGTCGGGTGGGCGGCAGTTGCGGCAGACGCAGGCTTACCTGTCTGGAATGGTGGAGCCGCAGGACCTGTCGGTGCAGATGGCCATCGCGCGGGTCAACTGGCCGGCGACGGGCCGCATTCTTGATTACTGTGCCGGCGGCGGCGGCAAGACCTTGGCGATTGGTGCGGTGTCGGGCGCGACGCTGGTGGCCCACGACGCGAACCCCGGGCGTATGGCCGACCTTTTTGCGCGCGCGGAAAGGGCCGGCGTGCAGGTCACCACCGCCGCGACAACCGAATTGAACGCACGCGGCCCATGGGACGTTGTGCTTTGCGATGTCCCCTGTTCCGGAAGCGGGACGTGGCGCCGCGATCCAGAGGCGAAATGGCGGCTGACACCGGAGGCATTGGCGGACCTCAACAGCACTCAGGATACCATTCTGGCGGCTGCGGCAAACCTTGTGTCGCAACGTGGGCGATTGATCTACATGACCTGCTCGCTGCTGCCGATTGAGAATATGGACAGGATAACGGCGTTTCTTGCACAGTCGCCTGATTGGTCTTGCACATGGTACCATCAGGACACGCCGCTGACGGCTTCGGACGGGTTTTTTACCGCAGAACTGGTGCGTGAGGCTGCACCCTCCTAAGATTCTTGCAACTCAGGCGCAAATTTTAAGCTTCGTTTAATTGTTTGTGCGCGTAACTGGGCGGTGAATCGTGAAGGAGAGCCGTTTGGCTGATCAAGCAGAGCCGTTTCCGGGACCGCCGCGGCGACTGTCGCTGCAACCGATGCTGTTGGCTCTGGTGGGATTTGCCTTGGTTGGTGCTGCGTGGTTTGCGCCCGACGGGATGCTGACGTTGGGCTTGGCTGCGGTGGCCGTAGGGGTGCTATCGGCATCTTTGGCCTTGAGCGTGCGATTGCACCTGATCGGCAGGGCAATGGTGCGTGACTTTCGCGCGGCGATCCGGCTGATCGAACATGATCCCGCGCCGTGTTTCTGCACGGATGAATCGGGGGCGATCGTGCATGCAAATGCGGCCGCCAGTTCCCGCTTTGGCCCGCGCAAGGGTCAGCCCATGGCGCGGGCGTTGTCAGGTCTTTTGCCGAACGCCTCTGCGGTCGTGTTTCGCCTTGAAACGACATTGGCCCAACGGCAGGTGGCGCGTGAAACGTTGGTGACGCGCCGTGGCAACCTGCGGCTCACGACGCATCGATTGGGCACGGGGGCGTTATGGCGCCTTGATGATGGTGTGGAGACGGCACAGCGCAGCGGTGATGGGATCGGCCTGCCGATGATGGTGATCAGCGGGCATGATACCGTCCTGTCGATGAACGGCGCGATGCGGGATATTCTGGGACGGCGCGCGAAAACCCTGCAAGAGGTGTTTCCTGATGCAGCGCTGATGCCGGGCAGGCAGACCCGGATGGCGGGTGCCGCGGGCTTCATCGACGTGATCCCGATCATCGTCGAAGCCGGCGACGGTCGCCGGGAAGTCTATGCGGTGCCGGGGCTGGCGGAACCACCCGCGGCATCGGTTGCGGCCCGCGCATTCGAAGCGCTGCCTGTCGCCTTGTTGCATATCGGCGCTGACGGGCGGGTTTTGGCCTCCAACAAGCAGGCGCAGAGCCTGCTGGGATTGCACGCGAACGAGGTGGTTCCTGTCGCCGGTTTGGTTGAGGGGCTGGGGCGCCCGGTCGGGGATTGGCTGCAAGATACCCTTCATCAGCGCATATCGAACCGCCCCGAGGTCGTCCGGGTCCGCCGGTTGGAGGAAGACCGTTACCTGCAAATCACGTTGGGGCGGGTCAGCGATGGTGGTAAAGCATCGCTTTTGGCGGTGCTGCACGATGCGACCGAACTGAAGACAATGGAACTTCAATTCGTCCAGAGTCAGAAGATGCAGGCCATCGGAGAGCTTGCCGGTGGTGTCGCCCATGACTTCAACAACCTCCTGACAGCGATTTCCGGCCATTGTGACCTGTTGTTATTGCGTCACGATCAGGGTGACCCGGAATACGCAGATCTTGTGCAGATCAACCAGAATGCCAATCGCGCGGCCGCTTTGGTTGGCCAGTTGCTTGCATTTTCCCGCAAACAGACTTTGGAACCTGAACTGATCGACCTTCGTGATACGATGGGCGATCTGACCCACCTGCTGAACCGCTTGGTTGGTGAAAAGATCCGGCTCACACTCAGCCATGATCCCAACCTGATGCCGATCAGGACCGATCGGCGGCAATTCGATCAGGTGTTGATGAACCTTGTGGTGAACGCCCGTGACGCGATGCCAGACGGTGGCGATATCCGGGTGGAAACTCGGGTTGTGCGCCTGAAGGAGACGTTGCACCGCGATAGCGCGCAGGTGCCGCCGGGCCAATACGTCACCATCTTGGTCCGCGATGAGGGGCACGGCATTCCGCCTGACAAGCTGGGCCGGATTTTCGAACCGTTCTTCACCACCAAACGGGTTGGCGAAGGGACCGGGCTGGGCCTTTCGATGGCCTATGGGATCGTCAAACAGACGGGCGGATACATCTTTGTCGATAGCATGGTGGGTAAAGGCACGACCTTCACGATCTATTGCCCCGCCCATGATTTCGGCGAAAAGGATATTGCGCCGAATCCGACCGAGATTGCGGCGCCGCATGAAAGGAACGATGTGACGCCCGGTCAGGGGGTGGTGTTGCTGGTTGAGGATGAGGCGCCGGTGCGGGCTTTTGCATCCCGTGCCCTGCGACTGCGTGGCTATACGGTGTTGGAGGCGCAGAACGCCGAAGAAGCACTTGAAACGTTGAGGGATAGTGGGTTGGCCGTGGATCTGTTCGTGACAGACGTGGTGATGCCCGGAATGGATGGGCCCTCATGGGTGCGGCTGGCGTTGCGTGACAGGCCCGATGTCAAGGTCGTGTTCGTCTCAGGCTATGCCGAGGACGCGTTCGCGGAAGGCTCGATCGCAATCCCGAATTCGGTGTTCTTGCCGAAACCGTTTTCACTGTTGGATCTAACGGAAACAGTGCGCCGGCAGCTTCACTGAGACTTCAATAACTGCCATCACCCTTGAGGCGTTCCCAGATCTCGAATTCCTGCGGCCTTTCCGCGTGCAGTCGCTTGGTCATCTCGGTCGAAAGCGGTGTTGGCATCCGGGGTGAGGGATTGCGTTCCTGCAATTGGATGCTGGTGTCGAGCCGCGCTTCAAGAAAGCTGACGGCGGCCGCCATCTTGTCATAGCGAAAGATGTGGTCGATCGCTATCTTCCCTTTGTCGTCCGTGACGAAATTTGCCTGCGAACCGACCCGCGCAAATTCCGGCTGGTCCGTCATGAGCCACGCAGCTACGAAATCTTCAAAGCTGATCCCCGCCGTCGAAGTTGCCTTGCCCGCCAATTGTGATCGCGTCCTGTAGCGATACCAGCTTTCCAGCCAGCTGACCGGTTCGCGCACAACCGCCATCGTGTCCATCGGGCGATTGCCCCGCTGCTCGAAAAAACCCGCAAGCAGATTGCGATAACGCTGCACGGACACATGCTTGTGCCCCGGAGGGTTGAGAATCGCCGTATCCGCAAGCGGGGTCAATGCCGCCTCAAGCGCGGTCGTTCCCGTCTTTGGTACCGCGAGCATCACCAGTTTCTCTTTCCAAAATACAAGCATTCTGGCGCGTTATTCCCAATCTTTACGGTTTGCCGTCCGCGGTAACATGTTCTTAACCCATCACAGGAAAAACTGGGCTCTACAAGATTTTACTTGAAATGTTCGCTTTTTGTTTGCACAAAGTGGTGAGAACAAGAGGCGAACATCAGCACGCATTGCCGCCCCTCGTGCGGTGTGAAATAAGGACCCATTCTTATGGCAACGGCGAACCTTCTCGACATGACTGACCGGAAATCCGCAGACAAGCAAAAGGCGCTGGATAGCGCATTGGCCCAGATCGAACGGCAGTTCGGCAAAGGGTCCATCATGAGGCTGGGTGGCGACAATGTAATCAAGGATATCGAGTCCACGTCGACCGGGTCGATCGGTCTTGATATCGCACTTGGCATTGGTGGGCTTCCCAAGGGCCGCATCATCGAGATTTACGGGCCGGAAAGCTCGGGCAAGACGACGCTGACCCTGCATGTGGTGGCGGAAGAACAAAAGAAGGGCGGCGTTTGCGCTTTTGTCGATGCGGAACACGCGCTTGACCCGCAATATGCGCGTAAACTGGGCGTCAATCTGGATGAGTTGCTGATCTCTCAGCCCGACACCGGCGAACAGGGCCTGGAGATTGTCGATACTCTGGTGCGGTCTGGTGCCGTCAGCCTTGTCGTGATCGACAGTGTTGCGGCCCTCACGCCGAAGTCCGAGCTTGAGGGTGACATGGGCGACAGCTCGGTTGGGGTGCATGCGCGCCTGATGTCTCAGGCGATGCGCAAGTTGACGGGGTCGATCAGCCGCTCAAACTGCATGGTGATCTTTATCAACCAGATCCGGATGAAGATCGGCGTCATGTTCGGCAGCCCCGAGACGACGACGGGCGGTAACGCATTGAAGTTCTATTCGTCTGTCCGTCTGGACATTCGCCGCATCGGTGCGCTGAAGGATCGCGATGAGGTTGTGGGCAACGCGACGCGCGTAAAGGTCGTTAAAAACAAGGTCGCGCCGCCGTTCAAGCAGGTCGAGTTCGATATCATGTACGGTGAAGGTATTTCGAAGACCGGAGAGCTTCTGGATATTGGTGGCAAACTGGGCATCGTGGCGAAATCCGGATCGTGGTTTTCTTATGGGGACGAACGGATCGGGCAGGGCCGCGAGAATGCCAAGCAGTTCCTGAAGGATAACCCTGTCATCGCATCCGAGATCGAGGACAAGATCCGCGCCTCTCACGGTCTGGACTTTGATGGCGGTGCGATGTCATCGGATGGCAACACCGAGATGCTGGAAGACTGAAGCGGAATTTGCGATCGGGCGTTTGACGAAAGTCGCCCTCGCACGGCGGACAGCTTGTGCACATGTACTTGGGGACAGGGCCGCAAACATGCGGCCCTGTCTCGTTTTGGGCCCACCAAACCCCTGTGGACAGGCCGGACCGGCAGGGCTACACCGTCGCGGACCCGATATAACCTGAGTGATCGCCTGACATGCCAAGCCTGAACGACATCCGCAGCGCCTTTCTGGATTACTTTGCCCGCAACGGGCATGAGGTGGTTCCAAGCTCACCGCTGGTTCCGCGTAACGACCCCACGCTGATGTTCACCAATTCCGGAATGGTCCAGTTCAAGAACGTGTTCACGGGCGTTGAACACCGCGATTATAATCGCGCGGCAACCAGCCAGAAATGCGTGCGGGCAGGCGGCAAGCACAACGATCTGGACAACGTCGGCTATACCGCACGCCACCACACATTCTTTGAAATGTTGGGCAATTTCAGCTTTGGCGACTACTTCAAGGCCGATGCGATCCCGCTGGCTTGGGAGCTTCTGACCAAGGATTTCGATATTCCCAAAGACCGGCTGCTGGTCACAGTCTATCACACCGACGACGAAGCGGCAGATATCTGGAAGAAGGTCGCGGGCCTGCCGGACGAGCGGATCATCCGCATCCCGACCAATGATAACTTCTGGCAGATGGGCCCGACCGGACCATGCGGCCCGTGTTCCGAAATATTCTTTGATCACGGCGAGCATATCTGGGGTGGCCCCCCCGGTTCCGCTGACGAAGACGGAGATCGGTTCATCGAGATCTGGAACATCGTTTTCATGCAGAACGAGCAGT
>Ga0075467_10000561_pt1 | contig 29878 bp, 29 predicted proteins | sample DEB08_DNA_9_FD_75067 | JGI IMG/M metagenome (GOLD analysis project Ga0075467, IMG submission 75067) | Aqueous microbial communities from the Delaware River and Bay under freshwater to marine salinity gradient to study organic matter... | ecosystem: Environmental > Aquatic > Marine > Coastal ... | reverse complement strand
CCATTGCGGCCAAACACCGCCAACAGGCCCAGTATCGCCACGATGACTGGCAGCAAGAAGGGCGCACCCATCAAGGCAACCACGAGGCCCCGGCCGGCGAACCGTTGACGCGCAAGCGCGCGCGCCACGGGTATCGCCAATACAACGCTCAGAAACGCCGAAATGGCCGCCTGCGAAACCGTAAATCGGATAGCCGACCAATCTGCTGCCCCAAGGACCGAAGTCTCCTCAGCTCGCCACGCCACCGCCGCCAGCGGCGCTGTGATCGCCAGAAAGACAAGCGCGGCCATGACCGCGCCTGTCCACTGAAGCAGGGTTAGCGGCTGAGCGCGGATTGCCATGCGGCCAATGCCTCGTCACGCAATCTGGCTGCATCTTGCGGTGACAACAGCAGCGCGGTGTCTGGCTCAATCAGGGTCTCAAATCCCGAGGGAAGCATCTCGGCGGGCAATGCGGCCGGATACATCCAGTTGGTCGTCGGGATCACCTGCTGGAAGTCGGGCGTCAGCATGAAACGCAAGAAGTCTTGCGCCAAGTCAGGCTGATCCGAGCTGCCAAGGATGCCTGCAACCTCGACCTGCAGGTAGTGCCCCTCGGTGAACGGAGCTGCGGCCTTACTTGCATCTTCTTCAGCGATCAGGTGGTAGGCAGGTGACGTGGTATAGGAAAGAACCATATCGGCCTCGCCCTCAAGAAACAGGCCATACGCTTCGGACCAGCCGGGTGTCACGGTCACGATGTTGTCCGCAAGCCCTTCCCAGATGGCAGGTGCGCCCTGCCCATAGGCTGCCTCGATCCACATCAGCAGCCCCAAACCGGGTGTTGAACTGCGCGGATCCTGAATGATGATCCTCGCATCACTTTCGGCCAGTTCAACAAAACTACGGGGGACATTTTCCATATCCGCATTATGAACAAATGCGAAATAGCCCCAGTCAAAGGGAAGGAAGACCTCGTCATCCCAAGCAATCGGCAGCGTCAATCCCGGGGTCTCCAGACCATGTGGAACGAACAGTCCGGTATCGACGGCCGCAGCGGTCAGGTTCGTATCAAGCCCCAGAACAACGTCGGCATCCGAACGCTGTCCCTCCAATCGGATGCGGGCCAACAGGGCTGCGCCATCGCCTGCACCGACAAATTGCAGGTCGCATTCGCAGGTCTGTTCGAAAGCCGCCTCAATGGCCGGGCCGGGCCCCCAGTCAGATGTAAAACTGTCATAGGTATAGACGCTCAATACAGGCAAATCGGCAAAAGCCGCGCCAGCCATGAATGTCATACCCGCTGCAATGATGGATGTTTGGTTCATTTTCACTCCTCCATGCGACGGGCGAAGTGAAGCCGGGGGTCATGATCAGTCCCGAAACCTTCCCTCCGCCGGTCCTAACCGGTTCAGGTTCAACGGGTTTGCTGCACTGCATCTCAGACCGATTGGTCACCCCGAGGTGCCTTGATGATTACGGTGCCGAACCGCCCCCCGCAAGGAGATTCGAAACTGGTTCAACGTTAAACTACTTTTCAAAACGGCAATGGAGCTTGGCAATCCCGGGCCATCCGGCTAATCCGGCACGCAAACGAGAGGGGCTTCGCCATGTCGACCAACAGCTTTGGGCATCTGTTCCGCGTCACTACATGGGGCGAAAGCCATGGTCCTGCCCTTGGCGCGACCGTGGACGGGTGTCCGCCGGGCGTTCGGGTGGACGCGTCCGATATTCAGCATTGGCTTGATCTGCGCAAACCGGGACAGAACAAATACACCACTCAACGGCGCGAGGCTGACGAGGTCGAAATCCTGTCTGGCGTGTATGAAGGACTGTCCACCGGGACCCCCATCCAACTGATGATCCGCAATACGGATCAGCGGTCAAAAGACTATGGCGACATCGCCGAAAAATTCCGGCCGGGTCACGCGGATATTACCTATTGGCAGAAATATGGCATTCGCGACCCTCGTGGTGGCGGCAGATCCAGTGCACGGGAAACTGCGGCGCGGGTCGCCGCTGGGGGCATCGCGCGGTCGGCCTTGGCGCAACTTGTTCCCGGGCTGACGATTACCGGCTACATGGTGCAAATGGGCCCGCATGCGATTGAGCGGGCACGTTTTGATTGGGATCAGATCGCGGCCAACCCGTTCTGGACCCCCGACGCGCAGGCTGCGACGCAATGGGCTGATTATCTCGACGCCCTGCGAAAAGCTGGCGACAGCGTCGGCGCCGTTATCGAAGTCACCGCGCGCAATGCACCCGCAGGACTGGGCGCGCCGATCTATGGCAAACTGGATACAGACTTGGCCGCTGCGATGATGTCGATCAACGCGGTAAAAGGCGTTGAAATCGGCGACGGAATGGCCGCAGCAAGCCTGACCGGCAGTGCGAATGCAGACGAGATCATGATGGGGAACGATGGACCCCTCTATACCTCGAACCACGCCGGTGGAATTCTGGGAGGGATCTCGACCGGTCAGGACATCGTTGTGCGCTTTGCGGTCAAGCCGACATCGTCGATTCTCACGCCGCGAAAGACGATAACCAAGTCAGGCGAGCAGACCGAGATCATTACCAAAGGGCGACACGATCCCTGCGTGGGCATTCGTGCCGTGCCCGTAGGTGAAGCCATGATGGCCTGCGTTTTGCTGGATCATATCATGCTGCACCGCGGTCAGGTCGGAGGTGAAATCGGGCAAAATCGTGGCAAAATCGGCAACCCTGACTGAGAAACGGTCAGAATAATTCGTTTTCTAGACACAGTTGTCTTGCATTTGAATGTTGGGGGTCCCTTTTGAGGTTTGATTGAATCCGATGAACTTCATCACGTCAGAAGCAGGCGCAGTTACGGTCGATTGGACCGTCCTGACTGGTACGGTTGCCGTGCTTGGATTGGCGTCGACTCTCGTGGTCAGTGCCGGATTGGAGGCGCTGTCGTCCGACATCGCGCTCTCCCTCGACATGGAGATCATGAACGCCTTCGAGAGCATTCTCTATAATGAGGACTTCGCCGGTGCGTTCAACGGATGGGCAAATGGCGCCACTGACGACAGTGAGCCATGGTATGGCGCGATCCTGGGCCCGTTCGGCGGAACTGATGGTGAACAGACAGTACGCAACGTATTCGACATCCCCGGCAATGCTGAAGTCGCACGGGTTTCTTTTGACCTGCATGCAATCGATAGCTGGGACGGAGAAGACTTCATCGTCTTCATCGATGACGAACCTGTCACCTCATTGAGCTTTCGCTACAGCGTGGACGGGGTCGTTGATCAGTGGGTGTCGAGCAATCCGAACATCAGCATCTCAGTTGACCCCATCGCCCCGCGTGGAAATCAGGGTTACGATGCTGATTGGCCAGACCAAAGCTTCAGCGTTTCGATCGATGTACAAGATCCCAATCAGCAGATTTCAATCGGCTACGGATCAACGCTGAATCAGAGCGTTCAGGACGAGTCATGGGCCGTCGACAACGTCGAAGTCCGCGGCATTATGAGCGCACCTTAATCAAATTAGACGATATTCTATCAACAATGCTTGGCATTTCTGCTGGCCGTTGCCATTGGAAAAACAGTGCTTGAAAAGCACCGCAGACCCGCCTTTTTTTCGCCTCATTTGAGCCCAACGTAGGACAAATTGGGGAATTTGAGGATGTCTGATGCTAACGCGCCACCATAAGAATGGGTTTAAAATCGATTGGTCTCTGGTTGTTGTCGGTGTGATGACGGCAACGCTTTTTGCGGCTTCGATGATCAGATCCAGCGCGGCCGGGTTCGGCCCCGACAGTCACGAGAATTTAGGTGGGTTGTATACACTTCCACCTGACGTTCGGGTGATCGCTGTTCAAGACTTCAGTCTGAACACGACAGGGTGGTCTATTGCCCAAGCTGAAAACCTCGATCCGGGTTTTGGACCGATCCTTGGCCGCTTCACCGACGACGCCGTCAGCCGCGAATTTCGCCTGCCCGCCGAGGCAGAGACCGCAGAGATCTCCTTCGATCTGCATGCCATAGACGATTGGCAGCTTGAATCGGTGATCATTACGGTAAACGGCACTGAAGTGATGGAGCGGAGCTTCTCAACCCGCCCGGCGCTTGTCAGCCAGCAGGAAATCATCGTCCCCGATAGCGTGGGCATCACAGCAACACCCCGAACACGCGTCGCCGGTGCGCCTGTCGGCTTTGCGGCACTGGGGCCAGAAACCGATGACCAATCCGTAGAAATCACGATCGTGATCGACAATCCGGGCGACGCCCTGTTGCTGTCCATTACATCGACACTGGCCGGGCCGGTCTTTACCGCCAGTTGGGCGATCGACAACTTGCGCGTCATTGCCAAGATGCCGCCTCAAGACGAGACGTCCTAGGTCTTGGTGCGCGCCAGCTGGACGGCCAGAATGCCGATTGCAATAATCGTGACGCCCAAGACATCAATCAGCCCCAACTGCTCGCCCAGCAAGACGGCCGCAATGGCAACGCCGAAGAATGGATTGAGGAAATGGAAAGTGGCAGCGGGGGTCGCCCCGATCCGGTCAACAAGCCAGAACCATATCAACGTCGCGACAAGGCCCGGCATCACGGTTGTATAGGCGAATGCCAGCAATAGTGAGTTTGACCAGACGACGTTGAATGTTTCCGTCAGAACCGCAAAGGGCAGCAATGCAATGCTGCCCACGATCATCTGCAAACCAACGACCATCAGCAAGTTCCCACGGCCAGATGACGCCCCGCGCATCGCAAGGGTCGCCACCGTCAAGGCCACGGCGCCGATCAGGCAAAGCATAACCCCAAACGGGTCCGCGCCGCCGCCAAATCGTTGCGCCATGATCAGGGCGACCCCTCCGAAGCCCGCAGCAAGGCCCAATACACCAAGAATTGGCAGACGTTGGCGAAAGACGCCCCAATTTGCGAAAGCCACCAGCAAAGGCATGGTCGAGGCGAGGATGGCGGCAAGTGATGCCTCGACGGTCTGCATGGCGACAAAGTTCAAACCCAGATAGATCGCGTTCTGGCAGATGCCGAAGATCAGGACCGAAAGCCATTGGCCACGTGTCAGCCGAAAGGATTGACCCAAAAACAGGGCGATGCCGATGCCCATCAACCCTGAGATGGCAAATCGGAGCGACAGCGCCATCAGCGGCGGAGCCGCCTCAACGATGATGCGGGCCGAGGTAAAGGCGGACGACCAGATGAGGGCGAACACCAGCCCCGCCAGCAATGCACGAATGTCCAAGACCTGCCCCCTGACACGAAAAAGGGTCGCCCCTTGGGGCGACCCTTTCATGCTTCTAAACTGACGGCAATTAGCCGTTCACGCTGTCTTTCAGAGCCTTCGCAATGGTGACTTTCACCTGCTTGTCAGCCTCTTTCTTGATCTGCTCACCCGTTGCGGGGTTGCGAACCATCCGCTCCGGACGCTCACGGCAATATACTTTGCCGATGCCGGGCATGGTGACTGCGCCACCGTTGGCGACCTCTTTTGTCACCACTGCGGTGATTGCATCGAGAGCAGCACCAGCGGTTTTCTTGTCAGCGCCCATTTCGTCGGCAAGGGCGGCAACCAGTTGAGTCTTGGTCATGGGTTTCTGTGCCATGGGTATTTTTCTCCTTTACTGCCCGAACCCTAGGGCTCGTTGGCGCAACGCTAGCCGAATATAGCGGCGTCACACAACGGCTAGTGACACCCAAAATGCGAAAAACATCAGTCTGAGAGCGCTTTTTCGCCCTTAGAGGAAGGCTGTTTCCTCGAAACTGCGCAGTTTGCGGCTGTGAAGGCGCTCGAGTGGCATTTCACGGAGCTTCTCCATCGCGCGAATTCCGATAAGCAAATGCCGCGAAACCTGCGTTTTGTAGAACGCACTGGCCATACCCGGCAACTTGAGCTCTCCGTGCAGCGGCTTGTCGGAAACGCAAAGAAGGGTGCCGTAAGGCACGCGAAACCTGAATCCATTCGCCGCGATCGTCGCGCTTTCCATGTCCAATGCGATGGCACGCGACTGGCTGAGCCGTTGAACCGGACCGGATTGATCACGGAGTTCCCAATTGCGATTGTCGATGGTCGCAACCGTGCCAGTGCGCATGATCCGCTTGAGTTCGTAGCCTTCGACCTTGCTGACATCCTCGACCGCTTCCTCAAGCGCGATTTGCACCTCTGCCAATGCTGGGATCGGGACCCAGACGGGCAGATCGTCATCCAGCACGTGATCCTCGCGCAGATAGGCGTGGGCCAACACGTAATCACCCAGAGACTGGGAATTGCGCAGTCCCGCACAATGACCAACCATCAGCCAGACATGGGGCCGCAGAACAGCAATGTGGTCGGTCGCTGTCTTGGCGTTGGATGGTCCCACGCCGATATTCACCAAGGTAATCCCCGCACCGCCGTTACGCGTCAGATGGTAGGTCGGCATCTGCGGCAGCTTTGCGGGGGTGTTCAATATCTGATCAGGGTCGGTGATCACATCATTGCCCGGTCCAACAAGCGACGTGTAGCCGCTTTCGGGGTCGGCCAGCGCCCCACGGGCGAAGGCCACGAATTCCTCCATATAGAACTGATAGTTCGTAAAGAGGACGTGATTTTGGAAATGTTCCGGGTCGGTCGCGGTATAATGCGACAGGCGCGCGAGGGAATAATCAACCCGCTGTGCCGTGAACGGCGCAAGCGAACCCGCGCCATCTTCATAGTGGAACCCAAAGCCGTTCACGATCTGATCGTTGGTGGTGTTCAGGTCAGGCACGTCAAAGACATCACGCAGCGGAAAGGTCAGCGCGCCGTCTTGCGGGACCTCTAGATCCGCATCGTTCAGCACGGCGAAATGAACCGGAATGGGCGTAATGGATGCCCCGACCTGAACCGTCACACCGTGATTTTCAATAAGTAATCCAATCTGTTGGCGCAGATAGCTTTTGAACAGGTCAGGCCGCGTGATGGTCGTGACGTAGGTGCCCGGTTGCGCCACATGGCCATAAGACAGGCGGGTGTCGATCTTGGCATAGCTGGAGGTAGTGATCCGGATTTCGGGATAGAATGCGCGGAACCTTCTTCCCGGCGGCGCGCCGGCAATGACCTCTGTGAACTTGTCGCGCAGAAAGCTGGTGGCCTGATCGTACAGTTCGGTCAGATACGCGACTGCGGCATTGGCGTCGGAAAAACTTTGCACGCGGGGCGTGTCCGGCATTTCGACGGGCAGGTGTTTCATTTGGCCGCTCATGAACGGCCTCCGGGTCCAAGGTCGGACAACGGGGGCGCGGGGCGCGGTGCGAATATTTGAAATGCTGTCATGGCATAGTTTCCCACTGTCGCGGAGCGGCTTCAAGTCACGATTTTATGACAGCTATCAGAGGTTTATGGCGTGAGCGCGCATCGTTTCGTAAATCGGGAGCGCGGCATCGAGCAGCGGTTGATGCCGTGGCTGGACCTTGGGCAGGTCGCCTTCGGGCGGGGCGAACCCGGTGGAGCGGTGAACCGCGCCATACCAGTGCGGACCCCAAACACCGTCAAAGCTTCTTGGACCGGAATTCCAGTGCAACATGTTGGACGTAAAAGGAATTCCAACCTCAACACAGAGCTTTTCAAGCATCTTTTCCGGGTTGGCGCGGATCGCCGTGCCATCCATAACAGGCCCCGGAAAGCGCTGCCAAATTGCGAATTGCTGTTCGAAACCAATGTCTTGTAGCGTCACCGCATCGCGCTTTGCGGCATAGCTGGCGATGACGCGGGCGGGGTGGCGGATCAGATGAGCGTTGACGCATCCATCGGCCCAATCCAGCGGAAAGTTCGGCAACATATGATGCGGCATGTGCTTCATATATAACAGTTTTTTGCCATCCGGAACCGGGCCGGCACAGGCCCGCGCAACGGCTGCGGGGTCGGTTTCGTGACCTGCGAGGATGGCATCCTGCATGGGGTGAACCATGCCCGTCGCGGCAAGATAGGGGGCATAGAATGGCTCGTCCCAGACCGCGCAATCACCACGCGCGGCGAAGGCATACATCATGGCAGTCGACAGGTTCCGGGGGCCCGACCACATGGCGATTTTCATGATGCACCAACCATGCACAAGTGATGCACACCCCATGCATACGCCGCGCAAGTCATGACCGGGCCACTAGATCCTTGTAGAGCGCACGGATGCGTTCGGTTACCGGCCCCATCTGGCCCGTGCCGATCACCCGTCCGTCGATCTCACCCACCGGCGTCTGCGCCCCGAAGGTGCCGGTCAAGAACGCCTCGTCGGCGGAATACGTATCGACGAGGGAATAGTTGCGTTCGGATACCGGGATGCCATCGGCGCGGCAAACGTCGATCACCTTTTGGCGGGTGATGCCGTTCATGCAGTAGTCACCGGTCGAGGTCCAAACCTGCCCCTTCTTTACGATGAAGAAATTGCAGGCGTTGGTCGTGTTCACGAAACCATGGATATCAAGCATCAGCGCCTCGTCCGCGCCGGCCTTTTCGGCGGCGATGCAGGCGAGGATGCAGTTGAGTTTCGAATGGCTGTTCAGCTTGGGGTCTTGTGTCATCGGCAGACCGCGCATGTGCGGCACCGTGGCCAGCCGGATCGGGCGCGGAATGGATGGGCGCGAATGTTCCATGATGATGACCATCGTCGGGCCGCTGACCGACAGGGCCGGATGCTGGAATGGTCGCATTTTGACGCCACGCGTCACCATCAGGCGGGCGTGGGCATCGGTGTGCATGTCATTGGCGGCGCGGGTTGCTTCTAGCGCGGCGATCACTCCGGCGCGGTCCAGCCCGATATCAAGGTCGATCGCCTTGGCTGCCTCGAACAGGCGATCCATGTGATCGTCCAGAAATGACCAGTTGCCGTCATAGAGGCGCAGCCCTTCCCAAACGCCATCGCCCAACATGAAGCCGCTGTCATAGACGCTGACCATCGCGTCGGGCCGCCGCTTTAGCGTGCCGTTCACCCAGATCAGGATGGTTTCGTTGCGGGCGTCATCCTCGGATTGATGCGTTGTAACCAATTGCGCCTCCTGTTCACTCGGGCGTGACCTCACACCCTTGTGGGTTGCAGTTCAATCGGTTTCCGCAACGGTGGAAGCAACGAAGGAGGAAGCCAATGCCCCGCGCGCCCATGAAAGACATGATCAAGCTGCTGACCTTGAGCGTGGCGATAGCCACCGCGTTGATCTTGCCATACGGCAAGGCGCATGCCCAAGCCCTTGAGACTGCGGTTGTGGCGGGCGGGTGTTTCTGGTGCGTCGAGAGCGATTTCGAGCAGGTAGAGGGCGTCACGCAGGTTGTGTCCGGCTTTGCCGGCGGCACCGTGGCGAACCCCAGCTACCGCGAAGTAACGAGCGGCGGCACCGGGCATCTGGAGGTGGTCGAGATTACCTATGACCCGGCGGTCTTGTCTTATGAGCGGTTGCTGCACCTGTTCCTGCGGTCCGTCGATGTGACGGATGCGGGCGGGCAGTTCTGCGACCGGGGGGCCAGCTATACCACCGCCATCTTCGTTGAAGATGCGGCCCAGCGCATGGTTGCGGAGGCCGCGATTGCGACCGCGCAGGCGGAGTTGGGGCAAGAGGTGGTGACACCCATTCGCGAGGCCGCGCCGTTCTATCCCGCCGAGGCGTATCATCAGGATTACTATCGCAGCGACGACCTAATCATTACGCGGTTTGGTCCGCGCCGGAAATCGGTGGCTTACGAGCTTTACCGGACGGCGTGTGGCCGGGACGCGCGGCTGACGGAGCTATGGGGCGATGCCGCGCCCTTCGTGCATCACTAGAGGAACATCGCCACGTTGTTGCGCAGCACGATTTCCACCGCGTAGATGCCCAGAAACACGATCAGCGGCGCAAGGTCGAGGCCACCCATCTGCGGCAGCGCCCGACGGATCGGGCCATAGACGGGTTCAAGCAGGCGGGTCAGCCCATCCCAGATCTGCCCGACAAGCGGCTGTCGATAGTTCAGCACGTTGAAGTTGATCAGCCAGCTCATGATGATGTGGGCGATAACGATGAATTTTGCCACGCTGATCAACAGCATCAGGATCTGGAACAGGGATGTCATGGGCAGGCCTTTTTCACTTGGGTCTATTCAGCCGCCCAGAGGTAAGCCGGTGAACGGCGCGGCGCAAGTCCGGGTGACGTCACGGCGTGGGTTGACGCGCGCGCCGCAAGGGTCTTTCTGCCGGTCATGTACCCATACCTGAGACACGCAATTGTCGCCGCATCCGACGGGCGCAAGCCCGCGTTCGGCACGTTCGACACGCATCATCTGGCCCTGACATGCTGGCCCGTCGATATCGACGGGTACATGGAGATGAACAATGGCCGCATCCTGACGCTTTACGATCTGGGCCGGACCGGAATTGCATATCGGACTGGTCTGATGCAGACCCTGATGAGCAATCGGTGGGGGCTGGTCGTCGCGGGATCGAGCATCCGGTACCGCAGCCGGGTCACCCTGTTTCAGCGGGTGGACCTGCGGACGCGTGTGTTGGGGTGGGACGACAGGTTCCTGTATATGGAGCAAGGCATGTGGCGCGGCGAAACGTGCTGCAACCACGGTCTGATCCGCGCGGCCATGACCGAAAAGGGGCGGATGATGTCCCCCGCGCGGGTGGCCGAGACGATGGCGATCGACCCCACATCGCCCGAGCTGCCTGTCTGGGTGCGCAACTGGATCGACGCCGACATGACGCGGCCCTGGCCACCGCAGATCTAGGCGGACGATAACCCCGGCAATTCCATTGCCAATTCATGCGGCTGGCTTAAACATGCGCCCATGAAGCCACCAACCGATCCTGAGTTGATCCCCGCCAGCCCCTATCGCACCCCCCAAGCGCGCCGCCGCATCTGGGGATGGTGGGCCTTTGACTGGGCAAGCCAGCCCTACAACACCCTGCTGCTGACCTTCATCTTCGGCCCCTACATCAATGACCTGCTGGGCGACGGCAGTGCCGCGCAAACGGCATGGGGCTATGGCGTGGGGGGCGCGGGATTGTTGATTGCGCTGATGGCGCCCCTGTTGGGGGCGGTGGCGGACAAGGCAGGGCGCAGGATGCCCTTCATCGTCTTCTTCTCGGTGCTGTATTTCATCGGCGCTTGCGGGCTGTGGTGGGCGATACCGGGCGACTTCAACCTGATCGCGGTGCTGACGTTCTTTGCCATCGGGCTGATCGGGATGGAGTTCGCGACCATCTTCACCAACGCCATGCTGCCGACGCTGGGCCACCGGGACGATCTGGGGCGGATATCAGGCTCGGGCTGGGCGTTCGGATATCTTGGCGGGTTCGTGGCGCTGGTGGCGATGTTGCTGCTGTTCGCGGAAAACGCCGAAACCGGCCTGACCCTGATCGGAATTGACCCGGTGTTCGGCCTGAATGCGGAAATGCGGGAAGGCACGCGCGCCGTCGGGCCGCTGACGGCGATCTGGTTCGCGGTCTTCATGATCCCGTTTTTCTTGTGGGTGCGGGACCCGCGCCCCGACGGGTCAATGCGCATTGGCGCGGCGATCCGGGGGGCGATACCGGCGCTGGGAAAAAGTCTGGCCACGCTGCCCGGCGACCGCAGCCTGTTCGCCTATCTCGTCTCCTCCATGTTCTACCGTGATGCGCTGAACGGGATGTACGTGTTCGGCGGCATCTACGCGGCGGGCGTTCTGGGCTGGTCAGTGGTGGATGTCGGCATCTTCGGCATTCTGGCGGTGCTGACCGGCGCGCTGTTCGCGTGGATCGGCGGCAAGGCCGACAGCAGACATGGCCCGAAACCGGTGATCGTGATCAACGTGGTGCTGCTGACGCTTGTGGCAATCGGCGTGGTCTTCGTCAGCCGCGAGAGCGTATTCGGCATGCCCGTCGAGACCGATAGCAGACTGCCCGATATCGCCTTCTACATGCTCGGCGCGCTGATCGGCGCGGGCGGAGGGTCACTGCAATCTTCCAGCCGGACAATGATGGTGCGCCAAGCCCGTCAGGACCGCATGACAGAAGCTTTCGGGCTTTACGCTTTGGCGGGCAAGGCCACGTCGTTTATCGCACCGCTGCTGATCGGGATCACGACGCAACTGACCGGGAGTCAGCAGCTTGGCGTTTCGCCCCTGATCGGGCTATTCTTGATCGGACTGGTCCTGCTGATCTGGGTTGATCCCGTGGGCCGTCACAACGACACGAAAGAGGCGTGACATGAAACACCGCTTTGCTGCATTCGCCCTGATGGCGCTGGCGGCCTGCACGCCCTCGGGCGGCACGGACCGTAGCAGCGCCAGCCTGCCGCCGCTGGATGTCACCCGCTCGGGACAAGAGGCGCGTTTGCTGTTCGGTGCCGAAGCCGTCGCCTCGGGCGGGCTGCCCGCAGTTTATGGCGGCTATGCACGCGGGTGCGTGTCAGGGGCGGAACAGCTGCCCGAAACCGGCCCGACATGGCAGGCCATGCGCCTGAGCAGGAACCGGAACTGGGCCCATCCCGACGCCATCGATTACGTTCAGGACCTGAGCCGCGAGGTCGCCCGCCTGACGAGTTGGAACGGAATATACGTGGGTGACATGAGCCAGCCGCGCGGTGGCCCGATGCTGACCGGACATGCCAGCCATCAATCCGGTCTGGACATGGACATCTGGATGCTGCCCGCCCGTGACCTGACCCTGTCGTCCGACGCGCGCGAAAATATCTCTTCGATTTCAATGCGGCGGGCCCAAGGGGCCTATGTCAACGACAGTTGGACGCCGGAACATCACGCGGTGCTGCGTGCCGCCGCCAGCGATCCGCGCGTCGCGCGGATTTTCGTCTTTCCGGGCGCCAAGGCGCAGATGTGCCGGGACGAGACCGGCGATCGCAGCTACCTGCGCAATATCCGCCCCTGGTATGGCCACCATTATCATTTCCACGTGCGCCTGAATTGCCCGGCCGGATCGTCGGACTGCGAACCGCAGGCCGCACCGCCCCCCGGCGACGGCTGCGATGAAGCCGAGGAATGGGTGGCCCGCATCCTCAGCCCGCCACCGCCCGCGCCACGGGACCCGAACGCCGCGCCACCGGCCCCGCCGCGCGGGCCGCTGACGTTGGGCGATCTGCCCCGGCAATGTGCCGCCATCCTGTCCAACGGGTGATCCGCGCCGCCTCTCTTGCCGCGGGCCTCGCGCTTTGCGCGGCTTCTGGCGCGATCGCACAGGACGCGGCCGTCTTGCTCAGCGATCATGTCTGGAAGGCGCCCGGTCTTCCGCTGGTTGGCGGCCTGTCGGCGCTGGAGGTCTATTCCGGTGGTGACCGGATCTTGGCCCTGTCGGATCGGGCCACCTTGATCACCGCAACCCTGACGCGCGATCCCGATGGCGCGATCACCGGCACCACGGTCACTGGCATGGCCCCGTTGACGAACCCGACCGCCGGGCGGCCCGTCGATCCCGGCGGCTTCGATGCCGAGGGTTTGGCCCATGCGCCCGACGGCACCTTGTGGGTGTCGTTCGAAGGCGATCACCGCATCGCCGCCCACGCGCCGGATGGCCGGGAAATCCGCCGCCTGCCGCCACCGTCAGGCGCCGCCGACCTGCCCCGCAACGGCAGCTACGAGGCGTTGGCTGTGGACCGGCAGGGGCGGCTTTACACGATCCCCGAAAGGACGCGCGCGGGCCAGCCCGCCGCCCTCAGCCGCCTTGAACACGGCCAGTGGCAGACAATCGCGCTGGTCCCGGCACAGGGCGGATATCAACCCGTGGGGCTGGATTTCGACGACCGCGGGCGGCTGTTCATGCTGGAACGGCGGCTGGGCGCACTGGGCAGCTTTGGCAGCCGCATCATCCGGTTCCCCCTGACCTCGGGCCGGGTTGAAGGCGGCACCGTCGTGTTGGAAACGCCCGCGGGCGCACATGGCAATCTGGAAGGCATAAGCCTTTGGCGCGATGGTTCCGGACGGCTGATCGCCACCCTGATCGCAGACAACAACTTCGGCAGCCTGCTGCGCTCGGAAATCGTGGAATACTACTTGCCCGAATAAGGCGCCGCCCGGCCCTGAAACCCGCGCCATCCCATCTTTGCTTTGGAAATATGGCGGGGGGAGCCCCAGGCGGGGGGCTGGCCCCCCTTCCCCCTCGCGGGCCCGGTCAACGCCCCGGAATGCCGCCGCGCCGCCCGCTGAGCGCCCATGTATCAATGACCTCAAGCGCGTCTTCGGCGGTTTCCACGAAGCGGAACAGCTTCAGATCGTCATGCGCAATGGTCCCGGCATCAGCCAGCGCTTCCCAATTCACGATACGGCGCCAGAAGGCCTCGCCGAATAGCAGGACGGGAACCTGCTCCATCCGTCCGGTCTGGATCAACGTCAGCGATTCAAACAGTTCGTCCAACGTTCCGAAACCGCCGGGAAACACCGCGATGGCCTTGGCGCGCAGCAAGAAATGCATCTTGCGGATGCCGAAATAGTGGAAGTTGAAGCACAGCTCCGGCGTGACGTAGGCGTTGGGCACCTGTTCATGGGGCAACACGATGTTCAGCCCGATGGAACAGCCACCGGCTTCGGAGGCGCCAAGGTTTCCGGCCTCCATCACGCCCGGCCCGCCTCCGGTCACGATCACGTTTTCGGTGCAGTCGGTCGCGACGCTGCGTTCGGTGATCAGGTAGGCGAACTTGCGGGCCTCTTCGTAGTAATGGCTCAACTCGCCCAGGGTCTTGGTCTTGGCGCTGTCGCGCAAGGCCGGGCTGGGTATGCGCGCGCCACCAAACAGGACAACGGTGGACTGGATCCCGCGTTCATCCAGCCCCATCTGCGGCTTCAGCAGTTCCAGTTGCAGACGCACGGGGCGCAGTTCATCGCGGTACAGGAAATCGGGGTCGGCAAACGCCAGCCGGTAGGCGGGGCTGCTGGCCTGCGCGGAGTCGGGTGCATGGCGGCTGCTTTCGACATCTTGGTTGGCATCGCGCAGGGGGTGGCGGCGTTGGTCGTCTTTCATGGGCACCTTTCAGGTCGCAAGCATCGGACCCGCCAACCCTATAGAAAGCCGCAATGGACCGCCATATCCCTCTGTGCCGTCCGGACCGCACGATGACGCTTCCATTGCCGAGCGCGTTGCACAGCCGCCCCTGCCCGGCTATAGCGCGCCAACCCTGTCAGGAGACGCCGCATGTCCAACGCCCATCTGGAAACCGCCATCGAAGCCGCGTGGGATACACGCGATACCATCACGCCCGCCACCACGGGCGAAACGCGCGAGGCCATCGAAGAGACGCTGACCGCGCTGGATGGTGGCCATCTGCGCGTCGCTGAACGCGGGCCAGATGGCACGTGGCACGTGAACCAATGGGCCAAGAAGGCCGTGCTACTGGGTTTCCGTCTGAAGGACATGGAGATGCAGGGCGGGTCCGCGCAAGGCGGGTCGTGGTGGGATAAGGTTGACAGCAAGTGGAAGGACTGGGGCGACAACCAGTGGCGTGAAGCCGGATTCCGCGCGGTGCCTAACTGCGTGGTGCGGCGCAGCGCCTATATCGCGCCCGGTGTGGTGTTGATGCCATCCTTCGTAAACCTTGGGGCCTATGTGGATTCAGGCACCATGGTGGATACGTGGGCAACGGTGGGCAGCTGCGCGCAGATCGGCAAGAACGTTCACCTGTCCGGCGGCGTCGGCATCGGCGGCGTGCTGGAACCGATGCAGGCGGGACCGACCATCATCGAGGACAACTGTTTCATCGGCGCGCGGTCCGAGGTCGTCGAAGGCTGCATTGTCCGCGAGGGGTCGGTGTTGGGCATGGGCGTATTCATCGGCCAGTCCACCAAGATCGTCGACCGGGAAACCGGCGCGGTGATGTATGGCGAAGTGCCCGCCGGATCGGTCGTCGTGGCCGGGTCGATGCCATCGAAAAATGGCGTGAACCTGTATTGCGCCGTCATCGTGAAGCGCGTCGATGAAAGAACGCGGTCCAAGACATCGATCAACGAGCTGCTGCGGGACTAAACCGCGACAGGCAGGCCGGTGAGCAAGCTGCCCGCCATTGCCTTTGCCGCTTTGCACATACGCCGCCGCGCCCATCGGCGCGGCGAAAGCGACGGAAATCCGTGGCCCGACCGTGAAGGGATCAAGACCCCCGAACGGAGAGCCATGATGTTGCGTTTCACAAGCCTGATTGCGGCAGTCGCCCTGACGCCGATGATTGCGACCGCCCATGAGAATGACGTTTCCGTCACACGACAGGACGACATGATCTGCATCGCCTCCAATGGTGCGCCAAACCACGACATGGGGCTGTTTCCGAACCGGGCCAATCCCAACGCCTTTGCATTGCAGACGCTGACATTCTGCTTTCCGGACACCCCGCAAATGGCGGGGGCGGTGACGTCAGAGTTGATGACCGTGGGCGTCACGCTGAGCGGTCTGCCGATCCGGCCCTACACGGCGGGCTACTTTGATGCGAACGGGCGCGGCGGCATCGGGCGCGACCCTGCAAGCGGCTGGCGGCAGCAGGCCATGCATGATCCGCGCGCGCTGGGCATGGATGACCAGAACGCCCATGTCGATCAATCGGGGCTTTACCACTATCACGGGGTGTCCCCGGACTATCTTGCGAGCGTTTCCGACACGTTGATCGGCTATGCACCTGACGGATTTGAAATCCATTATGCGCCGGAACAACAGACATCGTCATGGCGGCTTCGCGATGGTGATCGCGCCACAGCGCCCTTTGGTCCGCATGACGGCAGGTTCGAGGAGGATTTCGAATTCGTCGCAGGCAGCGGCACCCTTGACGCCTGCAATGGCACCACCGGCGATGGCACCTATCTTTATTACGCGACGGATGGCTATCCGTACTTTCCCCGCTGCTTCGTGGGGGTTGTGAACACCGATTTCATGCGCCGCAATTAAGGTATCGGCGAGATGCACAGACACTTGATGATGGTTCCAGTGATCATGTTGGCGGGATTTCTGGGTCTGGCCGCTGTCTTTCTGGATGCGACCGGGCATGTGCCACCAGACCCGCAGGCGGCCCGGACCCCGACCACAGTCAGGCATTGACCCAACCGGGGAACAATCTATCCTCGGGCTTGTCACGGACGACAGTAAAACGATCGGGCCGGGCACCCAATGCATGAGGCAAGAATGACCTATTCGATTCGTTTTCAGGCGATCCTGCTGGCTGTGATGTTGGCAGGTCCCGCGATGGCGCAGGATGGCCGCACCGGGTTCAGTTTCGGCGGTTTGGCAGCGGTCAGCAGCAACCCCTATATCGGCGACGATGGCGATGTCACGTTCGTGCCTATGATCCGGTATCAGGGTGATGGATTTTCGGTCGGGACCGATGGCGTTGCGGTCACGGTCTACGACAACGGCAATAGCCAGCTTGAGGCGATATTGACCCCGCGCTTTTCGGCGCTGGACGGGGCGGATGCGCCTGAACTGGCAGGGATCGACCGCGACCTGACGGTGGACGCCGGGCTGCGCTATACGCTGGCGCTGGGCGATCGATCTGATCTGCGGGCGACCTTGCTGCAGGAGGTGACCGGCGAACATGACGGTCAGGAACTGGACGTGCGGATCACGCAGAGCGTCGATACCGGGCGCGTGCCCCTGTCGCTTCATGCCGGAGCCACGTGGCGCAGCGATGATCTGTCGGCCTACATGTTCGGTGTCCGCCCCAATGAGGCGACGCCGGGCCGCAGCGCCTATGCACCCGGCGCGACCCTGAGCCCCTATATCGGAGCGACGGCCACGATGCCGCTGGGTGATAGCCTTGCGCTTTTTGGCACGGTTCAGGCGGAATATTTTGGCAGCGCGATCACAAACAGCCCCATTGTGGCCGACCGCAGCGCGGTATCGGCCGCCGTGGGGCTGCAATTCGCGTTTTAAGTTGCGATCAGGTTTTCATCGCGCAGGTGTTGATGCCAAACAGCCGATACAGCGGGCAAAATCCGACCAGCCCCGTGATCAGCGGCACAAGGCCAACCCATCCCCATGGCGTCTGCGGCCCGATGTATACCAGTGACAGCAGGGCCAAACCGGCCAGAACGCGCAGGACGCGATCAAGATTTCCTTCATTACGGGTCATGACAGAAGCTCCGTTCAAAATGATTGTCAGTAACAGCTATCACGATCGCCAAGTGATTCCCTTGACCTATGTCATATCTGATTGCTTGACGCGGGGCGCGCCAACGCGCATCCCGGCAACATGAGCGAAGACAAGAAACCAAAGCGCCCGCAACAGGTGTTCACCCTGCTGATCGAGGTGGGCCGCAAGGACGGCGACGGCCTGCCCAAGGGGGCAACGGGGGCTGCATTGCTGTGCTATGCGACAGGCGTGGACGAGGCCGAGGCCGTCCGCGAAACCGTTGCCATCCTGAAGCAGGCGGATCTGAACCCGCTGGACGTGACCGGATACGGCACCCCCGAAGAGCGCATCGCCCAAGGCCACGAAATCGACGATGACGAGCGGGCCTTGATGGACCGCGCCGCGGCAGAGAACTCTGTCGTGGTGGCGCAGATGACACCCTTTTTCGGAGAGGACCGGGAATGACCGACGAAAACGCCGCCCATAAGGCCAAGATGCAGGCGGTGAAGGCCGAACGGACCGAGATGATGAAGGAAAAGACCGTTCGCAAGAAGGGTCTGGTGATCGTGCATACCGGCAATGGGAAGGGCAAAAGCTCGTCTGCGTTCGGGATGGTGATGCGCTGCATCGCCCACGGGATGCCCTGTGGTGTGGTGCAGTTCATCAAGGGGAACTGGACCACCGGAGAAAAGAAGCTGCTGCGAGAGAAATTTGCCGCCGAGTGCGCCTTCGTGGTGTCGGGCGAGGGGTTCACGTGGGACACTCAGGACCGGGAACGCGACATCGCCGCCGCGCGCAACGGATGGGAGCACGCCAAGCAGATGATCCGCGACCCGGAGATGCGTCTGGTCGTGCTGGACGAAATCAACATCGCGTTGCGATACGATTACCTGCCGATTGACGAGGTCGTGGCATTCCTGCGCGATGAAAAGCCCGAAATGACCCATGTGGTCCTGACCGGGCGGGATGCGAAGCCCGCGCTGATCGAGATTGCCGATCTTGTGACCGAAATGACCGAGGTGAAGCACCCCTTCGCCAGCCAAGGTGTCGTGGCGCAGCGGGGCGTGGAGTACTGATTTGCGCGCACTGATGATCCAGGGAACCGGATCGAACGTGGGAAAGTCGATGCTGGTCGCCGGCCTGTGCCGGGTGGCGGCGCGGCGCGGCATCAAGGTGGCGCCGTTCAAGCCTCAGAACATGTCGAACAACGCCGCCGTCACGGCGGATGGTGGCGAGATTGGCCGCGCGCAGGCGATGCAGGCGCTGGCCTGCGGGATTGCGCCGCTGGCCGATATGAACCCTGTCTTGCTGAAGCCGGAATCCGATACGGGCGTGCAGGTCGTGGTGCAGGGCAAGCGCCTGACGCGGGCGGAAGCGGCGGATTACGGCACCCTGAAGCCCCGCCTGATGGGGGCGGTGCAGGAAAGCTTTGCGCGGCTGAAAGCCAGCCATGATCTGGTTATCGTCGAGGGTGCGGGCAGCCCGGCCGAGGTGAACCTGCGCAAGGGCGACATTGCCAACATGGGGTTTGCCGTTGCCGCCAATGTGCCCGTGGTGCTGGCGGGCGATATCGACCGGGGCGGCGTGATCGCCCAGATCATCGGCACGCAGGCCGTGCTGGACGCCGTCGACAAGGCGATGATCGCGGGGTTCATGGTGAACAAGTTCCGCGGCGACCCGCGGTTGTTCGACGATGGCTATGATTACATCGCCGAGCGCACGGGGTGGCCGGGGTTCGGCGTGCTGCCGTGGTTTCACGATGCGTGGAAGTTGCCCGCAGAGGACGCGATCGACCTGACCCGCGCGCCCGTGCGCGACGGGTTTCACGTTGTCTGTCTGGCGCTGTCGCGGATCGCCAATTTCGACGATCTGGACCCGTTGGCGCAGGAACCGGGCATCAGGCTGACGATGTTGGGGCCGGGGCGCGCCCTGCCCGGCGATGCCGATCTGGTCGTGATCCCCGGCAGCAAATCAACGCGGGGCGATCTGGCGTTTCTGCGCGCGCAGGGCTGGGATGTCGATCTGGCCGCGCATGTGCGGCGGGGTGGTCATGTGCTGGGCCTGTGCGGGGGATACCAGATGCTGGGCCAGATGGTCGGGGACCCCGACGGCGTGGACGGTGCGGCGGGCACGACGCCGGGGCTGGGTCTGCTGGATGTCACAACAACCATGTCGACGGCCAAGACGCTGGCGGTGACGCGGGCGACCCACGCGGCGACAAATACATCCATCACCGGCTACGAGATCCACATGGGAACCACGCAAGGACCCGACACCGCCCGCCCCTTTGCCTATGTCGCTGGCGCGGCCGAGGGCGCCACCTCGGCCAATGGGCGCATCGTGGGCACGTATCTGCATGGCCTGTTCAGCGATGACGGGTTTCGCGCGGCCTATCTGAGCGCGTTGGGCGCTGTTCCGGCGGGACAGAGCCATGCGCAGGCGGTGGACGACACGCTGAACGCACTGGCCGACCACATGATCGCGCATCTTGATATCGACAGCATGTTCGCGGCCGCACGGTAGCGCGGTCTTTTCTTGTCAGGCGGCGCGGCGGGCACCGGGCAACAACGCCAACAAGGCCTGAGCCGCCGGACGGTCCAGCACAGGATTGCGCGGGATCGAATCGCCAAGACCGAGGCGGGCGGCCCCTTGGGCACCGTCAGCAGCCAAAAGGTCGGAGAGCAGGACGGTTTCAACCCGGCAGCGCCCGACCGACACACAATCATGATCGTCCAGCATCAGATGGTGGAAAACAATAACCGGGCGGCTGTGATCGCGCTTGATCGAGACGTTGTTGACCATGTCGCAGGCGCGGATCAAAACCGCATCGGTTCCGAATTGGTATTCGACGGCGGCGCCGCTTACCAACATCCGCGTGCTGGGCGTGACGCGCAGATCATCGTTCAAACCGAAATAGGGCGCGCGGATCAAAACCGGCGCCGTCTGGCCGATGGCCACGACCTCGCGCGTGTCGTTCCAACGCAGTTTGCACACTGCGGCACCGCCCGTCAGCACGTCATCGCCGGGCCGAAGGCTTTCAACAGGACGGGGACCATCCGGAGTATCGACAAGCGTTCCTGCGGCGACACCCGGCAAATCGGTGGATGGCAGACCATGCGTGGAAATGGCCACGCCCCGAAACAGGTCGAGGAAGCCACGATCCGCAGGCAGCAATTCCGCAGCCGCGGTCAGCTTGGCCAGACCGGTGCGGCACATGAATCGGTCACCGCGATCCAGATTATACAGATCGACGACACCGCTGCGCCCCAAGGCACAGGTCGTGTAGCGCAGGCGTATCGCTTCGCCCTCGGCCACGAAGGCAGGGGCGGAAACAAGATCAAGTTCGCCATGAATGATTCGCACGGCCCCATCGGGCAGCAGATAGACCGCAAGGCCGGTTTCGGCTCCCGACTGACCCTGCCACAACCGAAGCGGTTTGCGGGCCAGCCGGGTGACCGTACCTTCCAGTAGCACGCCAGCCTGCGGGACGGCACCCTGATCCAACGCCCGGCGTTCCAACGCGATGTCGGTCTTTCGCCCGGATTGATCCCAGATTGCAGCCCATACCATTTAATGAGTCCCCGCCTACGATGCAGCTCTGGCGTACTGCGTTAACTTTTGCTTAATCATTGTGTGCGAACTGGCCCCGAAATGTGACGGTTTCATGAATTACGCCACCCGCAGCGTGCGGGCCTCGTAGGATTTGAGCATCGGGCGCGCGGCGGTGCCGTAGCCAAGGTGGGTGTCGGGATCGATCTCGGGGAAGAGCGCCAGCAATTCTTCGCGGGCCGGGTCTTCGAAGTGGCCCAGTGTCATGGGACCGGGCAGGAAGCTTTCGGTCAGCAGACCCTCGGACCAGATGACCTGATGGGCGTCAAACAGGATGTGGAAGTATTCCACCATGCCGCCCGGAACGATGCGCACGGAACAGTCGTTGACCAGATCCCTGGCGGCGACCAGAACCTCTTCTTCGCCGAACATCATTTCGGCCGTCCAATGTGTGATCAGGACACGATGCTGTGGCGACAGGGACAGCCGGCGATGGTGGCCAAATGTGCCCGCCTCGATCACCACGGGGGCGAATTTTCCCTGCGCCGGCACGCTGCGCGACCCGATCCAGCGGATCGGTTGCGGCCCGCAGTCGCGGGTATTCACCAACATTCCGGGGTGTAGGTCTTCAACCCGGACATCCCCATCAGGGGTCGTGATGAACGTGCCGCGCACAAAACACGGGATCGCTTCGACCACCACGAAAGCGGTGTCTGAAATGCCCGCCTGATTTTCAGCCGTATAGCTGAACGTGACCTGTTCAGCCGCAGTCAGGCCGGTCTGGCTGGCGGGCGGAACAATCTGAAGATCGCCGTTGGCCAGCAGCGTGATCTGGTGCCCTGACGACAGCGCGACCATCTGGCCAGCCGACACCGCCTGCCCGTTGATATGCGTGACGACAGAGACACCGCCGACGCCATCGTTGGCCAGAACGTCGATGATCTGGGTCTGGCCTTCGAAGGCGCTGGTGAAATCGTCATTGGCCAGAAAGTCGCCCTGCACACTGTTGCCAGCGATCAGGATGGCACTGTCATAGCTGCTGTCGGCGACATCGGCGATGGCGATGCGCAGGGTGTTTTCCTGCCCGATGTTGACCGGAATCAGAACGCTGAGCGTGACGGTGAAACCGTCCATTTCGGTATTGTAGTCGTCACCGGTGTTGTCGACGAACAGGCTTTCGTTGCTGGACTGGTTGACGGTGTTGATCTGCGTGACGTTCAAAATGGGCGACATCACAAGCTGCCCGTTGATCCAGATGCCAACGGCATCGTTGAATATGCTGTTGACGTATTCGGGGTATTCCTCGGAAGCGAATGTGAACTGCATCGACAGGAATTCGGTGTCCGCGATGAAATCCACTTCGAGGATCGCGGCGTCGAACGTGTTGTTGCCCGCAATTGCATTCAACAGCGGGTCATTGTTGACACCATTGGTATTCGTGCTGGTCGAGGGGGAGGTGTTGGGGTCGCCCGAGCCATTGGTGAAGTTTTGCACCCGACCGGTGCTGAGGATGACGCCGCTATCGGAGGGGGTGACGGCATTCGCCGTGGTGTCGCCGCCGGAATAGGTGCCAGAGGAGTTGCGATCGCCAAAATACCGGGCGGCGGTAATGACGGTGCCATCCGAGAATATCTCCTCGGCCATCTGCTCCGCACTGGCGTTCCGATTGATCGAAAGCTCTTGCGTCTGTTCCGCCATACCCGCCTACCTCAAGACGCCGGGCAGTTTGCGGGACATGTCACATTGCGATGCACGACCGCCCAATGAGGCCGCACATAAACCTGTCTACATTGTCCTGACGGTCTTTGCCGTCTGCCTGCCTCGGCTTATCATATTATTTTCATTCGTTTTTACGCATGTTTTCGTGATCTGTTAAGCCTGCTGAAAACGGGGTGGTGGCATTGTGTCTTCTGCGCCACGTCAGTAACCATATGCCGAACTGCCTTTTCCGGAGCCTGTGACATGACCATCGACCCCGTTGCCCTGACTGCGGCGTTAGTGAAATGCCCATCTGTCACGCCCGAAGAAGGTGGCGCGCTGGTGCTGTTGGAGGACACGCTGCGCGCGGCGGGGTTTTTGTGTTTCAGGGTGGACCGGGGACAAACGCCGAACCTTTTTGCCCGCTGGGGCACCAAGGGGCATGCGCGGAGTTTCGGGTTCAATGGCCATACGGATGTGGTGCCGGTGGGCGATGCGGCCGCTTGGACACACGGGCCGTTTTCCGCAACGCAGAAAGATGGTTGGCTGTACGGACGCGGCGCGACAGACATGAAATCAGGCGTGGCCGCCTTTGTCGCGGCGGCGATCGATTTCGTGACCGACACGCCTCCCGATGGGGCCGTTATCCTTGCGATTACGGGAGATGAGGAAGGCCCGGGCGATGACGGGACCATCGCCTTGCTGGACTGGATGCAGGCCAACGACGAGGCGATGGACGTCTGCATCGTGGGCGAGCCCACCTGCCCCGACACGATCGGCGACATGATCAAGATCGGGCGCCGCGGGTCGATGACGGCGCAGTTCGAGGTGATCGGCAAACAAGGCCATTCCGCGTATCTGCACAAGGCGTTGAACCCGATGCCCGCCGTCGCGATGTTGGCGCATCGGTTGTCGTCGCATGTTCTGGACACGGGAACGGACCATTTCGATCCCTCGACCATCAGTGTGACGACGATCGACACCGGCAATGTGGCGTCCAACGTGATCCCGGCGCGGACACGGATGACCGTGAACCTGCGCTTCAACGACCTTCACACGGGAGCCGGGTTGACCGACTGGTTGCGCGCCGAGGCTGACAAGGTTGCCGCCGAGACCGGCACCACCATCAACATGGCATCACGGGTGTCAGGCGAGGCGTTCTTGACGCCCCCCGGAGCCCTGTCGGCGCTGGTGACGCGCGCGATCCAACAGGAGACGAACCAGAGCCCTGCCCTGTCCACGACCGGCGGCACATCGGACGCGCGGTTCATGCGGCAGCATTGCCCGGTGGTGGAGTTCGGGTTGGTGGGGCACCGGATGCACGAGGTGGATGAGCGGGTCTGGATTCAGGACATCCACGACCTGAAGCGCATCTATGGGCGGGTGTTGCGCGAATATTTCGCGGGCTGAGAAAGAGATTTAATGCCTCCGGCGGGGATATTTCAGACCAGAAGAAGCGCAATTTTCATCAAATGCGTGCCAAATTGATTGGGTCGCAATTCCCCGATGACGCGCCGATTGCCCCATGATAGGCGGGAGGCATGGCGCAGCTTCCTTCAAAAGATCAAATCCTCGCATGGATCGCGGATAACCCCACGGCAACGGCCAAGCGCGATATCGCGCGCGCCTTTGGCATCAAGGGGGCGGCGCGGATCGACCTCAAGCGTGTGCTGAAGGAGCTGGAGGCCGAGGGGCATCTGGAGAAACGCGGCAAGACCTATCGCGACCCTGACAGGTTGCCGCCCGTTTCGGTGTTGCAGGTGCTGGCCCCCGACGATCAGGGAGATCTTTTCGCCAAGCCGTTGGAATGGCAGGGCGAGGGGCCCGCGCCGCGCATCTTGTACGCGGGCCGTGCCACCGACCCAGCGATCGGCGAAGGCGACCGTATTCTGGCGCGGCTGCAGGAGGTGCGTGGCGAGGACCATCATTATATCGCGCGGCTGATCCGGCGGATCGGGACCAACCCGCGCAAGGTTCTGGGGGTCTTTCGCAAGGGTGCGGAGGGTGGCCGGATCATTCCCATCTCGAAGGGGACGGACAAGGAATGGCAGGTGCGCGCCGATGATACCCATGGCGCGAAAGAAGGCGAGTTGGTCGAGGGCGAGTTGATCGGGCCAAAGGGCCGGATGGGGTTGCCGCGCGCGCGCGTCACCGACCGGCTGGGCGATCCGGGTGCGCCGCGCGCCGTCAGCCTGATTGCGATTCATGAGCACGGCATTCCCGACGCCTTCCCCGATGCGGTGATGGCCGAGGCGGATGCCGCGAAACCCGCCGGGCTTGCGGGGCGCGAGGATTTGCGTGATCTGCCCTTGATCACGATCGACCCGTCGGACGCGCGGGACCGCGACGATGCCTGCCACGCGCACCCCGACGACGACCCCAAGAACCCCGGCGGCCATGTTATCTGGGTCGCGATTGCAGATGTGGCGCATTACGTGCGTCCGGGCAGCGCGCTGGACGGTGAGGCGCGCAGACGCGGCAATTCCACCTATTTCCCGGATCGCGTCGTGCCGATGCTGCCTGACCGGTTGTCGGGCGATCTGTGTTCGCTGCATGAGGGCGTGCCGCGCGCCTGCGTCGCCGTGCGCATGGTTATCAATGCCGACGGTGCCAAGCTGTCGCACACGTTCCACCGGGGGCTGATGAAATCGGCCGCCGCGCTGAGCTATGAGCAAGCGCAGGCGGGGATGGACGGGACCGAGGGCGCACCGGACGCGCAGCTGGTCACGCATGTCATTGCCCCGCTTTACGCGGCCTATGGGGCGCTGAAGGCCGCGCGCGCGCGGCGCCAGCCGCTGGAATTGGACCTGCCAGAGCGGCAGATCGTGCTGGATGAGAACGGCAAGGTGACGTCAGTGGCGTTCCGGGACCGGCTGGATGCCCACAAGCTGATCGAGGAATTCATGGTGCTGGCCAATGTGGCCGCAGCCGAAACGCTGATCAAGAAACGCACGCCTCTGTTGTTCCGGGTGCATGAAGAACCGAACCCCGACAAGCTTGAGGCCCTGCGCGAAACGGCACAGGCCAGCGGCTTTACGCTGGCCAAGGGGCAGGTCATGCATACCCGTGCCCTGAACCAGTTGCTGGCGCAGGCGGAGGGGTCTGATTTTGATGAACTGATCAACATCTCGACCCTGCGGTCGATGCAGCAGGCCTATTACAACGCCGAGAATTTTGGGCATTTCGGGTTGGCGTTGCAGGCCTATGCGCATTTCACATCGCCGATCCGACGGTATGCCGACCTGATCGTGCATCGCGCACTGATCGCGGCCCATGGGTGGGGCAAGGATGGGTTGAGCGAGGAAGAGATCGAGCGGCTTGACGATACGGCCAAGCACATCTCGGATACCGAGCGCAGGTCGATGGTGGCGGAGCGGGATACCAGCGACCGCTATCTGGCGGCCTATCTTTCAGACCGCGTGGGCAGCACCTTTGCCGGACGGATTTCGGGGATTGCCCGGTTCGGTGTCTTCGTGAAGCTGGCGGAGACCGGGGCAGACGGGCTGTTGCCGATGCGGTCGCTTGGGCGGGAGTATTTCCACTTTGACGCCCAGAGCCAGACCTTGATGGGATCGGATAGCGGGCTGCTGATCTCGGTTGGGGACAAGGTCGTTGTGAAGCTGGCCGAAGCGGTGCCGGTCACAGGAGGGCTGGTTCTGGAACTGGTGGAACATGCGGGGCAGGGCACCGTGCGGCCCGGACGCGGTCGGCGCGCAGGGCCACCGCCCCGGCGCAAGGCGGGTCAGGCCAAGATCGCCAAGCAAAAGCTGCGCAAGCGGCGGTAATTGGGGGCCATGCAACCGGGCCTGCGCGGCGTGGCCCACCCTAGAATGCGGCTGCTTGAGCGGTGGGGCGCCTGCATGCGGCCCTCCCCTCTGTAAACACCGCGCGGTTTCCGATATGTTGGATGCCAAACGAGCACAAAACGACGAGTTGTTCATGCACAGGCCCCTGATATTCCTGACGGCGTTTCTTGCGATTTGCGCCAGCGCAGCAAGCGCCATGCCTCCGGGCACGTCGCTTAGGCCCGAACCACGCCCCGCCACCTCACAGGCCACGCCCGAGGTTACCGTATCAAGCCAGCAAAGCAGCCTTGCGGTCGTCCGGTCCATAAGGCCCGCATTGCGCGGTGCCGACGTGGCGGCGAATGCGCAGCCCATCGTGGAGGTGAACCTGCGCACGACCCCAACCAGTGACGCCGGGTTTGCCCGATGGATCGACGCGTTTCAGGGGCGCGCACGGGCGCAAGGCATCCGCCAAGCAACGCTGGACACCGCATTTCGCGGTATTCAGCTGGATGAACAGGCCATCAGCCGCGACCAGAACCAAAGCGAATTCACCCGCGCCTTGTGGGATTATCTGGATAGCGCCGTCTCGGATGCGCGCGTCACTAACGGGCGGGCGGCGTTTGTCGCAAATCGCCAGACGCTGGAACAGATCGAGGCGCGGTATCAGGTGGAGGCCGAAGTCGTCGCCGCCGTCTGGGGGCTGGAAACTGCCTATGGCGCGATGCGCGGATCATCCCACATCATCGCGGCGATGGCGACGTTGGCCTATGAAGGACGGCGGAGCGCATTTTTCGAAGCGCAGTTGATTGCCGCGCTGCAGATCCTGCAATCAGGCGATACAACGCCTGAGAACATGACGGGGTCATGGGCGGGCGCGATGGGGCATACGCAATTCATGCCCACCAGTTATCTGGATCACGCGGTGGATTTCACCGGCGACGGACGGCGCGACATCTGGTCGGATGACCCGGCGGATGCGCTGGCCTCGACTGCGAATTATCTGGCGGCGTTTGGTTGGACCTATGGACAGCCATGGGGGATGGAAGTGACCCTGCCGCAGGGGTTTGACTATGCTCAGACCGGCGAACGGACCAAGCGGAGCACGGATTACTGGAACCGGCAGGGCGTGCGCTTGGCCGACGGTGGCGGGCGCATTCCGGACCATGGGCAAGCCTCGATCCTGCTGCCGGCCGGGTCGCAGGGTGTGGCGCTGGTGATCTTTGACAATTTCCATGTGATCGAACGCTACAACCCGGCCGATGCCTATGTGATCGGTGTCGGCCATCTGTCGGACCGGATTGGCGGCGGCGCGCCGTTCGCGGGCAGTTGGCCGCGTCAGGACCGCGCCCTCTCGCGGGACGAACGCGAAGAGTTGCAGCGCAGACTGACAGCGGCGGGCTTTGCCACAGATGGGATCGACGGGATCATCGGGCCGAACACCATCGAAGCGGTGCGCCGGTATCAGGCGACCGTTGGGGCGGTTCCCGATGGCTATGCCTCGTTGACGGTATTGCAGCGGTTGCGCTGAGGCGGCGGACGACATGTTGATCGTGCTGAGCCCGCGCGGGTAGACCCCGCGATTGGCGGGGCCGTGAACGACCCGCTTCCAGATGTTCGGCCAAAACGGCAACGACGAACCGATCAGGCGGGCCTGCGATTTGCCATGAATCAGGCGCCGCGCAGGGTCGCCTTTGGGGTGATATTCCGCCGCCGCAGGTGGAGGCCGCAGGTGGTTGCGTGATACCGGGCCTTGGTGCCTAGACAGCCACCTTCATGCTTTCCTCAAGATAGATTTCGCGCAGGCGCGTGGCGATGGGGCCGGGTTTTCCGGCACCGATTGCAGTGCCGTCAATTTCCACGACCGGCATGACGAAGGCGGAGGCGGAGGTGATGAACGCCTCGTCTGCGGCCAGGGCTTCCTCCAACGTGAAGGGGCGTTCTTCGACCTTCAACTGGGCCTCGGTGGCGAAGCGGAGAACGGCGGCGCGGGTAATGCCGTGCAAGATCTCGTTGCCCAGATTGCGGGTGATGATGGTGTTGCCCTTGACGATATAGGCATTGTTCGAGGTGCCCTCGGTGATGGCGCCGTCTTCAACCATCCACGCATCATCGACACCGGCGGCCTTGGCCATCATCTTGCCGAGCGATGGGTAAAGCAACTGAACCGTCTTGATGTCGCGGCGGCCCCAGCGCTGGTCTTCGATAGTGATCACCTTGATCCCGCGCTTGGCAACGGGATTGTCGGCCAGACCCGGCTTGGACTGGGTGAACAGGACGATGGTCGGCGGCGTGTCGGCGGGCGGGAACACGAAGTCACGGTCGGTGGCGGCACCACGCGTGATTTGCAGATAGATCATGCCTTCGTCGATCTGATTCAGGGCAACCAGTTCCCGGTGCACGTCAAGCAGTTCATCCATGGTGCAGGGGGCGGCCATGTCCAGTTCAGATAGCGACCGTTCAAGGCGTTTTGCATGGCCCGCGAAGTCGATCAGCTTGCCGTTCAGCACGCTTGTCACTTCGTACACGCCATCGGCAAACAGGAAACCACGATCAAAGATCGACACCTTTGCCTCGGCTTCGGGCAGGTATTCTCCGTTCACATAGACGGTGCGGGACATTGGCGGACCTCCAGTTCTGATGTTGGTGTCAGGTGTGAGAAAGGGGGGGCGGCTGTCAAGCCACCTCAACGGTCGAAAATGCGGGCGATTGCGTGACGCATCCGCACGGTTGAAAAGTCATGGCCGCCGGGAAAGGTGCACAGGTCAAGCACCCGCCCGTCGGCGTTGTCGGATTGGATGCAGGTCATGCCACCGGGCGCGGTGACGGTGCCGGTTTCGGTGAACTGGCCGAAATCGCGATACAT
>Ga0075467_10000560_pt1 | contig 29888 bp, 27 predicted proteins | sample DEB08_DNA_9_FD_75067 | JGI IMG/M metagenome (GOLD analysis project Ga0075467, IMG submission 75067) | Aqueous microbial communities from the Delaware River and Bay under freshwater to marine salinity gradient to study organic matter... | ecosystem: Environmental > Aquatic > Marine > Coastal ... | reverse complement strand
GCGGGGGAGATGATCGATGCCGCTTGACGTCATCATGCCAGCACTCGGTATGGCGCAAGAGACCGGCCAGATCGTTGCCTGGCACAAGCAGCCAGGTGATGCTGTGGCCAAGGGCGATGTGCTTTTTGAGGTCGAGACCGACAAGGCGACGATGGAGGTCGAGGCGCAGGGCGCAGGCTTCCTTACAGATGTGACGGCTCACAAAGGCACAGATGTGCCTGTGGGCGACGTAATCGCCAGGATCTCCGACAGCGCCGAAAATCCGAGCCCTGCGTCCGACGGTGCCGCAGATGATCTCCCAGAAGGCAAAGACGTCATCATGCCGACGCTCGGCATGGCGCAAGACACAGGTCTGCTTGTCACGTGGCATAAGGCCGCCGGCGATGCAGTCGCCGCCGATGACGTGCTCTTTGAGGTAGAAACCGATAAAAGCGTCGTTGAGGTCAACGCGGGCGCCGTTGGCTACGTCGCGGCTCTTCTCGCGGAAGCGGGCGAAGAGGTTCCGGTAGGGCAGACTATTGCTATAATCAGCGCCGAAGTCCCAGCCAACCCGATTACACGTAAGGCTTCTGCCGCCCCTGCCGCAGCCCCGACAAAGACCGAGTCAGAACCGCCTGCTGCAACTAAACCGGCACCTGCCAAGACGGCCCCTCATCCCGCAACGGGCGGGCGCATTCTTGCCTCGCCGAAAGCACGACGTCTGGCGCGTGAGCATGGCCTTGATCTGGGACGCCTTGTTGCCGCAGGGCTTCCTCAGCCGTTCCATGTCAAGGATCTTGAAAAACTCAAGGCCCTGCCTGTTGATGTTGCTTCGGCAGATCGCACTGCTCAGGCCGCAAGCAGGCTGACCGCGGAGATTCCGACAGAAGGCTTTACTGCCTTCGCAGCCTGGGCCGCTGAAAGCGCCAAGCTTACTGATACTTCGGCCCTTCTGGCGGGGCTGTGTGCCGCCAGCATGGGCACGGATGCCATCGCCGCGGTCGAAAACTTTGGCAATACCAAGACCTACGCTGCATCTGCGCAACTTAGTGCAACCAAAGCCAGCGAGGACGCCCCCCAGATACGTCTGCGCGACCTGCGGTTCACGGCAATCACGACCGTGCAGATCGGCGCCGAGGACGTCCCGACGCTGACCCTCACCCGCAAAGGGAACGGCCTGACCATTACCCTCGAATTCGCAAGCGGACAACTTGGCGCAACCGACGCTATCGCGCTTCTTTCCAACTTCGCGGGCCGGATGGAGCAACCGCTCCGCCACCTGCTCTAACCAATTGGAGACCGAAATGGACTGCACCGATCTCTATATCGACGGCACATGGCGCGCGGGTGCTTCCGGCGAGCGCTTCGACGTGATCAACCCTGCCACCGAGGAGGTCATCGCCTCTGTCGCCTCTGCCGAAATCGCTGACGCCGACGCGGCCCTTGATGCCGCAGAAGCCGCAACGAAGGAGTGGGCCGCTCAGACGCCCCGTCACCGGTCGGAAGTGCTGCGCAAGGCGTGGGAGTTGATGATCGCTAAGCTCGACCACTTCGCCCATCTCATTACGCTGGAAAACGGCAAAGCGCGCACCGACGCGATAGGCGAGGCGACTTATGCCGCAGAGTTCTTTCGCTGGTTCGCCGAAGAGGCTGTGCGCGCCGACGGCATGATCACCCACGCCCCCGCATCAGGCGCGCGCATCATTGTGCAACACAAGCCTGCAGGCCTTGCGGTCTTGGTCACGCCCTGGAACTACCCCGCTGCCATGGGGACCCGCAAAATCGCGCCTGCGCTGGCCGCTGGCTGCGCGGTCATCATCAAGCCTGCCTCGGAAACGCCGCTGACCATGCTAGCGCTGATGCCGCTTCTGGAAGAGGCTGGTGTGCCCAGGGGTCTGGTCAACGTCCTGCCCTCCAAGCGCACAGGCGCCCTCGTCGATCACATGCTGCATGATCCGCGCGTGCGTGTTGTGTCTTTCACCGGGTCCACCGGCGTAGGTCGAAAACTGCTGCATTCCGCCGCCGATCAGGTGCTGAAGCCGGCGATGGAACTGGGCGGCAACGCACCGTTGATCGTCTTTGAGGACGCCGATATCGACCTGGCCGTCGAAGGTGCGATGCTCGCTAAGATGCGCAATCTTGGAGAGGCGTGCACCGCCGCCAACCGTATCTATGTGCATGCGGACGTGGCTGAGGCCTTCACCGCCAAATTCACCGCCGCTATGTCTGCGCTCAAGGTCGGTGACGGCACGGACCCGTCCGTTGACGTAGGCCCACTTGTGAATGCCGATACCCGCAACAAGGTCGTGGCTTTCGTGGCCGATGCAGTCGCCAAGGGCGCCAAGATCGAATGTGGCGGCACCACGCCGAATGGCACGGGCTTTTTCTACCCGCCCACGGTGATGTCGAACGTTTCGGAAGACTCTGAGTGCGTGCATGACGAAATTTTTGGCCCCGTCGCCGCGATCCAGACATTCACTGAACAAGAGGATGTAATCCGCCGCGCCAATGATACCGAGTATGGCCTCGTAGCCTACGTCTTTTCCGAAGATATGAAGCGCGCGTTGCAAGTCTGCGAGCGGCTGGAATACGGCATGGTCGGCCTGAACCGTGGCCTCGTATCCGATCCGGCGGCGCCCTTTGGCGGGGTCAAGCAATCCGGCCTGGGCCGTGAAGGCGGGCATGAAGGCATGCTCGAATTCATGGAAACCCAGTATATCTCGGCCAGTTGGTGAGGGGCGATATGTCTGACGTCATCGCAGCCCCATCGATACGTGCCCTCGCTCGCGAGAAAGGTATCGACCTCGAAAAGCTTGCCCGCGATCTGGGCCGCACAACTATCGCCCGCGAAGACCTTTCGGGCGGCGGCACTGCTCCGGTGCAGAACAGTCACACGACCTATTGGGACGTGGATCACGCCCAATACGGCCCCGTGACCGAAGAACCGCTCAGCCGGTTCGCGCAGGTCGCGGCGGGCAACCTTGCCGCCGCCAATGCGATGATCCCGCAGGTCACGCACCATGACCGCGCGGATGTCTCCGCCATTGAAGCCCTGCGACGGGAGCTCAAGCCCGAGGCGCAGGCGCGAAACGTCAAACTCACAGCACTTGCGTTTCAAGTGAAAGCATTGGCGCGGGCCCTGCGGGAGTTTCCACGCTTCAATTCCTCGCTCACGCCAGATGGCAAAACATTGATTCTCAAGGACTTTGTGCATATTGGAATTGCCGTTGACACTGCCCATGGCCTGATGGTCCCTGTGATCCGTGATGCCGACCTCAAGGGTCTGTGGCAGATCGGCTCGGAGATCACCGACCTCGCCACTCGCGCTCAGGCCCGCAAAGTGGGGCCAGACGAGATGGGCGGCGCGTCGATGTCGATCTCCAATCTTGGCGGCATCGGCGGCACCGCCTTCAGCCCCATCGTGAACCCGCCCGAGGTCGCCATTCTCGGTCTCACCCGTACCGAGGTGACACCCGTGTGGGATGGTGAGGCGTTCCAGCCGGTGCCGATGGTGCCGCTTGATCTCAGCTATGACCACCGCGTCATAAATGGGGCCGAGGCCGCGCGCTTTGTGACGTACCTCGCGGGCCTTCTGGGCGATCCGCGCAGGATGATGATCTAAGGGAAGAGACCTATGTCCAACCATGCCGATTTGATCGTGATCGGGGCTGGGCCCGGTGGCTATGCCTGTGCCTTCCGCGCCGCTGATCTGGGCCGTAAAGTGGTGATCATCGATCCGCGCGCCACGCTTGGCGGGGTCTGCCTCAACGAAGGTTGCATCCCCTCCAAGGCGCTGCTTCATGCGGCGCAAATCATACGAGAAGCGCATGAGATGTCAGACTGGGGCATCGCCTTTTCCGCGCCATCAATCGACCTTGACGCCTTACGCGACCGCAAGGATAGCGTCGTCGGCACGTTGACCAGCGGGCTGACCGGGCTTGCCAAGCGTCGCAAGGTGCAGACGATCCGCGGCACTGCGAGCTTCACCGACGTCAAGACGCTGGACATAGATGGCGAGTCTTGGACCTTTGACCAAGCGGTGATCGCCGTCGGCTCTGCCCCCGTTACACTGCCCGGGTGGCCCGAGGATAAGCGCATCTGGGACAGTACAGCAGCGCTGGAGCTACGCGAAGTGCCACAGGATCTGGCCATTGTCGGCGGCGGCATTATCGGGCTGGAAATGGCCACTGTTTACAGCGCCCTCGGAGCAAATGTCACCATCGTCGAACTCGCGGACCAGATTGCTCCCGGTGCGGACGCGGAAGCAGTCCAAATCTTACATGCCGCGCTTGAAGCGCAAGGTGTCACAATCCACACAACGACCAAGGTCATCGCCGTCAAGGCCACCCAAAAGTCAATCATCCTCAACTGCGAGGGCGGCCTCGAAGCCAAGCTCACGGCAGGTGCGGTTATTCAGTCTGTCGGACGGCGGTCGAACGGCCCGAAAGTGGCGCCCGAAAAGGCGGGCGTTGAGATCGACGGTCGCGGAATCATCCCCGTCGATGCCTCCGGCCGTACCAACGTGGACAACATCTTTGCGATCGGGGATGTGACCGGCAATCCCATGCTCGCCCACCGTGCCACCCACCAGGGTCATGTGGCCGCCGAAGCGGCGTGCGGCCACGCAGCGGCCCTCGAGACCAGCCTGATCCCCTCGGTCGCCTACACCAACCCAGAGCTCGCCTGGGTTGGTCTCACTGCGGCAGAGGCGAAAGCCAAAGACGTTGCCCACAAGACCTCCAGCTTTCCGTGGGCCGCCAGCGGCCGTAATCTTGCCTCGGGTGGCGGCGACGGGCTCACGAAACTGGTCTATTGCCCCGATACGCACCGCATTCTCGGCGCTACATTGATTGGATCAAACGCAGGTGAATTGCTCGCCGAATGCACGTTGGCCATCGAAATGGGTGCGACGCTTGAGGACGTTGCGATGTCTATCCATGCCCATCCGACTGTGTCGGAAACCATCGCATTTGCCGCAGAACGCGCTTTGGGAACCTTGACCGACCTCTGATAGCTTGCGTTTTGGTTGCCGCAAAAAAGCTGATATTCTTCGGTTTGCGGAAAAACCCAATTTTGGGCTCCGAGCGACAGTTCGTCCTCTCGCGCGCCACCCTCAACCTCCTTTCAAGTGCTCCGCCGGTTAGCTGTCCGTTCTGCGTCAAATGTGAACCGCGCCGCCTGCGTAAAAATTTCCCAAACTCGTCATAATTGGGTCAGTTTTTTCCGATAGGTTAATGGCTGTAGTTTAACTAGTTTGAGGCCCGTTATGTCTTATGCCCTTGGATTTTTCCTTGGCGGCGTTGCTTTCTCTTTCGTAGCGTCCACCCTCTATCTGCTCAAAGATTGTATCTGGGCGCCAAAATCTCCCTATGAGCTTTGGACCGCAGAGAACATGCAGGATAACATCGTGCGCTCGCGTCCAAGCCTTTAGGCAGCGCTAGAAAGCCAATGCCCCTTGGTTATGCCGACGCGTAACCGACCTCAGCTATGCCGGGCGGGCTCAACTGGTCGACGTAACCTCATCAAAAGCAGGTTTTACACGCTCTATCGCCGTCGCCCTGACGCAACCCAGGCTGTTGCTGCGTATGAGCGTGGCCCGTCGGCTTCACCGTCCAGAAAGGCATCTCGAACGGCAGCCTTAATTTGCCCCTTCAGATCAGCAGGCCTCTTTGACAGGTAAGCTGGAATTGGGCCGTCTGTGCCGTCGAAGGGTCTCCAATAGTCTTCGAAAGATGCAAATTCGGTCCGGATGTGGATTTCACCGGTTTGAACTTCGGCAGCGCCCGCGGACCGTAACGCGGCTTCCAGATGGCCCGGCCGCGTGAGCGGTCGCGTGAAGTTCTTTTTTCTGAGTTCGTTGGCCTCCGGATCCAGCATTGCAGCTGTGTCCAGGAAGAAGCGATTGAATACGAGGCCGCCTCTTACATCCCAAATGGCAACCGCCAGGCGGCCGCCGGGCTTCAAGATGCGCAAGAGTTCAGAAAGCGCCACGCTGGTGTTTGGAACGAAATTCAAGACGAGTTGAGACACCACATGATCAAATGTTTCATCCAACATCGGAAGCGCAGTTAGGTCAGCTGCTTTGAACGACACACGTGGGTTCGAAATTTCACCGGTGGCGTATTCAACATATGCCTCAGAGATATCGATGCCGGTGATGTTTGCGGTTTTGGTGCGGCGCAAGATTTCCGATGTCAGTGCGCCTGTACCGCATCCGGCATCGAGGATATTGCTACTTTCCTCAAACTCAATGAGATCTAGGAACTTTGGGGCCAGTAAGCGACTGAAACGCCCCATTTGCAGTTCGTAGCCATTGCCACTGGCTGCCGAAAAATCTGATGAATTTGATTGCAATGCGCCACCTCCAAAAAGGTATTGAGCAGACCAGACGATCTTGCCGATCCACCAACCACTCGTGTTTGATATATCATGGAAGCGGCAGGATTTCCATTTCCGCTACGCCAGTTCGGGTTTGCGGGTATTTGGCAATCCGATCAGAAAGGGAACGTCTGCTCTCCACTCTTAGCAACGAAATTTGCTCTTTGCAGCATAGGTCACACTGGGCGCTTAGAGAGGTGGACCTGATTGCTAAATGTACGTTTCTCTTGAATTCGCTTCAGTGGGCGATCTAACGCAATTGCTTCACAAGCCTGTTGGCGGTTAGAGTTTTCACCATGGCCGATAATTACTCCCCCCGCTTCGCCGCACGTCTCAACGCTTTCAAGATTGGTGCCGCCGACTACTGGCCCGGCAAAAACAGCGTCACGACCGCCGACCTTTTGGCGCGGGCGGCCAGCGCAGGTTTGAATGCCGCCGATCTCAACTATCCTGATCACTTTATTGAAGACAGCCCCGCTGATTTATCGCGCGCGTTGGATGACCAAGGCATGACCCTCAATGGAATGGCGATGCGTTACTACACGGATCCCGGTTACAAATTGGGTGCGTTTACCCATCCCAATGCCAAGGTGCGCCGCGCCGCGATTGACGAGACGAAACGCGGGTTGGATGTTTTGGCAGAGATGGGCGGCGATCTGATGACGCTTTGGATGGGACAGGACGGGTTCGATTACTCGTTCCAGATGGATTATGCACGGGCCTGGGGCGACACGATTGAGGCGATGATAGAGGTTGCCGATCACAACCCAGCCCTCGACATCGCTCTGGAATACAAGCCCAACGAACCACGCGCCTATGCCTTGATGCCGGACGCCGCCACGACGCTTCTGGCCATCAAAGAAATTGGGCGCAACAACACCGGCGTCACACTCGACTTTGCCCATGTACTCTATGCCGACGAGATGCCCGCCTTCGCCGCCGCACTGGTCGCCCGCCACTCGCGCATCCTTGGGGTGCACCTCAACGAAGGCTACGGCAAGTGGGATAACGGCTTGATGGTCGGCGCTGTTCACCCCATTCAGACGGTTGAATTGCTCGTCGAGCTGGAGCGCTCAGGCTATCGCGGTGCAATCTATTTCGACACCTTCCCCGACCATTCCGGCCTTGATCCTGTGGAAGAGGCCCGGACGAATATCGAGGTCGTTCAGCGCCTGCGCGCAAAGGCGGCAAAGCTGGTTGCGCACAAAGAGCTCCAAGAGGCCATTTCGCGTCAGGACGCGCCAGTTGCGATGCGCTTGGTGCAGGCGGCGATGTTGACGTGAGCTTGCTCATCGTAGGATCACTCCATCTGGATGTGGTGCTACGCGCGCCACACTTGCCCGGCCTTGATGAGACCGTAACTGGCAGCAGCGTGGATTATGTGTTCGGCGGAAAAGGCGGAAATCAAACAATCGCCGCAGCGCGCATGGGCGCACATGTGCATTTCGCGGGACGCGCAGGCAATGACCGTTTCGGCGACATGATCCGCGAGACGCTCGAGGCGAGCAGCGCTGAGCTGTCTCAGCTACAGCGTGATCCTGGGCCGAGCGGGATGAGCGCCGCTATTGTGAACGCCGATGGCGACTACGGCGCGGTGATCGTGTCGGCGGCCAATTTGCATGTCATCGCTGATCAAGTGGTTGTTCCAGACGGCGTCTCTCTGGTGGTGTTGCAAAATGAAATCCCACAAGACGTGAATTTGGCCGTGGCGCGCAAGGCGAAGGCGGCCGGAGCTCAGGTCTGGCTGAACGCGGCTCCGGCGCGCGCGCTCCCGGATGGGTTGGTCGAGGCCGTTGATCTGCTGATCGTGAACCGTGTCGAGGCGGAGTTTTACGCGGACCTCGGACCTTCGATCGAAACTCTCACGACCCTCGGCGCAGACGGCGTTTCTTTTCAAGGGGAGCATACACCGGGCTATCAGGTCGATGTGATCTCGACGCACGGCGCCGGAGACATGTTCGTTGGCGCCCTTGCCGCGCTCGTGGCAGATGGGAGGGATATCTCAGAGGCTATCGGTTTTGCGCAAGCGGCGGCGGCCTTGCATGTGGCCTCGGGCTTAGATGCAAGAACCGCGATCAGGAAGGATGACGTCGCTGCCTTTATGAAAGCTCAAGCCAGACGGTAAAACCGTGCGGCGGTTCCACCGAAGATATCGGCACGCTCGTCCTCAGACAGGTCATCTGTCAACATCTGCGCCGCGTCATGCCAATCGCCGTACTCAGCCTGCAACCGGCATACCGGCCAATCCGACCCCCACATGACACGGCTAGCACCAAAAGCGCTCAGCACATGCTCGGCAAAGGGACGCAAATCTTCGATGGTCCAGCCCTCGTCGGCCTCGGTCACTAAGCCGGAGAATTTGCAGCACCCGGTCGTCTCCTCCGCCAAGCGAGACATGCCGTCCGACCACTCAGAGAGCGCATCTTTACCTGTTCTCTGGTCGCGAATTTGGGGCTTCATGCAATGGTCATAGACGACGCGCATCTCCGGGTAGCGGCTCATCAATTTCGCGAAATTGATCAGGTGTTGCGGGAAGCCAAGGGCATCAAAAGTCAGGTCCAAATCGATGATCGCGCGGTAGGCCCATTGCACATCTTCCCGGAGCATCCAGTCCACATCCGGGATGTCTTGAATCATCGGCCTCACCCCGAGGAACTTTGGATGCTGCGACAAGCGTGTCAGCTGCGCCAGATGGGTCGGGTCCTCGAAATCAATCCACCCCACAACGCCTTTGATCGAGGGCGTCGCATCTGCCAATCCAAGCATATATTCCGTCTCATACACTGTAGCAGCGGCCTGAACCACGACCGTCCCGTTGATCCCGTGGCGCTCCAAACTGGGCGCTAAATCAGACGGACGATACGCCCGGCTCAAAACTGGATTGTCTTTTGGCATCCAGTCATAATCTCCGCGTGCAGGTTGCCAAAAATGCTGATGCGAGTCGATTTTCATGTGGGCGCATCTTCACGCAGAAGGCCCTTGGCCTTCAATTCTGCCCAAAGGGCTGCCGGAATTTCCGCTTGAGCCGCTTGAAGATTGCCCTTCATCTCTGCCACGCCTTGCCCGCCAGGGATTACGGTGACATGCGACGGGTGCAAGAGTGGGAATTGGAACGCGGCATCGACCATGCGCACGCCATGATCAGTACAAACCGCCTCAACGGCATTCACCCGCTCGATGATGTTCCGTGGCGCAGGATCATAGTTGTAGAATGCGCCAGGCTTTGCCCCGGTAGCCAGAATCCCTGAATTATAAGGCCCACCCGTCACGATCCCAATCCCACGTGCCTCACAAAGTGGCAGGAAGCTGTCGAGCGCCTTTTGCTCCAGTAGCGTGTAACGACCTGCCAATAAAAACAGATCGAAATCGCCGCGTTCCGCCAACGTCTGGCAGACCTCCCATTCATTGATGCCGCCCCCTATCGCGCGAATTAAGCCCTGATCTCGCAAGGAAACCATTGCGTCATAACCGCGAGCACCAAAGAACTCTTCGATCCGCATATCCGAGGCCTCTTTCGAGCCGTGGGAAAACACGCAAAGGTCATGGACATAGAGGATGTCGATCCGGTCCACCCCGAGCCGGGAAAACGAATGCTCAAACGACCGCATCACCCCGTCATAGCTGTAGTCAAATTGCTCGCGCCGCTGGGGAACGTGGAACCATTTGCCGACCCCTGCGCGATATTCTGGCGCGCAAGCTTGGATCAGGCGACCCACCTTCGAAGACAACACATATTCATCGCGGGGTTTGTCGCGCAGAAACGGGTTCAGCCGCGTTTCGGACAGGCCAAGTCCATAGAGCGGCGCAGTGTCGAAATAACGCACACCGCCATCCCACGCGGCGTCCAGTGTCGCGCGGGCTTCATCGTCAGAAATCGCCTTGTAGAGGTTGCCCAATGGGGCTGTCCCAAACCCTAGTTCGGTGAATGTTAACCCGCCATTGCCAAGGCGGTCCCAGTGCCGTGTCTTCAATCCCATCGTGGTCTCCTCTATCTGTGACGGAAGCATAGCCCGATTTCTCTTTGCGTGAACAGGTCGGTGGACATAGTCTTGGTGCAAAGGGGACGCAATATGACGGCAAATTTCAAACAGGTGTTCGGAAAAACCAAGCCGGTGATCGGCATGGTGCATATTGGGGCGCTGCCGGGCTCCCCGCTTTTTGATCCGTCCACTGATTTGGTCGCCGCGGCACGGGCTGACCTGCTGGCGCTGCAAAACGCAGGCTTTGATGCAGTCATGTTTGGAAATGAGAACGACCGGCCCTATGAATTTGAGGTTGATACAGCCTCAACTGCCACCATGGCCACCATCATCGGGCAGCTGAAGTCTGAGATCACCGTCCCGTTTGGCGTGAATGTCCTATGGGATCCGATGTCGAGTATTGCCTTGGGGGCCGCAACCGGAGCCGCGTTTGTTCGGGAGATATTTACCGGGACTTACGCGTCCGACATGGGGTCATGGACGCCGGATGCCGGAAAGGCCATGCGCTACCGCGACCGGCTGGGGCGTTCCGACATGGCGATGCTTTACAATGTCTGTGCGGAATTCGCCCATTCGCTCGACCAGCGCTCTTTGCCCGACCGGGCGCGAAGTGCAGTGTTTTCGTCGATCCCTGACGCCGTCTTGGTTTCGGGGCAAATTACCGGGGAGGCTGCTGCCTTGTCGGACCTCGAGGCGGTCAAGGCCGTCCTGCCGAATACGGCCGTAATGGCGAATACAGGTGTGAAGCACGACACTGTTGCCGATGTTTTGTCGATTGCGGACGGGTGCATCGTCGGCTCATCGCTCAAGGTCGATGGGGACACGTGGAACGCAATCGATCCGGAGCGCGCTCGCGATTTCATGGCCCGTGCGAGCGCGGCCCGCGCATGAAGGATCGCATCAAACGCAACTTGATGGAGTTGATGATGGTTCCGGGCCTGTCAGGTCATGAGGACCGTGTGCGGCGTGCGCTGCGCCAGCGTTTAGATGACATCGGCGTTGAAAGCACCTCGGACCGATTGGGCAATCTCACGGCGTATTTTCCGGGGCAAGGGCCAAGCGTGATGCTGTTCACACATATGGACCAGCTCGGCTTCATCGTACGCCGGATCGAAGCAAACGGGCTGATCCGGCTGGAACGTTTAGGCGGCGTGCCAGAGCGCGCCTTGGCGGCACAGGAAGTTCTGATCTGCGTGGGCGAAGGCTGCGACGTACCGGGCATCATTGCCAATAAGAGCCACCATGCGACCGCGCCATCTGAAAAGTACCAGGTTACGCCCTATGCGGAGTTATATGTCGATAGTGGACTGGTTTCAGCCGCAGAAGTGGAGGCTGCCGGCATCCGCATTGGCACGCCTGTCGTCTATGCACCCCATGCGGCTGCCTTGGGAAATGACCGGATTACCGGCACGAGCGTCGACGACCGGGCAGGCTGCGCGGTCTTGTTAGAGATGGCGCAGCTGTTGAAGGCACGCACAAGCGGCCCTCCCGTGCATTTGGCGTTCACCGTGTTGGAGGAGTTCAACCTGCGTGGGGCACAGCCTTTGGCGCAGAAGTTGCAGCCTGATATTGCGATCCAGCTTGATTTGATGCTTGCGACGGACACGCCTGACATGGCGGCGAAGGGCGATATGGTCCTGGGTGGCGGCCCCGGTATGAGCCTTTATTCCTTCCACGGCCGCGGCACCTTAAACGGGGTCATTCCGCACCCCGCGATGGTGCATTTATTTGAGCACGCGGCGGAGGTACACAGGATTCCCTTGCAGCGGAGCGCGCAAGTGGGCGTGTTGACAGACCTGTCCTACGTGCAGCTGGTTGGCGAAGGCGTCGTCTCCATCGATATGGGCTTCCCGATGCGCTATTCGCATTCAGCCCGCGAAGTCTGTGATTTGGACGACCTCGCGGCCCTCACCAGACTGTTAGATGCAGCCCTCAGCGACATCGGCCCCGATTTTTCACTCGACCGGGATGATTACACCTGATGGCGTACACGCTCGGCATTGATATCGGCACCTATGAGACCAAGGGTGTCTTGGTGGACGAGGCCGGAGTGATCCAAGCCCAGGCAGCGCGGGGCCATGAAATGCTGGTGCCACAGCCCGGCTGGGCCGAGCACCGACCGGAAGAGGATTGGTGGGGCGACTTTGTCCATGTTTGCAAGGCGCTTTTGACTGAGAGTGGCTTCGATCCAAAAGACATCAAAGCCATCGCCTGCAGTGCGATTGGCCCCTGCATGCTGCCCGTCGATGCAGAGGGCATTCCGTTGATGAACGGCGTCCTCTACGGCGTTGATGGTCGCGCTGAGACAGAGGTCCGCGAGCTGACCGACCGTATTGGCGAGGACACCATCATCGCCCGCTGCGGCAATGCTTTAACGTCCCAGTCCGTCGGCCCTAAAATTCTATGGCTCAAGCGCAATCGCCCCGAGATCTACGCCCAAACCTCGCATATCCTGACCTCCACCAGCTTCCTCGTGCAGCGCCTGACGGGTGAGGTGGTGATCGACCACTACACCGCCGCCAACTTCTCGCCGCTCTACGACATCGCCACCCAGTCTTGGGTTGAGGACCTTGCGGGCGACATTCTCCCGCTCGAAAAACTGCCCCGCCTGATGTGGTCAAACGAGATCGCAGGTCATATCACCAAGAACGCTGCAGCACAGACGGGCCTCGCCATTGGCACCCCCGTCACAGCAGGCACAATCGACGCGGCAGCAGAGGCATTCTCCGTTGGCGTTGACCAGCCCGGCGACATGATGATGATGTACGGCTCGACGATTTTCATCATCCTGCGCGCCCAGTCTCAGGTCTCGGATCCGCGCATCTGGTACGCGCCTTGGCTATTCAAGGGAGAGCATGCCTCCATGGCGGGCCTCGCCACCTCTGGCACACTCACCCATTGGTTCCGCGACCAGATCGCCCAGGATTTGCCCAAAGATACTGCATTCCCAGCCTTGGCCGAGGAAGCCGAAACCTCGCCCCCCGGCGCCAATGGTCTGCTAATGTTGCCCTATTTCTCAGGCGAGCGAACCCCAATTCACGACGTCCATGCCAAGGGCGTGATCTTCGGTCTCAATCTCACTCATACACGCGGCGACATGTACCGTGCGTTGATCGAGGGTATCGCCCACGGAACCCGGCACGTCACTGATACCTTTGCGGAGCTCGGTCAATCGCCAAGCCGCCTGCTCGCTGTTGGCGGTGGCACCAAAAACGCCCTCTGGCTACAAGCCACCTCCGACATTACTAGCATTGATCAGATCGTGTGTGAAAAGACGACCGGCGCTAGCTACGGTGATGCGTTCCTCGCGGCCCTTGCCGTCGGGTTGGTTGAGCGTGAAGACATCTCCAGATGGAACCCAGTGGCACAGACGATCACGGCACGCCCCAACCCAGCGTATGATAAGGCCCACGGGCTGTTCCTCAAACTCTACGCGCAGACAAAGGACATCGCCTCGCAGCTTACTTGACCGCGCCTGCAGCCATGCCTTTGATGATGTACTTTTCAAGGACTATAGCCACAAAAATGAGAGGCAGGATTGCCGCCGAGGACAATGCCGCCATCGACCACCAGTTGATGCCTTGAGAGCCAGTCTGCGAGGCCACCATAACGGGCAACGTCGAGGCATTAGAGGACGTCAAAAGGGCCGCAAAGAAGTACTCGTTCCAGCACAGCACCAGCGACAGAATAAACGCGGCGACCATGCCGGGCAGCGCGATGGGAAGAACGATTTGGATGAACGCGCCCCAGATGCCCAAGCCGTCCACAAGCGCCGCTTCCTCCAGCTCAATCGGTATGCCATGGAATTGATCGCGCATGATCCAGATTACGATGGGAAGGACCATCAGAGTGTATAGCAAAATCAACCCAACCCGGCTGTCGAGCAACGCCAAGGATTTGTAGAGTACGAGGAAGGGTAAGGCTAAAACCACCGGCGGAAGGATCATCTGGCTGAGAAAGAAGAACGAGATATCCGAGTTCCTCATGAACCCGAACCGATAGTTAAAGCGCGACAGGCCATAGGCCGCCAGTGACCCCAGCACGACGGCCAACAGCGACGCCGAGATCGAGATGATGGTACTGTTCCAGAACCGTTTGAGGAACTCCTCACGCACCGTCGAGACCTCTCCGATCAGGCGCGGCGACAGTCCGATGGACTCCCAACCTTTCCACCTTGGCGTGAAGTCCCACCACGGGATCAAGTTGCCCTTCATCACATCTGGTGCGAGTTTGAAGGATGTCGTAATTGTCCAGAAAATCGGGAACAGGCAAATAACGGTCCAGGTCAGCAGCGCTGCATAGATCGCAATGCGGCTGGCCCACCATTTGGTATTAACTTGGCGGTCCGCGTCGTGATCTTTGAAAATAGCGCTCATGCAGGCCTCTCCATCCATCGGCTGACCACTTTCAAAAGCAAGGTCACGAAGATCACGATAAGCACCAAATAGACCATCGCCAGCAGCGTGCCGTAGCCCACATTGGAGCGGTCTCGGTACTCCCGAAAGATGAAGCTGGTGACACTATCCGTTGCGCCTCCCGGGCCGCCAGATGTGACGTTGATAATCACGTCAGCCAGTTTCAGCTTGAAGATAATGCGGATTACCACAGCGGTCACAGATACGGGCAGCATCAACGGGAAGATGACTTCTTTGAAACTTTGCCACCCGGTCGCACCGTCCACCTTCGAGGCCTCAATGACCTCTTTCGGCAACGCCTGCAAACCTGCCAAAAGCATGATCATCATGAAGGGAATGAACGTCCAGGCATCCATCGCCATGATCATGAACCGTGCAATTTCGGGCGTTCCAAAGAAGCTGGGCTCCCCGCCAAGTTCACGGATCAGGCGCGAAATGGGGCCGAAGCGAACCTCCAGCATCGACTTGCCGATCATCCATGACACGGCCACAGGGCTCAGCATCAAGGGCAGAAGGAACACGACACGAAAGAACTTTCGGGCGCGGATTTGCGCGTTGAGCAGCAGGGCCAAGCCGAACGCGATCACGTACTCAACGCTCACGGCCAGAACGTAATACACCATATTTTTCAACGCGTTCCAGTAAAATCCATCATTCCACATCTCTATCAGATTGTCCCAGCCATTGGGCTGCGGCCCGTTGGGCGAGGCAAGGTTCCAATCGGTAAACGAGATATAAAGCGCGAACAGGAGCGGAAAGACGACGAGGCTGATGACGAACAACGCGGCGGGCAGCACAAACAATGTGCGTTTGCCCTTCTCGCCATTTACGACGACCTGTGCCGCACACAGCGCGATCGCCCAAAATACGTAGGCGTATAAAATCGGCCGCCAGTTGTCGAAGCCGCTGGCAACGCGCCCCGTCTCGAACGCCATTTGCCAAAGGGCCAACGCCGCGCAAAGCAGCGCCGTGCCCCAGACCATCGCCTTGCCCAGACGCCTGCGGGCATCCGAGATGTTGTCTGCCGTGACAGTGTGAAGAAGATCGCCCTCAGTATTCATAGATATACCCTAAGAAGGTGACAGTTCGGAGCAACAAGAGAAAGCAGGCGCGCCGTTTGAGGGGTTAGTTTAGGTCGAAACGGGCGACGTAAATACGCCGCCCGTTCTAATTTCACTCAACACCTATCACAGGCCAAGCGAGGCTTTATACACCGCAATCTGGCTGTCGCGCCCGATCTGGTCGGTGATCTTCTCCCAAGCCGCCGCAATCGCGTCTGCGGTTTCCTGAGCGGAGCCGTATTGACCAGCATAGCCCTTCGCCAACTCATCCTCGGCAACCGAATAGTATTGGAAGATGCCCGGAATACGAGGCTCAATCGCCGCGTTGGGGTGGTTGTAGCTGTCCGCGTTGGAGCCGAGGTAATCCTGGACATATGCACGGTCATAGCCGGCTTCTTCCCACTCATCATAGTCGAAGTGCGAGTTCCGATAGGGCTGGAAGCCCGACGGATAAGCCGAAGCCCAAAGCGACAGATCCTTGCCACCAAGGTGGGCCGCTGCAGACCAAGCCGCCTTCTTCTTCTTCTCGTCGCCTTCGACCGTGGCCATGACGTAAACGCCCCAGCCGATATAGGCCATATTGGGGGCCTCGTTGCGGGTTTCTTCCCAAGCGCCGGCTTGTGCATTGTAGACGCGCTCGGATGCAGGGTTGATGCCGAAGCCCACCACATCGCCAACGACGGAGGTGTCAGAGGTGCGCGCCGAAGAGCCCACATCGCCCCACCACATCAGCATCGAGCCGGTACCTGCAAGGAATTGCTGGAACGCGGTCGTGCCGGGGTCTGCATTGATTTGGTCGGTGGGGTATGCATCCGCCTCGATCAGGTCCATGACGTCTTGAATTGCCTGCACCCAAGCCGGGTTATTGACCATGGGTTTCATGGTTTCTGGCTCGAACAACCATGCTGGGCTGTTGGGGTGTTTGGCATAGGCCGACGCGCGGTTTTCAAGGAAGTAAAAGCCGAAGCCGCCCCAGCCTTTCAATGGATCGAGGTAGCCGTGTGCTGGCAAGCCTGTCAGCGGGTCTTCCTTGCCAATCAAATCCTTGGAGACTTGGTTGACCTCTTGCCATGTTGTCGGAACCTCTGTTCCGCCGATGCCATCAGGGCCGAAATAGTCCTTGCGATACGAGAATGTATGGCAGTCGCCATCGATCGAGACACGGTAGGTTTTACCGTCCCATGTGCCAACCGGCTCTTTGAGATAATCCACATAATCGTCCATGTCGATTTGCTCTTTGACCCAGTCCGGCATCTCCGAGGCCAGACCTTTGCCAAGCACATCCCCTTCAAACGGCGCACCCATCTCGATGATGTCGAAATCCACAGTGCCAGTCGCTATCGACTGCTGCAGACGCGCGTTATAGTCCGCCTGGGCGAGGTCGACCCAGTTGATCTTGGCACCGGTATAGGCCTCCCAAGACTTCAAAAATCCACGGAACAAGAAGTTGTGCAGGTTTTGGTTGTTCAACCCCATAAAGGTCAGCTCAACGCCCTCGAACTCGCCTTCCGCGACATTGTCTTTGGTTGCGCCAAGGCACAACTCGCCCACTTTTTGCCAGTCGCTGTCGGTTGGAGAGCCAGCGCCCACACCCGGAATTTTAAGAATTTCAGCGCGGACATTGCTGTGCGCAGCGGCCAGCGCGGTTTTTGGCATCATCGCCACCGCACCAAGGGCCGCAGAGCTTTTTAGCATCTGCCGACGGTTCATCTTTTGCGCGGCGACAATATAATTATAGAGATCAACTTTCACGTTTATCCTCCCAGAAAACATCTGATCGTTTTGGCGTGGAAAACGGAAAGGGTCAGAATTTTCGCATTTAATTGAATAGACTGCACCCAAAGGCCCCCCACAGAACACTGAGTATGGGCGATACTTCCTTCAAGTCAACTGGAGTCGTTCGATGGGCGTGGACAGGGTCGACCCCTTTGGCTAGCATCAAATTTCGAGACCTTGGGGAGGTACTGCGTGGCGGACGTCAAGATACACGAAATTCGGAAGTCGTACGGCGCTGTGGAAGTTATCCATGGGCTCAACATCGACATTGCCGATGGCGAGTTTGTCGCCCTAGTGGGCCCTTCCGGCTGCGGAAAATCCACGCTTTTGCGGATGATCGCAGGGCTGGAGCCGATCAACGGCGGCACCATTTCCATTGGGGCCCGCGTGGTGAACAACCTGCCCCCCTCCGAGCGCGATATCGCCATGGTTTTTCAGACCTACGCGCTTTATCCGCATAAAACCGTGGGCGAGAATATGGGCTTTGCGTTGAAGGTTGCGAAGGCCGACAAAGCCGAAATTGATCGCCGTGTGAAGGAAGCCGCAGAGATCCTCAGCCTCACCGAATACCTCGACCGCAAGCCGCGCCATCTGTCTGGCGGCCAACGCCAACGGGTCGCCATGGGCCGGGCCATCGTGCGCGACCCACAGGTATTTTTGTTCGACGAGCCGCTGTCGAACCTCGACGCCAAGCTGCGCATCCAGATGCGCACCGAGATCAAGGAACTGCACCAACGCCTGAAGACCACGACGGTCTTTGTCACCCATGACCAAATCGAGGCCATGACGCTTGCCGACCGTATCGTGGTGATGCAAGCAGGCCGCATCGAGCAAATCGGTACCCCCCTCGAGCTCTACGACAACCCCTGCAACGAATTCGTCGCCACCTTTATCGGGGCGCCTTCGATGAACCTGCTCGCAGCTGAAATAACAGACGGCAAGCTGTCTGTAGGAAATCTAAGTTTCGACGGGCCGTCGGGCTCACAAAAAGCCAAACTCGGCATTCGCCCAGAGCATCTGATCCTCTCCAACGACGGCCTGCCAATGCAGGTCAAAGTGGTCGAGCCAACGGGTGCCGAAACCGTGGTTTTCCTGCGCTATGAAGGCCAAAACGTCACCGCCATCTTCCGCGAGCGCCACGCCTTCACCGCAGGCCAAACCATCCACCTGAAACCCGACCCCGATCACATCCACATCTTCGACGCCGCTACCGGCGTGCGACTTTAAGGAGGCCGATATGCTCAAAGGCATCGATCCCATTCTAAACGCCGATGTACTTTACGCTTTGCGCGCCATGGGCCACGGCGACGATCTGATTATTGCCGACACAAACTTCCCGTCCGACAGCGTTGCGCGGGAGACTGTGTTGGGCGACGTTTTGCGGATCGACCGTCCCGCAGCAGAGGTCGTCAAGGCGGTCCTGTCGCTTTACCCCATCGACACTTTCGTTGACGACGCCGCGGCGAGGATGGAAGTGGTGGACGAGCCTGAAACGATCCTGCCGGTCATGCAGGAGGTGCAGGCTGAGGTTAGCGCCGCAGGCGGCCCCACTATGATGAGCATTGAACGCTTTGCCTTCTACGACCGCGCCAAGCAGGCTTATGCCGTGATCCAAACCGGCGAGCGGCGTTTTTACGGCTGCTTCGCCCTGCGCAAGGGCGTCGTACCGCCCGACGAGGTGTAAGATGGGCAAGGTTGTCATCCTGGGCGTTTTCGTCGCTGACACCGCCTACCGCGCGGACCGCATGCCCAAGATGGGTGAGACTATCATGGGCAATTCGTTCGCGCTTGGTCCTGGCGGAAAGGGGTCCAACCAAGCCGTCGCCTGTGCCCGCATGGGCGCAGACACGCATATGATTTCGAAACTGGGACAAGATGATTTCGCCAATCTCGCTCTGGACACATGGGCCGAGGCAGGCGTAACGCCCCATGTCGAGCAGGTCGCGGGCAGCTACACAGGTGCCGCATATATCTTCATCGAGGAACGCACAGGCGACAATGCGATCATCATCGCCCCGGGGGCTGCGGCATTGATCAGTATCGCGGACATCGAGGAGCAGGCTGAGCTGATCGCAAGCGCCGACGTCTTCGTCACCCAGCTAGAGCAGCCCATGCCGGCCGCCATGCGCGCCTTGGAAATTGCCCGTGCAGCCGGTGTAACCACCCTTCTCAACCCCGCACCCGCGGCCACGCTCCCCGACGGCATGCTCGCGCTTTGCGACTACGTCACCCCAAACGAAACCGAGTGCGAAGCCTTGACCGGCATCGCCGTGCGAACCGAAGCCGACGCTGCCAAGGCCTGTGACGCCTTGCGCGAACATGGCGTGAAAACCCCGATCATCACCATGGGAGAGCAAGGCGCGTATCTCTACGGCCATGGCCTCGTTCCCGCAGTTAACGCGGGCACAGTTGTAGAGACAACCGGTGCAGGGGACGCTTTCAACGGCGGCTTCGCGGCGGTGATCTCAGAGAATATGTCGCCGCTCAGGGCTGCCCGATATGGCTGTGCCACGGCGGGCCTGTCTGTGACAAAGGCCGGGACGGCACCGTCGATGCCATCGCGCGCGAGCGTCGAGGTTTTGCTGAGGGCCTAACAATTACTGGTGTTGTCAGACGGATGAGAACCAGTCTCAGTTACCCAGAAAGGGCAATCTGCTCGGCTGCAAGAAGACCGCGCCAAACGGCGAGAGCGTCGGCATGGTTCAGCTTGAAATTGGCTCGGTTGTAGAGCGCGCGCTCCTGGCTGAACTTGTTTTGGACGGAAGCGCCAACGGCGACGAATTTCGGCAGACTTCGTCTTCGTCTAAACCGCAGCATTGCCCGTTCTCGCCTTCGAAAGATCCCTTTTCATGGTTTGCAAGCAAACCCCTGTCAGGCAGAGGGCGCGATTGTTGAACCCGCGACCGGTTTCCAGCCGGTCCGCCTTCCTGTTTCTCGTCCGCGTCACGAAGCTAGGTCACCGCCCTGCCCGTTTTAAGCCGGTTTGCTCTGACAGTGCCGCTGAAGGGTTTAAGTGCGTCCCAAAGAGCCAATGATATTCGTCCTTGTATACGAGATCCGTCAGGTGAAGGATCGTATGATGGACAATAACTAGGCGATAAATTCTGTTTCAGCCAATACCAGGGCAATCGCGTGTAGCCGAGAGAAATACGCATTCATTTCTTGACCGACTGATAAAATTCGAAGTTACTTGTTTCGAACTAATGGGGATTCCACAATGACCAACACTACATATTTCAATCGCCGCTTCTTCTTGGCGACCACCGCCGCCACATCGCTTTTGCTTGGGGCGGGCAGTGTGGCAGCAGCTGAGCCGATTAAGGTAGCTGGTATCTATACCGTGCCGGTTGAACAACAATGGGTCAGCCGAATTCACAAGGCCGCTTTGACTGCGCAAGAACGCGGGGACTTAGAATATACGTTCTCTGAGAATGTCAGCAATACGGACTACGCTCGCGTGATGCGCGAGTATGCTGAGGCTGGTAATACGTTGATCATCGGCGAAGTTTTCGGGGCTGAACAAGAAGCGCGTGAGGTCGCAGCAGACTACCCAAGCGTTGCGTTTTTGATGGGCTCTAGCTTCAAAGAAGATGCGGCACTGCCGAACTTCGCAGTTTTTGACAATTACATCCAAGACGCGTCTTACCTCTCAGGCATCATTGCAGGGTCGATGACGTCGTCTGGCAAAATCGGCATGGTTGGTGGCTTCCCAATCCCTGAGGTCAATCGACTGATGCACGCATTCATGGCCGGTGCGCTCGAAATGAACCCGGATATTCAGTTCCAGGTCAGCTTTATCGGGAGCTGGTTTGATCCGCCCAAGGCAAAAGAGACTGCATTTGCGATGATCGAAAATGGCGCGGATGTGCTTTATGCGGAGCGTTTTGGCGTCTCTGATGCGGCCAAAGAAAAAGGCATTTTGGCCATCGGAAACGTCATCGACACGCAGGCTGACTATCCTGATACGGTTGTCGCTTCTGCTATTTGGAACTTTGAGCCAACGCTGGATACGGCAATTGCAGCGGTGCAAGGCGACAGCTTTGTGGCCGCAGACTACGGTGTTTATTCCTTTATGAGCCAAGGCGGAACAGAGTTGGCCCCATTGGGAACATTTGAGGGAAAAATCCCCGCAGCCGCATTGGAATTGGTTGCCAAACGAGAGGCTGAAATTAAATCGGGCGCATTTTCGGTGACCATTAACGACGAAGAGCCGTCATCTTCCTAAGATACTATGCCCAAGAACCCTGTTGAGGCACTTTGCCTGAACGCAATCACTAAACGATTTGGAGAACTGATCGCAAATGATGCGGTCAGTTTTTCAGTCATGAAAGGTGAAGTTGTCGCGTTGTTGGGTGAAAATGGTGCGGGCAAAACAACGCTCATGAACATCCTGTTTGGGCAGTACACTGCCGACAGCGGAACCGTTGCAGTGTTTGGTGAAACCTTACCGCCTGGGAATTCGCGCGCGGCGTTGGATGCCGGCGTCGGCATGGTACATCAACATTTCACTCTGGCTGACAATCTGACCGTTCAAGAGAATATCACGCTGGGTGCGCGCTCCTTGTTCAGCCCTCATCTTGACCGGGCCGCTTCTCGGGCCAAAATCATAGAACTGTCTGAGAAATTCCACCTTGTTGTATCCCCTGATGCGGACGTTGGCAGCCTGACGGTGGGTGAAAGGCAGCGCGTTGAGATCCTCAAGGCGCTTTATCGAGACGTTCAAATTTTGATCCTGGATGAGCCGACAGCTGTCCTCACTCCTCAAGAAACAGATGATTTGTTCGCCACGCTCAGGCTCGCCATTGCCAATGGGCTGTCGATCATTTTTATTTCGCATAAATTGCACGAAGTCATGGCGATTGCCGACCGCGTTATCGTATTGCGGCACGGTAAAATGACCGGCGGTGCCCGGACAAAAGACACCGACAAACACGCGCTTGCCGCGATGATGATGGGTGTAGAGGCGACCCCGCCCCAGGTAGCGCCCGTAAATCCGGGCGCGGTGCTTTTTGAACTGCAGAACGTCACCACCCCAGATTTTGGCAATGTCCCTGGTCTGAAATCGGTATCCCTTGCCTTGAAGGCTGGACAGATCATCGGCCTCGCCGGTGTCTCGGGCAACGGTCAAGCGGCGGTCGCTGATATTGTGGGCGGCTTGCACAATCCTTCTGCCGGACGTGTGGTGATGAATGGCAATACGATCCAAAAATGGAGCCCGCGTGAAGCGGTGCAAAACGGCATCGCGCGCATTCCCGAGGATCGACACAAGACCGGTACGATCGCAGACTTCGACCTGACTGAAAATGCAATACTCGAACGTTACAAGATGGATGCATTTAGCAAAGGCGGGTGGCTCAACTGGCGCAGATCGCGGGCTTTTGCAGACAGTATCATCGACAAATATGATGTGCGGTGTCCCAGCGCAGACACTCCAATTCGGCTGCTTTCAGGTGGCAACATGCAAAAGCTGATCCTAGGGCGCGTGCTGGAAGCTGATCCGCAGATCATTCTGGCCAATCAACCGGTCCGAGGCCTCGATATCGGGGCCGTCAATTATGTCCACAGTCAATTGCTGGCAGCGCGCGACGGTGGGGCCGCGGTGCTTTTGATCTCAGAGGACCTGGACGAGGTTATGGCCTTGTCGGATGTTATTCATGTGATCGCTGATGGAAGGTTGTCGCCCGAGTTTAGCCGGGGCCAGATGACACCAGCCCAACTTGGATTTTGGATGGCAGGTCAAGGGTTTGAAACGTCGGTGGCCCATGCGTCTTGAGCCCATCAAAAACCCGTCGCTGGCCCGCAGCCTTTTGCCGCCAGCGAGTGCTTTGGGGGTAACGGTTGTGATCGCGTCCCTTTTGGCGATGGTCGCTGGTGCAAATCCTTTTTCTGTTTTTGGGCTGATCCTCGAGGGCGCATTCGGGTCAAAGTTCGCAATCCTGGAAACCTTGAACCGCGCTACGCCTTTGATCTTTACCGGTCTCGCTGTAGCGGTCGCCTTTCGCGCTAAGTTCTGGAACATCGGCGCAGAGGCGCAGCTGTACGCAGGCGCTCTAATGACAGTCTTGCTTGGCACGGGTTTTTTGCCGTGGCCTGGTGTCGTGATCCTTCCGACACTGGCGCTGTTCTCAATCCTAGCGGGCGCCACACTCCTCCTCGTTCCCGCACTCCTCAAAACACGCTTTGGGGTTGATGAGGTGGTCACGACACTGCTGTTCAATTTCATCTTCCTGCTCTTCATCTCAATGCTTCTGGAAGGTCCCCTAAAAGACCCGATGGGCATGGGTTGGCCCAAATCAGCACGGTTGATACCAGAAGCGCGATTGCCACGGCTTGTCGAAGGTCTCAGGCTGCATTGGGGGTTTGCCCTAGCGATCCTGTCAGCCATCGCTGTTTGGATTGTCCAGACGCGTAGCACCCTAGGGTATGAAATGCGCGCCGTTGGGCTGAACAAACAAGCCGCCGCCTTTGCGGGCATCCCTGTGAACATAGTTTTGGTCAAGACAGCGCTTCTGTCAGGTGGCTTAGCTGCACTCGCTGGGTTCTCAGAGGTCGCGGGACTGAAAGGTAGTCTGACGCTCGATCTGTCACCCGGATTTGGCTACACTGGGATCATCGTCGCGATGCTGGCCTTGTTACATCCGCTTGGCGTGATCGTTGCCGCACTATTTGTTGCAGGGATATTTGTAGGGGCTGACAGCATGAGCAGAGCTGCCGACGTGCCGACCTATCTTGCGGACATCATGCTTGCGACAGCGTTACTGTTGATGGTTCTGGCCATCATGCTCACCCGTTTTCGAGTGGTGCGGGATTAATCTTATGGAAATCGTCGAAATCCTGTTCACCGCCAGCTTCTGGGCCGCCGCGATCCGGATCGCCAGCCCATTGATTTTCGCCACGTTGGGTGAGCTGATCTGCGAACGTGCAGGGGTTCTGAATCTTGGCATCGAAGGGATTATGGTTGCAGGGGCTTTTGCGGGCTGGATGGCGGTCTATTCTGGCACGGGGCTTTGGACGGGCGTCTGTGTAGCGATGCTTGTTGGAATGCTGTTCGGCACCCTGCACAGTATCCTAACAGTGCCTTTTGGATTGTCGCAGCATGTGGTGGGGCTTGGGGTGACGTTGCTGGCGACGTCCTCGACCTATTACGCCTACAGGCTTGCCTTGCCCGAGGTTACGAGCCCGCCCAAGATTGAAGCTTTTCAGCCGTTTGAGATACCGATCCTTTCGGGAATACCGCTTCTGGGCCCGGCGCTATTTTCACAAACACCGTTTACCTATCTGGCATTTGTGCTTGTAGCCGTTGTGGCGGTGATCCTGTATCGCACACCGTTGGGGCTTGCTGTGCGGGCCGCTGGCGAAAGCCCCGCGGCGGTTGCGGCGCAAGGACTGTCGGTGACGGCAATCCGTATGGGAGCAGTCATTGTCGGCAGCGGTTTCATGGCGATGGGCGGTGCGTTCTTAACCATGTCCGCTTTTGACAGTTTCTTTTTTGAAATGGTCAACGGGCGCGGCTGGATCTGTATAGCGCTTGTCGTTTTCGGATCTTGGAGACCTGGAAAGGCCTTGTTGGGGGCGGTGCTTTTTGCGGCCTTTGACGCGCTTCAGATCCGCGTTCAGCAGACGAATTTTGGATCGCAAATTCCGTATCAGTTTTTTCTGATGATGCCTTATATTTTGTCCATTCTGGCCCTTGTTGTGATGTCGCGGCGCGCCAAAGTTCCTGCCGCCCTGATGGTGCCGTTCAATAAAGGAGAACGCTAATGTTTGATCTCATCGTCAAGGGGGGCGTTCTACCCGATGGGAAAGTGGCTGATATCGGGATCAAAGGCAATAAAATCGCGGCCATTGGGCCGCTCGACGATGCAGAGGCCGCACAGGTCATAGATGCGTCGGGCGATCTGGTCAGCCCCCCATTTGTCGATCCGCATTTCCATATGGATGCGACCTTGTCCTACGGATTGCCACGCATCAACACCTCCGGGACGCTGCTCGAAGGCATCGGGCTGTGGGGCGAACTCAAACAAGTCATGACACAGGATGATGTCGTGGACCGCGCGCTCAAATACTGTGATTGGGCTGCAAGCATGGGGTTGCTGGCAATCCGCAGTCATGTTGACACCTGCGACGACAGGCTGTTGGGGGTAGAGGCATTGCTCGAGGTCCGCAACCAAGTGAAGGACTACATCGATTTGCAGCTGGTTGCCTTCCCGCAAGACGGATTTTACCGCGACGCGACAGCCCGCCAAAACACCATTCGTGCCTTGGATATGGGGGTCGATGTCGTGGGCGGCATTCCCCATTTTGAGCGTACAATGACCGATGGTGCGGCATCAGTGACAGAGCTTTGCGAAATCGCCGCAGGGCGCGGGTTGCAGGTTGATATGCATTGCGATGAAACGGATGATCCACATTCACGGCACATTGAAACACTCGCGCGTGAAACGCAGCGTTTAGGGTTGCAGGGCCGCGTTGCGGGATCACATCTGACCTCGATGCATTCAATGGACAACTACTATGTATCCAAGCTGCTTCCGTTGATCGCGGAGGCAGAGATCAATGTAATCCCCAACCCTTTGATCAACATCGTCCTGCAAGGCCGACATGATACATACCCCAAACGGCGCGGTCTGACGCGCGTGAAAGAGATGCTTGCGCTCGGAATCAACGTCGGTTGGGGGCAGGATTGTGTGCTGGATCCGTGGTACTCGCTTGGTACTGGCGATATGTTGGATGTCGCCTTTATGGGGCTACATGTTGCGCAAATGACCAGCCCGAAAGAGATGCGAACCTGTTTTGATATGGTCACGGTGAACAATGCAAAAACGATGGGCCTGACCGACTACGGTCTGCATGTAGGGGCAAAGGCATCGTTGGTGGTCCTTGATGCGGGGGACCCAATTGAAGCGCTGCGCCTGCGCGCCGGGCGGCTGTGCGTCATTGCAAATGGCTCTGTCGTCAGCCAGACGCCGCGCGCGGACGCATCGCTTACCCTTAAGGGGCGGCCTGAAATGTTGCGCAGGCGGCATAATTCGGGCGATCTGTAATCTATGCGGGCAGTATCAGATGAAGCGGATCTGCTCGTTCTGCCTCCGCCCTGTGCCTTGAAGCTCGGACATAATTCCTAAGTTTGCAGAATGACTCTAAAGCATTGCGATGAAAAAGCAGCCGAAACTCGTTCGCAAATAGTGTTAGAGGGCTGCAAACCTTAGGGTCGCGAAAAGGCGAATGTTTGGTCCTATCCGGATGCTAGATGACGGCCCTACCCGTCTCAAGACACTTTGCTCTGACATCCCCGAGCGCTCGACCTAGGGACTTCCCGCCGTCAGTGCATTCCTACGAAACGCCTCAGGTGTAATGTTCGCTTCGGCCGGCAAGGGAGGATAAGCCACCCGTCCTTGCCCGAGCCTTGGATGCAGCCGGGCTGCCAAGCCCCATGCAACCAGCAGGCCAGCGCCACCGGCAGCGAACACGCCTGAAATCGGGGCGACCAGCAGGACAAGCCAGGCTACTCCGGGCGTGATGATGCCAGATACGTCCCGATAACTTGAGTAAACGGCAGACATTTCTGTCCTCTCAGACGGCTTTACGGCCAGAAGAAACGGCAGCCCTGCCGATACATCCAACAAGATCAAAAAGAACGAGGCCAGCATCAGGCTGAGCACCGCGAGCCAGGGTACGTCAGCCACCAATCCGCCAAGGACAAACAACATTCCTGATACGCAAAAGCCTGTTCGGATGGCATGACGAATAGATCGCCGTTGCATCCATCCCAGCATAAGCGGCGTCACAAAAAGTGCTCCGTTTGAAATTGACAATGCAATTCCGCCAAGCTGGTCTCCAAGCCCATTCTCAATTGCAAAGATCGGCATGTAGACCACATAGACCCACCAACCGCAGGACCGGATGACCGCGAAGGTCCAGCCTGCGATGAGTCTCGGTTTGCCTGCAAACCGGGGCAGGAATGCCAGAGGATTGGTGGGGGCTGTACGGCTTTTGGTGATGAGCTTGCCGTTCCCAAGCCGCATGTAAAGGAACATACCTAGCATAAGCGCGGCTGCTGTCGCCGCGACGATAAAGGGTGCCGGGCTCCACCAACTGAACAGTATGACGCCCACCGCAGGACCAGCGGTCCAGCCAAGCGCACTGTAGAACATGCGCGATGTTTCGCACCGGCCAAGCTCTATTTTAGCGATGTAATCAAGGACATAAGCGTTGAAGCAGACGAAGGTGACAACGGTTGAGATCGTGATCAAAAGCAGTGCTGTCACAATGGCCGCCGGGGAGCCCTGAATAGCAAGCAGAGCGCCTACTGCGAACAAACCAGCACCAGCAGAATATACCCAGCGTCGTGCGATAAATCTGGTCAGATAGGGGACCATCAGTCCGGTAAGCAGAGACACCAAACCGACGGCGAAATAGACCTTGGAGACAATCAGCGCGTCCTGCAGGGCTTGATACATTGCGAGCGGAAAGACCGATATCAAAATACCTCGGGCCATGGCCTCCGCCCCTGCAAGCATCGCAAACCCCCGCACGCTTGGTGCGGGAGCATGGCGCAGCCATTCAGGGATACGGCGCTCAAGCATGGCGAAAACTCACTGTGTCTCCGGTACTTTAGCAGACAGGTTTCACAGCGAGCGTCTGCAAACGACGCTGTGTCGTTTTCAAACACAGCGTCGTTTGCATCAGAAGCTACACGCGTTTCTCAGTCTCGCAGGCTATGTCAGATAAACCGGACCTCATCTTTCTGCCGCGGTTAGGAGCCTTTAAGGTCGGGTATAAATTATCTAATTTCTTTGATGATCATCAAGCAACGCGACACGAAAGCAGCTAAAACGCTGCGCCCAGATGCTTACAGATGAGTTTGGTCTGACAGTGCCCAATCGGCGACTCCCCAAATAGCCCAAGCCCTAAGGTCCGCTGTACAGACAAGGCGAATGTTCGATTGCATTTGAGTCATTCGCCGCCTGATGGTTATCAGTTCGCATCCAGACGCAGAGTTGCGTCACACTGAAAATCGGGCCCGTGTGCGGTTTGCAAACGCAACGAGCGTCAACATAACTGGCACTTCAACCAACACACCGACAACTGTAGCAAGTGCTGCGCCGGAATTGAGGCCAAAAAGGCTTATAGCAACGGCTACTGCCAGTTCGAAAAAATTCGAGGTGCCGATCAAGGCGCAGGGAGCCGCAATGCGATGCGGCACCTTCAGTACAAATGCTGCCCCGTAAGCGAGTGCGAAGATGCCGTAGCTCTGGATAATGATTGGAACCGCTATCAACACGATAACAAATGGCTCGGAAACAATCACCTGTCCCTGAAGACCAAAAAGGATCACCACCGTCGCGATCAAACCCACCATGGAGTAAGGCTTCATTCGCGCTTGAAATGCCTCGATCACAGCGGCAGTTCTCAAGCGCTTGCGCGTCAAAATCCCGGCGGCTAGCGGCAGCGCGATGAAGAGCAGAACCGACAGAACAAGCGTTTCCCAAGGGACCGAAATATCGGTCACACCAAGAAGGAACGCCACAATCGGTGCAAACGCGATGACCATGATCAGATCATTCACCGACACCTGCAAAAGCGTGTACGTGGCGTCGCCGCGTGTAAGCTGAGACCAGACAAAGACCATAGCCGTGCATGGCGCCGCGCCGAGCAAGATCAGACCCGCGATGTACTGCGTCGCATCCTCGGGCTTAATCCATGGCGCAAAGACATATTGAAAGAAGACAACGGCCAGAGCTGCCATCGTGAAGGGTTTAATGAGCCAGTTCACGACAAGCGTGATCAGCAATCCTCGGGGCTGGCGTGCGACATCACGCAACGAACCGGGATCGACTCCGACCATCATGGGGTAGACCATGGCCCAGATCAAAACGGCAACGACCAGATTGACGCTTGCAAACTCGGCGGCCGCGATTGTCTCGACCAATCCCGGTGCGACGTTCCCAATGACAAGTCCTGCCACCATCGCCAACGCGATCCAAACCGAAAGATACCTTTCAAAAATGCCCATGCCGAGACTTCTTTCTGTTGTGCAATTCAAATTGGTACGCTCAGGTCATGATTGGCAATCCTAAAACGGCTGTGTGCTTACCCGCCTCACACCATTTGCGGCTGACGGCGCCGGTGGAGGTATTGTGTCCAGCGTTTGGACAAAAGCAAGAAAGGCGGGGGAATGAACCCTGCTGAGCGAAACAAACCCCTTTAAGGTCAAAGTTTTGCCGCGTTCTGGGAATTGATTGGGGACCAAGCACCGAGGCAGTGTATTTGCCTGAGGTGGTTGGAAAAGGGGCCGC
>Ga0075467_10000559_pt1 | contig 29890 bp, 25 predicted proteins | sample DEB08_DNA_9_FD_75067 | JGI IMG/M metagenome (GOLD analysis project Ga0075467, IMG submission 75067) | Aqueous microbial communities from the Delaware River and Bay under freshwater to marine salinity gradient to study organic matter... | ecosystem: Environmental > Aquatic > Marine > Coastal ... | reverse complement strand
TTCAGGCTTTTTGTCTTCAGGCTTTTTGTCTTCAGGCTTTTTGTCTTCAGGCTTTTTGTCTTCAGGCTTTTTGTCTTCAGGCTTTTTGTCTTCAGGCTTTTTGTCTTCAGGCTTTTTGTCTTCCTCTTTCTTAGGCGGTTCTTTAGAGCCTTTCCTCATCCAGGTATCATGAGCCTTCATTTTAGCTTTCTTATTACGTGCCTCACGTTTTTTTCGTTCGTCTTCGTTCTCTCCCTTTTTCGGCTTTTCTTCATTATAATACTCTTTCCATCCGTCTGTATCATTCTGATCTATGTGATCTCTTTTAATCTTTTTTGCCATACCGACTATTATTGTGTCTTCAAAAAATACATAATTGAACTAATTTTATATTTTTTGAGAAATCATATTATGCTTATGAAGCTTGAATAGAATATTATTACTAAGAAACGGGAGTTTGTAAGTGACCACAAAACATTCTAAATTTACTAACTCCTTACAATAATAATTACTCTACACAGTAATCTTAATAAAAAGTAGATACTATGTAGAGTAGATTATTATACGATATTAATACTAATGTATTATCCTGTCAACGAAGTTTCTAATCCTTCATAAGTGAACACAATCTCTTCTACTGCGACATCACTACTACCAGAGTTTAATGATGGACCAGTCAATTTGATTGGGAACGCTCTTGTGATGTTCCAAGTCATCATTGTATCACCTGTTTCATCTAATAACTCTACCAGAATGTCCATGCGAGAGTCTGGATTATTAGAATAATAGTCTTTTTCATAAACCTGACTCATTAATGTCAACAAGCGGTCATCATCTTTGAAAATACCTTTTTTACAGGTTAAATCAGAAGTCTTTGTCAGACCTGATAACTTGATATTACTGAATACCTCGCTATCCCCGTGACGATATTCGATAACATCTACTTCATGGTCAAGCCCCGAAACCTCTTGGAAAGAAATCTGCTCGCCATCAATCGTCACTCTAAAGTGAAATGCGGCTATTGGCCACTGATCTGGAAAATCAGCCATAATTTAATGTTTTTATTAAGTTCTATTCATAAGTTATCACATTATGAATATTACTGTTGATTTATTAATTTTTTTACCTAAAAAACGTAATATTTTAATTAACGCTCAATTACGATTCTTGCATTTTTTGCTGGAATGTAATTACGATGAACTCAGCAGGGCGAGAAATAGCAACCTTCACTGAAATTCTCATAATACCATCTAAAATGTCATTTGGAGTCATTGTTACACCTAAACCAACATTTGTTTCAAATGCTTCTGTCGGCGATGCACCTACTAACGTTCCACCTTTCCAAAGAGTCGTTAAAAAGTTGTCAATTGATGTTTTAGCTTTCAACCATGTACTTGAATCATTCGGCTCAAATACATAAGCTTCCATTGCTGTTTTCACAGATTGCTCAATCATCACGATTGCTCTACGAACAGAAATATAACGCCAGTCCTGGCTGTTGCCGTCTAATGTACGAGCTCCCCAAACTAAAGTCCCTTTACCGATAAAAGAACGAATAGCGTTGACTGCTTTACCGTTTAATGGTAAGTTCAAGTCTTCTTGATTGTCACTTGTAATGTTCACGACAGGAGAAACAACACCTCCTAAACTTACGTTAGCCGGAGCCTTATGTACCCCTACAGCATTATCTACCAAAGAATAAACGCCAGCCATTGCAGCACTTGGTGGTAGTACATTTAAGCGGGTACGCATAGTATTTAGGATCTCCTTGTATGTTGGACTTACCGCTTTTAACGTTTGATCAAGTGTTACAGGATCGCCAACATCACCTTCTAACTTAGCGATTTCAGCTTTGATGTCGTCAGCACGTTTTTCTTTCAACAAACCTGCTCCTAAATTTGCATCTACTTCTGCATTCAATACAGCGACCAAACCATCAGTGTTAGAAATTGTCGAATAACTAATCTCACTTGCCTGAACGATAGTCGTATTTAACCAAGGATAATAACCTGCGGCGAATGATAAGAAGTTACTACCGACACCCTCACGGAATTTGTTGACAATATCTTCGTCATCCAATGTACGTTCTTTGTCTCCACCGTGAACATCTAAAATAGTCACACGACTTTGCATGTCGAATCCACAGTGCTTGATGACTGCTTGATACAAGCTGTAACAATCATCAGACTCTAATAAAACTGCATCTGGAATGACGACTATTGTTGGCTCTTGCTCCTTCAATAAAGCAGTTAAACCACCTTCGTTTTCGACTCCGTTTAATGCTCCTGCATCAACTGCATCACTGTAACTACCGACTGAAACGATGTAACAGTTACCTCCTCCATTGGCAAAAAATAAGCGTAGTGCATTGAATAACATGTACTGGCTGTTTTTGTCCACTTCTAAGGTGTAATCTGCATCGTTTGGCGTAATTGTAAAAGTTGTGTTTGGAGCACCACCGAACATATCAATGTATTCCGACAATGACGAAACTCGGGTTGGTACGTTGGTAAGATCTTTCTTACCTCTTGACGCCTTTTGCGTGTAACCAATAAAAGCAGGTACTGCAGTAGGTACAGCCACTATGGAACTCGAAAAGGCACTTTTCTCCTCGACATAAACACCAGGAGTTGCTAATACTTTTGCCATAATCTAAATTTGTAATTGACTTTATCCTGAAATTTTTTATTCTTCTAATTTTTGGCATAACTGACAAGTTATTTCACTACTCGAACTTACTTAAATCAAGTGCGAGTATTTACAAAACATTGTAACTGTTACTCCTTGATTCCAATAGTGGCGAATTAGAGTCATACACGTTTTCAAGATATTGTCTAAACTTTAATAAACAATTTTATGCAATAGATAGCTACTCACTCCATGTATGAGCGAAGTAAATATCTTAATAATTAAAAATTAAAATATCCCACTTTTTTGACACACGAAGCTGCTACCGTTTTTAGATATAAAAAAAGGCGAAACGCCTAAAATCTTTTTTGAGGATTATGGAAACTCTTCTTTAAGATATTTCCTTCCTATATTTTCATAAATATGTTTGCAGATACTGCCTTTGTTGCTTTATCTACCGTTATCTCCCTATAGGTCGGGTTTGGTAATTGTACCGTTATGCGTTCTTGAGTATTTTTCTTAAACGCTTTTAACTGAAACCTATAAGGTGAATTTTCTTGAACAATAATTGGCTCTTTTGATTCTATCATCATAGCATCTTGGCCTGAATGAATCGTTACAGCTTGAGGTGACGTGAACGGTAATTCTTTTCCTTTTTTGATAGACTCTACCCTCACTTTTTCATAAATCGAACTTGATTTATACTTTACAAAGTAATACCTCCATATTGCTGCTTTCGCTCCGAAATTCACTTTATAAGTAATTTCGTCTTGTACAGGAATATCTTTCAGAAATATATCGACTACTGCGATTGCTCCTCTCGGAACTTTTGGTAGTAAATAGAAAGATTCAATTGTTTGGTCTCCCATTTTTATTTGATACTTTCCCAAATCATTACCCGCCAAGTTAACTTGAAGTAATTGATTATTAGACGTTTCCCAAACATCATTCATACTATAATCCTTAATGATAACCTTTTTGTTATCATCGTTATCTGAAATTTTATAAATAAATTTGTACGGAAAACAAGGCATGATATCATCATTAGAAACTTGCTCTTTTTGACTCAAAAAATCTCCTTTTCCTTCATTATTTAAATAAATAACTTGGCTATTCCTTCTAAAATCATAAGAAGAATAAGTATCGAAATAAACATCCGTAGTGCTTATTAAAAACGTCATCTTCTCCTTATCAAATTTTTGATTTTGAATACGTCCACCGTCACGTTCTAAATATCCTATAGTAAATCCTGTTCCTTTCGGACGATAAATCAGGCGATTGTTTCGTAGCCACATTTTTGTTTCCAGTGTTGGCTCAATCATCAATCTCTTCGCTTCCTTATCCTTGAAGTAATCATGCGATACTGCAAGACTGCACAGAGTTTTATACCGTAATGTTATGTCTAAATTCGTCCGCATAATTATCTATATTTGACTTTTTGAGTGTTTCGATTTTATCAACATATTCAAATACCTCAACCTCCTTATTTCTAAAGTAAATCAAATCCGCCAATCGGTGGAATGTAATCGTTCAATGTATCTTCCTCCATCTTCAAGGTGCGTACTCGATAGATGACGAGCGGTGTATATTTTAATCCTAAATACTGCATAACACTTCCTAACTCTCGCCACGGAATATTTTCTATTTCAAATAATATTTTGTCCGCTTCTGACGGCAGGTAAGGCGTATCAGAACTATCAAAGGAACTACGGCTTTGAAAAAACGTAATGACGCCTGAAATAAACTTCAGTGCCTCCAAATAGTTTGTCGGTGCAAAGTACGCATAGAAAATAACAAATACATTTATCGCAACAGGTGGATTCTGCCCTGGGTGATACCGTTGTCGGCTACCGTCTCGCTCGATATTAATCAACGAGCAAACAATTTTATTTTCTTCCTTTAGACCGATGCTTCCATCTTGATTAACCAAATTACCAATCACAACCTTATTACTTTCGGCGTCTAATTTGGCTGCCAAGTAGTTATTAAGCTCAGAAACAACTGCCGGTATGACTTCGTGTATCATAATTTTGAAAATTAAAAAATTAAGCCGATTCAGATGTCGGCGGAGGTGTTGTCAATACATTGATCGCCCCAGCAATAAAGCGGGTAATATAAACTCCGATAAAACCTAAAATCCAACCTAGAATGTATAATCGTGTAATGGTATTTAAATCATCTTCAGTAACTGCCGTTGTATCTGCCGAGAAGCCAATTATCCATAGGAATAGTAAGCCCAGCGGAAATGCTAAAACAAAAGCAATTATAAACCACAAAAATTCTCTTGCTAAAAACTTCTTCATTTTATATCAGTTGCGAGTTGCGAGTTACGTATTTTGAACTATAGAAATATAATTACGTTCCCCTAAATTTAGCAATATATTCAAATCTTAGCTTTACAGAAATTCTAAATCTCGTTATAAAGCTCTGATCGTATTTCATTTTAAACCATTATGGCAAATCAGAGTAGGTGCTAATTTTTAACTTATCCATGTAATTAATAATTAAATATCCTAACCAAATACCACCAAAGAAGAACCAAGCTCGTGAAGAAACCCAGCCCATGATATTAAGCCAAAAGAGGAAAATAACCGTAAACACAAAAATAAAGCCATGTAAAAACCAACGCTTGGTGAATAGCTCATGACTGGCTTGTTGCCGAATCAAGCCTGCTGCTAATCCTGCAAACATGAACAAGATAATAAAAACGATTCCTCCCGTGACAAACAAACCATTTTTAGCTAAAAATTTGGTAAATGCCCATTCGTCAGAAGCTACCTCTTCGGGTACTTCTGTAAATTTCTGATCAATCAAAGACCATAATTCGGTATAACCATTGTCATAGCCTAATGCCCAAATTCCGATACCTCTGAGTTTTTGATCATCAACCCAATCATATTTTTTTCCTAATGATATTTCATTATCGAACCAGCATTGAACATAATTATTTGTTGTTGTATCAACGTATTGGAAAAAGTAGCTGGTTGAGTTCGAATCATACTGCATCTCATAAAGTGGCTCATAATTAGAACGAATCGCACGATAAGTCAATGCTTGTGTGAATTGTGCATTTGAAAAACTATCATTACTGGCTTCCCAGACTCGCCCATAGTACGGAAACGCCATAATCATCTTACTTTGTGGCAAGCCCGCAGCAATGTAATCATTGACGGACTTTTGTAAATTAAATGTGCTTTCGTCTTCTTTTCCTTCTGGATGCAACGGTGCAACAGGTCCAGGACGTTTGCTTGAGCCTGAATGATAGTCATAGCCCATAATGACAAACCTATCAACCACAGGTAACAATTCATCTATATCAAATGCGTCCGTGTGATCAACTGCCGGCAAAGCCAATGTAATCTGATATTTTGGATTTACTTGCTTTAAAACGGCGGCTATTGTCTGCACAAAAGCGGTCATTTGATCGGTTACACCTTTCGGTAAACTTTCGAAATCTATATTTATACCATCACCGTTTCTTAATTCTAATAACGTAATTACGCTATCAATCAAGTTCTGCTGTGCTGTTAAATTATTTAAAAATGTCTGATTATAATTCCTACCATGATTAGTAATCGTCAATAAGACATCACAGCCTTTAGCGTGTGCACTATCAATTAAACCAGTCGTTTTCCAATCATTTATCGGATAATCTGACCGATAGCCTCCAGTTTCTGGATTAACATCATAAGAGAAATAGGCAATTGTCGTCAATAAATTAAAGTTATAACTTTCGTAAGCACTCCCCATATAATGTGGATGCCAACCAAAAACTTCCATTCCCTCTCGTAAGACTTTCCCTGAATTATATTTTGAATCAACAATCTCTCCCCCAGTATCCAGCTGCCGACCGATGCGGTCATAATAGCGATTAAACTTACGTAATTTATTGATATTTTTCGTACCAACTGTTGCATTTTGAGCTTCTTTAATCCCCTTACGCCCATAACGCTTCAAGAATCGTTGTACAAATGTCGGTTGTGATTCATATTTTTCGTTGAGTTTAGACAACTCACCATCTTGCTCTTGCTGCTGCCCTTGTTCTTGCTGCTGCTGTTTTGTATCTTCATCATCAGACGAGGAACAAGCAGCGAACAGAGCAGTCATTGCTATCAAACTAATTAGAAAAATAATATGTCGAACGTTATGTTTCATCTCTTATTTTTAATCTCCATTCAAAACCTATGAGTCTTGTAATCGAAAAGTTACGGCTCTCTTTGTATTCGTCGATTGATATACATATTGATAAAATAAGTCAATACGGCTCCTAATACGATTCCAAGTATCACAATCAAAAATGGCTTTATCACCAATACATTGAACATTGCTAAAAGAGCAAAAAGTATGAACGCACCTATTACCAAATAATATAATTTGAACGTATGCAAGTTGGTTAAACTATCTCTTGACTTCCAATGTAACATACCGACAACAGCTGCTAAAAAGACTAAAAAGACAATCAACGAAAACCAAACACGGAACAACTCATAGTTACGAGAAAAGTAACTTCCTATCGAAAATGGCGCATTTACAGCTTCGACTGATGGTACTTTGCTCGCTCTACTATTCAACATTTCCCATAGCTCATGATATCCGTTATCATAGCCCAAGCTCCAAATTCCAACACCTCGAAAACCATTACTCAATGCCCAATCGTATTTTGCTCCCAAACTTGTAGAGTCATCAAAATATACTCGATAATCGCCACTACCCTTTGGATTTGGAAGTTTGATAAAACTACTCATCGTAATTTTATCATAAAAAAGATCATTTGCTCCGTATCTCTCTTGAAACTGTTGATAGGTCAAGAACTCATGATAATCTTCGTCGGTTTTCTCGTCTTTTCTTTTTATCGTCGTATAATATGGCAACTCTAAGATGGTCTGAAAAGGATTAATCCCTTTTCCCATGTAGTGTTTATATGATGTTGCAATACTTGCACTATCGTTGTACAAAGATTGAATCGGAGCGATCGCATCATTATCTAATTCCGTATAATCGAGGTTTGCATTATTGTTGCCACCAATAATAAACAAATTGACATAAGGTTGAATTTCTTTAATATCGAAAGCATTATTTCTATCAATAAAAGGTAATGAAACATAAAATACCGCCTCAGGATTATACTGTTTTAATCGAATACTAAACCGTTTGATAAATTGTGTCAACTCTCCTCGATTGTTCTCTGATACGGTAGGAAAATCCAGCTCTACACCATCTGCATCTCTCATCTTAAGATACGCCATGACTTCGTCCATGAAATCCTGTTGCAAGGCTAAAGAATCAAAAAATTGCTTGCTTCGTAATGCTCCATAATTTGATACAGAAAAAAGAACTTTACAACCTTTTGTATGCGCTTTTTCTACCAGTTCGGTTTCATACCAAGTATCAATTACATTTTCTGTTTTTTCCTGCTCCGTTGTGTCTTTATTCCACTGGTAGCCATAAAAAATAACCGCACTCAATAAACTGAAATCGTAATTGTCAATACCATCTTCTAAATAGTAAGGATGCCAGCCAATAGTTACATTCTGCGAATCTCGTTGATTTGAGGCGACATAAGGTTCCGGCTCACTATTCGTGGGTTTTGCCTGCATCCCACGATAAAAAGAACTAGGATAGTAGTAGGTCGTTTTCTCTTGTTTTCCACAACTCCACATTGTGATAACAAGTATTGTAAAAACAACGATTTTAGTTACTATTCTCATTCTTGATTTTTATTATTTGAATATTTAAATATGACTTTGACTATTTGATGATTAATTACCACCTTTCAATGCTTCTTTTGCTTTTTCAGCATTTTGTATAATAGTCTCTTTCACTTTTTGTCCTGCTGCTTCAGCTGCTTTTAGAGCGGCAGCATTTGCCGCCTCTTCTGCTTTTTGGGCACTCAATTCCTTGATATCTTGTTGCATCAACGCATTAAGTCGCTGACGTTGTTGCTCTACTTCTTTAAGTTCCCCTTTTGCCTTTTGTATATCAGTCAATAAACTCTGTAATTCTGTTTTCATTGCAGCTAATGTGAGAGAGTCACAAGTTTCGTCACTTTCCAACGCCACAATTTTTTGTTGAATTTGAGCTTCCATGACTTGATTCACAGTTGCTTCTTTTTGCTCTACCTCCTTCCAGGAGGCTTCCAGGTTCGCAGCAGCCTGTTGCAGTTCTAACTGTCGTGCTATCCAAGCTGAATCCAATGCACGTTGAGCGGCTTCGTGTTCTTCGTATGCTCTAATCCAAGCGGCTCCCAGCTCCTTTTCTTTTTTAACAATTTCGACCTTTGCCTCTGCAATTGTCATTGCTTCAGTATTTAATCGGAATACATTCTCAACTGTTATCACTGTATCAGTGATGATTTCTTCGTAAGTATTATTTATTGTTACAGCTACAATTTTCACATCGACTCCGATAGAACTCACCTCATTATCGTTTCCTAAACAAATGAAAGTTCTCTCATCTTCCGGCACTTGAAGTGCTTCTATGATGCCATAAGTCACAACCCCTTGATTCTGGAATCGAGCCTCAAAATCTTGATTCATCAGAAACTGACCTTTATTATATTCATTTACCAAAGCAAAATAAACATCTTCACCTTCAGGGCGTACTGGCATCTGCCGCACTTTTCCCATTGCATAAGCATCAATCGGTTCAATCACACCTAAAAGCGACCATTCCTGTGGCATTTTCGACTTCATTTGCTCATAATCACCTTTTGCTTCGCTACCGACACCAATCCAATATACATAATGTGTCGCTCCTGGAACAGGCGTTAATTCCATCGCCTTCCGAGTTTGTTTACCAGGCTCAATAACCGACCCCAGAATGATGTGTTCATTAATTACAGGTGCAAAAGTAGTATCCGATTGAATGATTTTAACAGTTGTATCATACAGTGTGACTTCCTCAGTTTCCACAAAATCATTAACTGCAATCACCTCCGGTTCATAATATTCTTCTTTTACAATACTAATGCGAATATTTCGCTTGAACCCCAAAGGAGCTTTCAACGTCGGTTTATGACTAAAGGTGAAATTAAACTCAGTATCTGCTGCCACAATAATTCTTTCCTCAATAAACGATTGCTTTTTGGCTATTTTCTTAAACGGAGAATTAGCATCTTCTATAACAAATTGAAACATCTCCTTTCCGTCCGTTTCTGAAATTCGTACGACAATTGTATCACCTGCCAAAAAAGAATAAGTCGAAAGTTTCTTTTCTAACACTGATACCTTGAAAGTTTCATCAACAATCGTTGTTGTTTTCAACTCCTGAGCATTTACTGTTGTCATTAGACCACAGCAAAAAATGATTAGTATTTGTCGTAAAATTTTCATTGTTTGAACGGCTACTCAACCACGCCGATTTCTGAAACCGACACGGTTTGATAATTTACATTCTCTTTTTATATCTAATAAATGCTCGTAACGCCTCGCTTTCTGAGAATCCTAATAATTTTCCTGCGGTAACGGCATCTTCATTACTAGAGTCCGGTGTTAAACTTTGTTCTAACACAAATGACTTTGCAATATGAACGGCTTCATCATAATTTTTATCACTCAAACCCAACCAATCTGCAAACTCATCTAATTTTGATTCCTCTAATGGATTTATTTCTAAATCAACTGCTGCGACAACCCAAGCGATTGTAAACAAGGTCATTTTACTACTCTTACTGACTTCTTCACACTCAATAGGATTTAATAACGGCTTTGAAGTAACAGCATCATAATCCGGAATAAACTCTTTCAAAAAAGACTCTTCATCACTTGATATACCACCATCTGCTTTCGCCGTTTCGACTAACATTCGAGCCAACACATCTTTCTCGAAATTATTCGTAATCGGATTTTTCGCAACTAATTTTTCGAACTCCGAAGCATTCCGACTTACTTTTTTCTGTGCTGCTCCTGCTGCTTTTTGATTTTGTTTAGGTTTTTCTTGAGCAACATTCCTACTTTTTTGCCAACCTAAGACATCGTCGTAGTGAAAGTGCTGAGCCACTTTATTAAAAGCTTCTACAACTGCAGCCTGTTTTTCTCCACTCGAAAACCCCCGAGTCAAGTCTTGTGTCACACCTCTCGAAGCTGTATTTACCACTTGCGAACCTATTCTCCCTAACATTCCGCCACCGAGTATTCCTCGAACCATACGACTCGCAGACACTCTTGCTCGGCTTGAGATTGTTCGAGTAACTCGCTTTTGAATTTGGCTCATCATTCCCTTATCCCGCTTGATACTGGCTGATGACTCTATTACTTCTTGAGTACCTGGCACTTCAAACTGACAAGTCATTCTGCTACCATTTACTTCCTCACTTAATATTAGTGATTGTATTAATTCATAAGTAATCTCCATATTATTTGGCTTTTTGGTTATCCTTTCATTTTTCATTTGGCTATCCGCCAATCATTACCGTCGGTGCACCAACAACGATAGAACCGCCATGAGCAGTTGTATCCCCCATACGAGCAGCAGGTTTTCCACCAATCATTACTGTTGCTGAACCTTTTACAATCGTATCAGGCGGACCCGTACATACGCACATATCGCCCATAACGGCAGCAGGCATTCCTGCAATCAAAACGGTCGGAACTCCTGGACCTGTGACTGGCCCTCCAACATGTGGTACCGGTGGGACGGCTGGTGTAACCATTGGACAGACGTGCATGTCTGTTAATCTTGCAGCAGGTGGCATAATTTAAGGTTTATTAATTGAATAATCAGTTAGTGTTTAAAATAATCCTTTAAGTAATCCGTCACCAATAAGTATGATTAAAATTTTGAAATTATTATACTTATTGGTGAACGGTTGCTTATCTACCAAAGGACATCGTTTTCATCCCAAAGTTTCATGACACGATACGTAATTTCAGCTTGTTCGCCATTATTACCAAGACCATAATTACTTCTGGTCTTGATTTGTAATGCAAACTTATAAGTGTCATCACTTTTCCATCTAAACTTAATCGCATTCCAGAACCAACGGTAATAAACACGAGTTTGCTTAATCGTCTTGCGGGACCATGTACCACCATAAGCGGCCATTGCTATAGCATGAGCCATCGCATATTTTCCACGATGCTTTTTCCCATTTGCTAATGCCATCACTTCAAAAGCATGAACTTGATCAAGTCCGTCAACGATCGTGTACCACTTTCCATCAGCCGGAACCGTTCCTTTTGCGAAAGTTCCGATACGACCTTGCATACCAGCCATTCCGCTGACATCTAACGTATATTTAGGATTTGTCGTACCAATACCAATGCCATCTCCTCTTTTCAGATACAGCGGATAATTTTGACTATTTGTCGTATCGTCTTTTTTAGTTCCATCTGCAAAACCTAACCCCTTTGAACGAGGGTCAGGATTTAGAGCCACACTCCACGAAGTTCCTTTATCTTTAATATTCTCAAAGAAACTCATCACTTTTTTTGACGACCCCTGCGGCGATAACTGCAGACCATTGACGAGGTCTTTGTCTAAGCCATCATCTACTTTATTGACAATTGAATCAATCAAATCATGAAAATGTACCTCTTGAGGCACACTTCCTTGTCTGAAATAATTTCGTAATGTATCACGGTCTTGTAAAGCCATTTTTTATAATTATTAACTATTAATTGTTGAATTATTTTTTTGAATCTTCGTAACAATTTAACAATTAAGCAATTTTAACAATCTTATTCTTCATCATCTAAATCTATACTCAAAATAAATCGTTGCGATACTTCCTCTGGTTCTCCCTGAATAATCGGTTGAAAAAAGTCATCCTCAGGCTCTTCTTCTCCCTCCCGAATTAAGAAATCAACACCAATTCGCATTGAATCTAATCCTGCCGGAGTCGGTGCATTGTAACTTTCACCATCTAACAAAGTAAAGCTATGCGCCTCAACAGGTACTAAGATTGACCAAGGTGTGTAGGCTCTTAATACTCCCGCTCCCTTTACGGCCGATGCCGTATCTTGAAATTCGAATGGTTTATCCTCCACTTTATTATTTTGGAAAACCTGAACAACTGATAAGCGAGTGACAAATTTGATATAATCTAATTGTTCTATAAATGCCAATAAACTATCTTTATTCAAACCACCACCCAAGTTAATACTAACATCTTTATCTTCTATCCATGGACAAATATAATTTTTTATATCTTCATTTAATTGATTGAATAATGCACCTTCATTTCCAACTGAATTAAATATTACATCGCCATTCACTTTCACAAATTCATAAACTGGATTCATCACCTTAATACTAACGAAGTCAGGCGTAATAGACTCAACAAATTTTTGAATCTGCAATAATTTTTGATAGTTCACCAAAGGTTTATCGTAATTCAAATTTCGTTTGCGTGCAGGAATTACAACGACTTTCACCTCTCCTTGCGTCACTAAATCTGGATGCGAAACAGGTGTGAAACATCGTACCTGACGAATCATTGGGAAATATTCCAAAATCAAATGCTCAATGTTAGAAGCTGTTACCCCACGCTGTTTGTGTTGTAATCGGTCACTGACTCGGCTATAAAAAGCCTTTTTAGCTTCTTTAGGTCTGCCGCCATAAGTTTCGTAAGGCTGAAAAATTTCATTAATAGCCGTATCTGTCACAAATAATTCGGTGATGCTATTCGGTGGCAACGGTGCCTTCAAGTGATTCGTATCTGCTTCATCAACCTTCCATGTCACTGAAGCCCCTTGTGCTTTCACCTCCAGAGCCTTCGACAAAATCTCAACATCTCCAGTTACTGCAACTCGCAACCAAAAGCAGTCTTCCGGTAAAATCGAATTAAATTTTGTTATATCATTCGGTAAATCAAGCGTAACAATACCAGATTTTGTAAAATTAAGTGTTGTATCAGAAATAATTTGATTCTTATTAAATGTAACCCAGATATTTTTTGATAAATAGCTCCATTCTACAATTGGTGTACGGAATTCTTTATCCGTCAAATTTATATTATTTTCTACTAATTCAAAATACAGAGATAATGGCTCTGGTGCCATAATATTCTGTAAACCAATGTATAAATAGCCGTCTTCATCGTATTGTGGTACAATAAACTTATTTGACACCAAACCTCTCGTGAAGGTTTTTACTTTACCAAACGGATGAATATGATACAATTCCTCCGGTGTTTTGCGTCGAGCGGCTCTTGAGCTACCTGACTTCATACTAATCGTACTTTCTGCCTGATAACTCATACTCAAACTCTTGATAACAGGTACAAAAGGCTGATTCGGAATTTCCTTTTGTGCCGGTGCTTTCCCACTCAATAACCCTTTTGGAGGCATTGCAGCATTTTCTGTTACAATATTGGTAAACACTTTTGGATAAACATCTTGCCCGAAACCAAACTCTGGCGAAGTCAGCGTAATCTTAAAATACCCACTACGCTTATTTTGATCATAATCATCTATATTATTAAGATAAAAATTAGGTTGAATATTCAAATCTTTCAGCGGTAACCCTTTCAACTCCAAAGTACTGTCTAATCGCTTATCCTTTTTAGACTTACTTTTTACCGTATTAAATAAAGAAAACTCTATCGGTTCTGCCCCTAATTTTGGATGAAATTCACTGTTTGACAAAGCCGTAAACTCCGCTTTGAAAATATCATTATCAATTGGTAAACCATAATTTTTATAGTATTCCGTAAATCCACCTTTGAGCTTAGGAAGATTCTGCCAAACAATATTCATCGACAAATCAGTTAAATTCTTACGAAAAAGCTCTGATTTTCCGATAATCAAACTCGATCCTTGTACAGGCGTTGCACCAAACGGTTGAAACGACTTACTCGCATCCAAACGACCTAAATCATTAAAAATATCAAAATTCTTGATATTCTGAACATCTACTTTCAAGTTAATACTCGATAAGGTCAAATCTCGCATAAATGAATAAATCGGCTTACCAGAACGTAAGTCGAACTCAATCATCGGCCAATGTGTCTGAATATTTGATGAATGTAACTCCTCATTATAAGCTACAATAGGATCTTCTGACGGCAATAAAATAAAAGAAATCGCAATCTTTGTACCTTCTACTCCTTCGGGCAAAAACACCTCATACTGCTCGATCTCTAACCAGCCCTTTTCACCCGTGATTCGGATATCAAAACTATCCGTAAAGTTTTTCGTAAAAATATCAGCTTCCGAAGTACGATTTGATTTTTGACGCTCAATCTGAACTAAATTTGCCAACAACTTACGGTAAGTCTGCATTGACTCTGGCTCGAAATTCAGAATCACCGTCACCATTCTATCACCTTCTTCCAAAAATAAAATTGGAGAAGTCAAGGCGAACCCTACACTGGCTTCTACCATTGACCTGTCTTCCCCTCTCAATTCAAACTGATCTTCACCGAATGTTGGCCAAATCGGTGCATCGTCGCCTTCAAAAGCACTTCCTAAACCATCGAAAGAGTTCGCAATCGGTGCCGCATAAATATTAGCGATTAAACGATAATCACTTCCTCCAAAAAATAAATTCTTACTAATGAAAACCGTTTTTAACGATTCCACGCGGGCTGAAGTCAAGGTTGTATCTTTATCTAAAAGGTAGATAATGTCTTCGTTTTCTTCATTTTTGCCGCCAGTCAACTCTGTTCCTTTTGGTAGAAAATATCGCTTTATATGAGGTGCTAACTCGAAGTGAATGTGTGCTTTATCAGGAATACCATCTCTCAATTTATCTTTTAATATATCGAAATAGTAATAATCTAAATGACGACTTGAAATATTGTTAAGTTCTGCCTGTTGAATTTGAAACAGCCTCAAAAATGCAATATAAAGACTTGTATTTGGTAAGTGATTATCGTCCTCTTCAAGTGATTTTTTTAAATATTCGGGTATTCTTTGAATGATATGAATGATCGCTTTATAAAAGGCATTATAGATTAATTCAATTTTTTTAATCACCGATTCCAGCTTCTTCATTTTGCTTTTTCCGCTCAGTTTAGCAGGTTTAGCATCCTCCACATTTCCCCAGACTTTAGAAATTCCTAAGCCTTGTACTACCTGCTTTTCACTAAAAATGCCATCTTTTTTTAACCCTAATTGATACGCTGTTAATTGTACAATATTTTTACTTAAATTTAATTTAATGATATTATACAAATCGAGTTCGATGCCTTCTAACTTTTGTGTTTTAATAGCATTAATTCGAGTCATTTGCTCATACCATTCATTAAGTAAGCGTTGCATAGATTGAATCAGCAGAATTAAATTTCTTGTCGGAATTACCTTTTCCTTAACCGTATAAGAAACCGACATTTCCTCCAAAATATCATTATACTGCTCTTCAAACTGCACATAGTCTGTATGCCCTAAGTTTGCTAAAAATATGCTAATATCCTTTAACCAAAATGGTTGCCAGTCACCGTCTTCCGTATTTTTATCATTATAAAAATGTAGTAACTTCCCGTATTCTGCAGCAAAAGAAAGTAAATCACTGATATCACGCTCGTCAATCAAGGCATACTCAGGAAATAAACTTTCCTTAGCTCTCGAATATTGAGAAGTCCCTATATGAGGTACTGATGCCCTATTTTGATTTTGACTCATCTGTTATACTACTTATATAATGTTTAAAATTCTTGAACGTTCGTTCCTTCAACTAAATAGAACGGATAAACGATATTTGTACGAACATTAATCGTTCTAATTCGATAGTTTAATGTGATATTCACTACCCCATCGATAGCGTTCGCCATATCGACATCTACAGACTCTAAAGTGATTCTCGGCTCATAATTCAGCACCGCCTCTTCAACCATTGATATAATCTCTTGTCGAGTCGTTTCATCCAAACTCTTGAAACTTATCGAATGCAGATTGCACCCAAAGTCAGGATTCATGACCCTTTCACCGGGTGTCGTCGAAAGTATTATATATAAACTTTGAGCGACATCTTCTTCATCTGATACCATTTTCAATGCTTGAAAACCTTTATCAAAAGCTGGTGGAAAACTCCAACCCGTACCCAAAAATGACTTTGCTTCCTTACTCATCTTATTATTTTTGTTACTAAATAATCTTGTTATCATACTTCTTGTTATCATATTTAACTTACATTTTTAGGAATACTTTTATCGCTATTTTTTATTGTACCTTTGTCAGTCAATTAATAAAGCAGATGTTGGAATACTTCTTAAAAGGTTTATCGTATGGCCTAATCCTTAGTATATTGGTTGGTCCAATTATTTTTGCGTTACTTCAAGCATCGTTAGAACGAGGTGTAAAAATGGCACTAACTATCGGATTAGGGGTCTGGGTTAGCGATACGTTATTTGTATCTATTGTCTTTTTTGGTCTCTCTTGGATAAATGAAGTTTCAGCATTACCAAACTTTAAATTCTTCTTAGGTGCTGTCGGAAGTGTCGTTTTGATTGCTTCTGGTATCGGCAATTTACAAAATAATCACCCAATAGACAGAAGCCAAAAAGTAAAAAAAAATGGATACCTCGCTCACTTTCTAAAAGGTTTTTTAATTAATGTATTCAATCCTTTTAGTATACTTTTTTGGTTGGCAATGAGTACTGAAATTGTTGCTAATGAAGCCAATAATACGCAAGCAATTGTGTTTTTTAGTACTATCTTAGGAGTAATCATATTCACAGATTCACTAAAAATCATGTTAGCCAAACACATACGAAAATATTTAACCCCCAAACACATACTTAAATTTAGAAAAGTCGTCGGTATCGTCCTTATACTCTTCGGAATACTCTTGATTTATAGAGTTACTTTCTAATTTTTTCCATTCTATCAAAATTACTATCCGTCGTTATAAGAAAATCCCCTATCGGATTATTACCTTTATGACATCTAATTGACAGGGTAGCGTACTTACTCTGTTTTCAACCAAAATTATTAGAATTATAAAATATATAATTGATGAAAATTTTAAAAATCACCTTATTGTCATTCTTAATGATAATTTGTTACAATCTCGATGCACAAGAGGTTGAAAGAGAAATGTTCAGGCCATTCGGAGAAAACACCAGTAATTGTTACGGTAACGCCTTAATGTCCTCTGTATATGATACTGTTCAAGAACAAGTAGTCGTGCGAGAGTCTTATGTCTATCTAAAATATACGCCAGCCGAATATGATACGATTGTTGAAAAGATCTTGTTAAGTCCTGGTTATACCCGTTATGAAGTAATAGAACCAGTCTTCAGAACAGAAAAAGTCAGAATTTTAGTAAAAGATATGGAAACCATTGTCAATAAAGACAATAAAACGACTGACACGACGGTAACACAAAAAATCGAAACAGCACCAACGTTGAAAGTTTGGAAAAAAACGAAACGTAAACGCAATTGTAAATCAAAAAACCCTGAAAATTGCCTGACATGGCAAGTCGTTACGGTGCCAGCGACTTACATCGATGTCGAGAAAGTGATCCCTGCAACCCTCAAAAAAAATAATAACGATATTAGTAAAATAGACGGTCAGCTTATTACTATCGAAAAAAAGATATTAGTAAAAGAAGGCGGAGTTAGAGAAGTTAATATTTTACCTGAGTACAAAGAGTTAACTCGTTACGTCAAACGTAAAAATGCACGTTTCGAAGAAGTTAAAGTTCCTGCCGAATATCTTGAAGTTACAAAACTACAATTGGTGTCAGAAGGCGGACGTGTAGCACCGGTTGAGGTCCTTTGTCCAAAAGATTACCCTCAATATATTCGTCCGTTACAGGAAAAACTACAAAAATTAGGATACGATGTCGGGACGATAGATGGTCTTTTGGGTAGAAAAACAAAAAATGCTTTGGTCACTTATCAGGCTGATAATAAACTACCGATTGGTCAATTGGATTTTGTCAGTCTAAAACACTTAGGTCTTATAAATGACTAACTTTAAAAATTACTACTAAAAAAGCCTCTTTCAAATCGTTGAAAGAGGCTTTTAGGTAGTAAATGATTCCATATAATTTAAGGATTTATCTTATTAACTCGTCGTGTCATTACCAAATCACCGTTGTGATTAATTAAGCGTACAATATACATGCCTCTTGGCAAATCACGAATATCATATTTAGCGTCTGCTGTTTCTACTTTATATGCTTTCACTCTTTTTCCCAAGATATTATAAATCCAAACTTTATCAACATTATCATTTTCAGTGACCATAATATAATCAATGGCAGGATTTGGATATACCCGAATATCGTTATTAGTTTGGTGCGTTTTTACACCATCATCCCCCCCGTTATTGGCTGTAGCTGAAACGCTGATAGCAAGAATCAGGATGAAAGAAAGAAAAATTGTTTGTAAGAGTTTTCTCATAGTTTGTTTGTTTTTCATGTTTTGTGATAGTGTAAATTTATAACGGTCGAAGTACAATAAGGTTTCATTTTTTGTAATTAATGAAAATCCAACGAAAACCTAACCGCTTGCAAGGTACTTTATTTTGGTTCAAAAACCATGACAAAATAAAAAAACCTTACTGATTTTGACATAAAAGATAATTTACTACCTTTGTAAAATACTTTTTACCGAAAAACAACTAATTACCTTGCTATAATATTAAAAGGGCATTTTCCTCTCCAAATTTTATATTGTCCTTCGTTCTAATTGACAATCCATATATTTTGTAAAAAAATATATTATTCAGATGGATAAATTTGTCGATAATGAATAAAAAGTCCTAAATTCGATAATTATTTTATTTTAATAAATTTCAAAACATTTGTTAGACAACTACATTAGTCGTTCTAAAATGTTATTTACTTATCTTTAATTATAATACAAATTATGAAAAAAACACTATTACTTACTTTATTAGTAGCGATGGCGACTGGTGTATTCGCTCAATCTCAAAGAATGGTTTTATTGGAGCATTTCACACAGGCATCTTGCCCTCCGTGTGCGACATACAACCCTTTGGTAAAACAATACTTTGAAAACACAACAACTAGCGCAACGGCTATCAAATACCAAACTTCTTGGCCAGGTACTGACCCGATGAATGCTCACAACCCTGGAGATGTTCAAGCTCGTGTTACATATTATGGTGTTTCTGGTGTTCCAGATGTTGTGATTGATGGTAACGTTGCTCAAGGTAACCCAGGAACATTGTTTGCAGGTGGACAATCTTCAACTATGGATACTCGTGCAACTGTTGCTTCTGATTTTGATATTACCGTATCTCACGCCTTCACTGGTGCGGGTGTTGATGTTACTGCTGTAATTACAGCAACAAACGCAGTTGCAAATGCTAACTTAAAAGCACACGTTGTAATTGTTGAAAAAGAGATTAGCTTCGCAAACCCTCCTGGGTCAAATGGTGAAACTGAATTCTACAATGTAATGAAAGCAATGTTACCGACTTCAGCAGGTACTGACTTAGGAGATGTTTGGTCTAATGGTACTACAGAAGTATTGACAGAATCTTGGAACATCGCTAACGTGTACAATGTATCTGAATTAGCGGCGATCGTTTTCGTTCAAGATGATGTAACTAAAGAAATTATGCAAGCTAACATTAGCGAGGTGATGACTTCAACTTTAAACCTTGATGCAGGAGTTACTTCAACTAATCCTTCTGGTTCTGATTATGAAACAGTTATTTGTAACACAAACAATCAGCCTCAGATTACATTATCTAACTTTGGTAATACAACATTGACTTCTGCTGATATTAATTATAGCGTTAACGGAACTCAAGCAACTTACAGCTGGACAGGTAGTATTCCTACTTTCGGTAGTGAGGTAGTTACTTTACCAGCAATCGCATACACGCCAAGTGCAGCAGGCTTCAATCAATTTGCGGCTCAAGCTACAAATCCAAACGGTGGTACAGATGATTATCCTTCAAACGATAATAGTTCTGGTTTCTTCGAATATGTTGCTTACTCAGACGTAACGGAGTACAAAAGTGCTTTAACTTTAACTATCAATACAGATAACTATGCTGAGGAGACTTCATGGGAATTTGTAGATGCTGCAGGAAACGTATTAGCAGCAGGTCCTGCTCAAGCTTATGCAAATAGTCAAACTTACACTGAAAACATAACACTTCCAGATGGTGAATGTTACATGTTCTACATTTACGATAGTTACGGTGACGGTATCTGTTGTAATTATGGTGCAGGTTCTTATACTTTAGAAGATTCAGACGGAACAGTATTAATTGAGCAATCACAAGCTAATAATAATCCTTTCAGTGGAGCTCAAAAATTAACAGTATTCAAAACATTCAATACGACGAATACAAACGCTGTTGATTTAGCAGAAAACTTAAGTGTTTATCCAAACCCTGCTACTGATAATTTCACAATTGAGTTTAACTTAGCAGAAGCTATTAAATTAGACATCAACTTAATGAACGCTATCGGTCAGAAAGTTTCAACAATCGAAGCTGGTAACTTTAATGGTGGTGAGCATTTAATTAATGTAAACACTGCTAATTTAGCAGCAGGTACTTACTTTGTAACAATTCGTAGCGAAGAAGGTATTACTACTAAAACAATTACTGTAACAAAGTAATTTCAATATTTCTATTCAATTAAAATAAAAGGCTGCCTCAAAAGGGCAGCCTTTTTAATTTATAACTTTATTAATTGCTGTCTAAACAATGCTTGACGTTCCTCATTAATAGCTATTATAAAATAATTACCTTTTGTCCAATTTGAAACATCGTATTGTATTACTGTGGCATTCGTTTTATCTTCTAAAACCACCTTTCCCGATAAATCCACTATTACTAATTGAATTTCCGAATTTGTTAAGTTTTCTAATCGTAATTCATTTGAAATAGGATTTTCAATCACTCTCAGATCCAACATTTCCCAATCTTGATTAATCGTAGCTGTCGGAAAGTACAACTGACAATTAGAAGGCGTAGGGTTTAACTCTATCGGAACAGTCGGTGTCAAATCCTTTCCATCAAAAGCAGGATAGTCAGGGGCAAAACGATACGCCCGAAACATTAAATTACCCATAGCAGGGTTTCCCTGTGCAAGAATAGCACCATTAGATTGAGCAGGACTTACGTATTTCCAAACTATTTGTTCATTCGAATCAATCTCAATGATGACTCCTGGACGACCATTACATATCAGCGTATTACCATTTGGCAAGCGTTGTGCATTCGATACAATTTGTGAAAAATAAGGTATTTGATAAGTCCAATCCGGTGTTTTTGGCAAAAAAGCAGAATCTGCTTCATAAAAATAGTCGCCATCCGCATCAACAGGTGGATTGATAATTTCTACTGTTGAAAAATTTAGCGGATTGTAAAAACGATTATTATACACCATGATTTTTCCCGCATCTTTATAGCCATCAGGAATCCAATATGCATCATGCTGACCATCAAATTGTTGTGTTGCCGAATCCCCTAAATCGTAAGTTGCCGGGTTTCCCCAACGGTACAAAATATCCCCGCCTTTACCAGAGTTTCCGCCAGTAGAACCTGCAGCCTCTACCGTTGTTGTGCTATGATCAATCACCCAAATTTCATGGTAATTCTTAGCACAAATCATAATTTGATCCAAATCCTCATTATACGCCAATGCATTTGCATGAATCCAGTCAGGATCATCACCATAATCACCAGGATAATTTAAATTAATCAATTGAGGATTGTCTTTCACAACGCCATAATTAGCGGCATTAGCATCATAATCTTGTACCAAATGATCCCATAAGAACCATTCCCAAACTACAATCGCACTATCAAAACCAATAGGCTGCAATTCAATTACTTTTTCGGACCAAATACCGCCAGGTGTCAGCAAACTCGTATCACGACCTGAACTAATTGCCTCAGCATAAGGCCTATAATCAAAAGCTAAAGCCAAAATATTACCATTTGGCATCACAGCAATATCATGATGCAAACGTTGATTTGCATCTGAAAGGGTATAATTCCAAATCAAATTATCGTCCCAATCAAAGCGTTCTAAAATACCTCCAGAACCACCGGCTGCTAAAGTTGTATCTTGAATATTTCCCGTCTTTAACAGACTTCCATCTTCTAAAAGATAAGTCGAAGCCCCAGGCGAATAAGAACTGTTCGACCATTCATTCACGATAAATCCACAATTATCAATCAAATATGTTTGATTAGAACCTAAGGGAGCAATCAAAGTGTAACCATTAAACGATGTACTATCATTCTTAAATAAACCGACTGTTTGTGCTTGAATTGATATGGAAAATATAATTAGAGAAATGGTAAGCGTAATTTTTTGTTTCATATACATCACATTTTGACTAAAAATCTTAAAATTAGATATAATTATCTACTCAACGATTTTTCATTAGTCGTTTTGTCATGTAAAGGCTAAAAATTGGTAAAACCTACCTTATTCAAAAACTCAAATCAACATATACCGCTTCCCCGGCAGTGTTTTAATCACCCCTTGAAACTCCAAATTCAATAAATTTATAGACAAAACACTTGGCGATAATTTTAAGTAAAATACCAAATCATCAATCGGCACACTTTCTTTTCCTCGTAAGGCTTCTACTATTTTCCGTTCAATTTCTGACAATTCCACAAAAAGAGAACGCTGTTGAGCTTTTGGCTCTTCTGTTTCCCAACGCATGATGTATTTGATGTCTTCTACACTATCCATCAAATTGGCACGGTGCGATTTGATTAATAAATTACACCCTTCCGACTTCTTATCTTTTACTCTTCCCGGTATTGCAAACACATCTTTATTGTAATCATTAGCCATTTTGGCGGTGATCATCGAGCCTCCTGAGCGAGCAGTTTCTACCACAATTAGCACATCAGAAAGCCCTGCGATGATTCGATTTCGAGCAGGAAAATTCGTGTGATGTGGCTGTGTTCCGCTGGTAAATTCGGTTAATAAACCGCCACATTTTACCATTTTTTCCGCCGTTTTCTTGTGTGCCGCCGGATAGATTCTATCTAAACCATGCCCCAAAGTTCCAATCGTTTCGATGCCTAAATCGACGGATTTTCTATGTGCTGTAATATCAATACCATACGCCAAACCGCTTATGATTACTACATTGTAGGGTTTTAAATCTTCCACAATTTCTTCACAAATCGCTTTTCCTCGTTCGGATGGTTTTCTCGTTCCGACAATTCCCACGATGCGAACATGATTCAAATCTGATGTGCCTTTGTAAAACAACATTAATGGCGCATCGTTGTAGTGCTTAAGCCGAGCAGGATAATTTTTATCTAAATAAAAAATAGGTTGAATTTTATATTTTTCAATAAACTCAATTTCTGCTGCTGCTTGTCGCAATACGTCCTGGCTAAGAATATTTCTGGCAATCGTTTCACCAATATTTGGAATCTTGAGCAAATCTTTCTTTTTCGCTCTGAATACATTTTCCACGCTTCCACAATAGCCAATAAGTGTTCGAGCTGTTACGGCACCGACCTTCGGAATTTTTGAAATCGCAATTCTATAAATTAAATCATTGGACATAGTTATTCGAGTTTCGAGTGATTAGATTGAATCTCAATTCGGGTAACGCAACACTTTACTTTTTGAAATTATTCAAAAGCGATGTTCGAAAATAGTTTATCGTTCCTAAAATATATTTCAAAAGTAAAAATAACAATGTTCTACTCATTTCAAAAACCTCAAACATTGGTTTTGCAACTAAATTTCTTATAACTTTGTATATTACAATATTTAATATTTGATGACAAAAAATAATAACAAACTAATCACTAATTACGATATACCATGTTCAAAAATATCAATATTAAACAAATAGAACGCATCTTAATGTTAGCGTTAATTGGCTTTTTTGTCTTTTGGATGCTTCGTCAATGTGCAACAGCTGCAAACTCTGACAAGATGCAACGCATCGACAACATCGAACAAACTACCCCACAAACTCAAGTGAATAATAATCTCCAACCTCAAAATACTCAACCGACTAATTCAACCGTTCGTAGAGATACCATTATTCAGACACAATATGTCCAGCGACCAACTGCCTTATTTGTTTGGGCAGAAGGCTTAAAAGTCCGTGCAGAACCATATCTGACAAGTTCTGTCGTGACCACTTTACCACTAAATGCACAAATCAGTTTTCAGGGTGAAACATCATCATTCAAACAAAAAATCACCTTAGACGGAATTGAATATGACGAACGCTGGCTAAAAGTCAAAACTCCTGATGGTAAAAACGGCTGGGTATATGGTGGCGGTATTCGGTTATATCAAAAGTAATGTATTGATTGTTCGAGTTTCATTAAAATGTGGATGACTCGATGATTACATTATTTTCACCTGTATTCGTCAAAGCAACCTAACAATTAATCTAAAATGAAAATTCAGAATAAAATATTCGATAAAATACGGGAAAAAGTGCCGACACATCATCCTGCGGAGTTTGAAGTCGCTGGAGTTTTGGGCATTACGGTCAATGAGGCTTTTGCTTTGATGCGCAATCAATCTGAACTATCTCTGGACAAGGCTTACAAATTAGCCGTTCGTTATGGCTTATCGTTAGATAATTTAGAGCGAGAAACGCCTTCCGTGATTCCTTTCACTTTTCGAGCATTTGATTATAATATCAAGGATTTAGATGATTTTTTTATTGGAATATTAGAAGAGTTTCGGAGTTTGGATATGTTTGGCACTCGCAAAATGGTGTATGCTGCCAGTGAATTTCCTTTATTTACCTTGTTTCAATTTCCTGTTTTAGCGGCTTTTAAATTATTTTTTTGGGGAAGAACGGTTTACGATTTACCAGAGTTCAAAAAAGCAAAATTCTACGTTTCGACCGAACAATCGGATACACAAGAACTGGGCGAACGTTCGTGGAAACAATATTTAAAAATCAATTCTACTGAAATTTGGAGTTCAGAAATCGTAGATGCCGTACTGAAAGAAGTCTATTATTGCTGGTCGCACGACTTGTTTCAAAGTAAAGAAGATGCCCTGAAAGTCTGTGATTCGATTGCAGATTTATTAGAACACATGAAACGACAAGCGAGTATTAGTAAGAAATTTCACCCTCAAAAAAATCCACCGAAGAATCAAAACTTTCAATTATTATACAACGATGTGTCAGTGAGTAATAATACAATTTTGATCACTTCCGAAAAGCGTAAAATGGTCTTTGTAAGTCAAAATACCCTCAACTATTTAGCAACTGAAAACGAAGTTTTTCACACGCAAACACAAGTTTGGTTACATCGCCTGACAAATCAATCCATTAATGTATCTGGTAAACGAAATGGAAAACTAAGAACTAACTTTTTTAATAGATTAAAATCAAACGTGTCGTTTGTCAAGGAAGAAATTCACAAAGCTTAATTGCTTTAACAAATAATTAAGATTCTGATTTCCCAAAATAAATAACTTTTCTCATTATGACACGTTTATATGTCAACAAGATGTAGTTTTCATAATGATAGAAAGGTTTTTCATAAAGTTTGGAGGGCGATACCAATCGCCCTTTTTTTATGACCTTATTTTAGAAAGCCGCTTGTCAAAAACTGAAAAGGTCGGCTGCTCAAATAGCAGCCGACCTTTTAATATTCACGTCAAAACGTCAACACCTGATAATCTATACCTAGAGATTATTTTTCTACAAACTTATACCCAACTCCACGAACCGATAAAAAGAATTTCGGATGTTTTGGATCTTTCTCAAAATACTTTCTAAAAGATAAGATAAAATTATCAATTGTACGAGTCGAAGGATAAACATCATATCCCCAAACTGCTTGCAAGATTTGCTGACGAGAAACGACTTCATTCTTTCTATCAATCAATAATTTCAACAACATCGCTTCTTTTTTCGTCAAATTGAAATCCCCTTTTTGACCAGTTGCTTCAAAAGTAACAAAGTTGATATGATTATCTCCGAAAGAAACCGTTTCCGGTGTATGAACCGGATCTTTAGAAGTTCTGCGAAGTAAATTCTTGATTCTCAACAATAACTCCTCTAAGTTGAACGGTTTCGTGATGTAATCATCCGCTCCCTTTTTCAATCCTTGTACTCTATCAAGCGTTGTGTCTTTTGCCGTCAACATAATGATAGGAACATCTAAATTCTCTAAACGGATTTGTTCACAAAGTTGGAAACCATCAACCTCTGGCAACATCACATCTAAAATCAACAAGTCAAAATGTTGACCCTGAAAATACTTAAATGCGTCTTTTCCATTATCTGTCCAAACCACCTCATAATCCTCCATTTCAAGATTTAACTTAACGAGGTCTCTAATATTTTCTTCATCTTCCACTAAAAGAATTCGTGCCATAGCTTTTTTATTATATATGTTTTGATTAGTTGATTTCTACATTCAACTTTTGTTAAAACCAAAAATAGGAAAAATTTATAATTCTTAGTAACGAAATATTATTTATTCCATCTATTCCGGATAAACAACTTACGCAAAATCTATTTATTAAAATATTAATTTTAACAAATATGTTTTACCGTTTAAATTTACGCACTCCAGACAAAACCTAATCAAAAGTCAGGGAATAACCCGTTTCTAAGCACCTTCTAATGCTTTTTTGGCACTAGCCACCACTTTTTTAGAATTTCCAACAAAGACCTCATCGCCAATTAAAATAATTGGGCGTTTCAGCAAAGTGTATTCTTGCAAAATATATTGACGATAATCATTTTCCGTCAATTCCATTTCGTGTAATCCTTGACCTCGATATTGTTTTGAACGTCGATTGAATAAGGCTTCATAGCTTCCAACTTTTTCCTTGATTGCATCGAGTTCCGCTGCGGTGATATGTTTTTCTTTTACGTTTTGTAATTCAAACTCCTCCCCTATTCCCAATTCTTTGATAATTCGCTGACAAGTTGAACAGGTTTTTAAGTGATAAACTTTCTTCATTTGTTTGGTTGTTTTTCTTGACACGGATTTCCACAAATTACACAAATTTACATCTTAGGAAGATTTATATAATTTATAGAAATTCATATCTGACTTAAATATTCGTTATAACAACTTTTGTGCTTTATCGTTTTTATTCGTGGTCAAAAATAGAGTTTAAATGTACGTTTTGACCATTAATAATTGATTTTGACATTAAAAAAGGTCAAATCCTCAAGATTTTGGGACTTAACCTTTTTTTAATACATTTTATACTTTAAAACTCACACTTCGAATTACATACTTTGCACCACCAATTCCGCCAAATCATAAACCATTACAGATTCTTGCTTCTCAAAATTCTTCACACCATCTTGCATCATCGTCAAACAAAACGGACAATTCGCTGCAATCACAGTTGCACCTGTTGCAAGTGCTTCCTCCGTGCGTTCGATATTGATACGCTTATTTCCAGGTTCGTCCTCTTTAAACATTTGAGCGCCACCTGCACCACAACATAAACCATTGGTACGACAACGTTTCATTTCTACCAATTCTGCATCCAACGCCTGCAAAACCGAACGAGGTGCTTCATAAATGCCATTCGCACGTCCGATATAACACGAATCGTGATACGTGATTTTTTTGCCTTTAAACGTACCGCCTTCTTTCATTTTAATTTGACCATTATTAATCAAATCTTGTAAAAATTTGGTGTGATGCGTCACTTCATAATTTCCACCTAAGGCTGGATATTCATTTTTCAAGATATTAAAACAGTGCGGACAAGTCGTGACGATTTTCTTTACGCCATACATATTCAGTGTTTGAATATTATTTTTGGCTGCGACTTGATACGTAAATTCGTGACCAGCACGACGAGCAGGATCGCCAGTACAACCTTCTTCTTTGCCCAAAATCGCAAAGTCAATATCACACGCATTTAATATTTTGACAAAGGCTTTCGTTACCTTTTTTGCTCTATCATCGAAACTTCCCGCACAGCCGACCCAGAATAAGATTTCTGGTGTTTTTCCGTCGGCTTTTAGTTGTGCCATTGTTGGTACTTTCATATCTCTTTGAGTTCATAGGGCTTTGCCCTATGTTTATGTTCTAAGCCCTTTGGGCTATTTTTTTTAATAATTTTATTAGTAATATTTTTCCGTCGAGTGAGGTACGAACGTCCGTCAAGCGAAGCGTCCGTATGCCGTCAAGCGAGGAACGAGCGACCGTTATTCCGTTATCCATTTCTCACGGTCATTACTTGAGAACTGCCATGGAGCACCGTTGTTTTCGATATTCGTAAACATGACATTCCATGATTCTGGGGCTTCGGCCTTATCCAAAATCATGTTACGACGCATTTCTTGAATAATATCCAGTGGTGCAATCATCACCGGACAGGCTTCCACACAAGCGTTACAAGTCGTACAAGCGTGTAACTCTTCGGTCGTGATATAGCTGAATAAATCTTTGCCGTCGTCGTAGTTTTCTTTGGTCATATTTGGATTTTCATCCAATGTTTTCCCAACTTCTTCAGCCCTATCTCGAACATCCATCATGATTTTTCGAGGTGACAACTTTTTACCAGTCATATTCGCAGGACAAACCGATGTACAACGACCGCATTCTGTACAAGAATAAGCGGCTAAAATATGTTTCCAACTCAAATCAAAGACATCACTTGCACCAAATTTTGGCATAATGTCCTCGTCTTCTTGTTGCTGCTTATCCCGAGTGTTCGGGATCAACTGCTCACTGCCCACAGTCTCTCGGCTTTCGCCTGTCCCCAATTCTTGATCGCCAAATAGGTCGTCAAGTTCTTCGGTTTGATTTTCGTTGTTATCGTTTCCGAATATATCATCTATGGATTCATTTTCGTTGTTTCCGAAAATATCGTCAATATTTTCTTCTTGGTTATTTCCAAAAATATCATCGACCGATTCCTCTGAACTTCCCGTATCACCAAAAATATCATCTAAACTTTCCTCGTCTTTCTCCGAACTTCCTGTATCGCCAAAGATGTCGTCCAAACTTTCTTCATGCTCCTCCGAATTTCCGATATCACCAAAAATATCTGATAGCTCTTCCTCTTTTTCCTCACTTGTTCCAACATCACCGAATATATCTTCGATACCTTCATTGTTTTCAGTCTTTCCTAAATCACCAAAAATATCCGTTAAATCCTCTTGCTTTTCTTCGCTTCCTAAATCACCAAAAATATCATCTAAGCCTTCTCCTGAACTTTCGGTATCACCGAAAATATCATCTAAAGTTTCCTCTTTTTCAATATCTACAACTACAGCTGGATTTTTTTCTGTTTTCAAATTAGCCGTTTCGATAACAGGTTCTGGAATTGCTTCGTCATCGCCAAATAGTTCATTGACTTGTTCCGTTACGCTGTCCAAATGCGTCATTTCACCTTTTGGCTCGACACGAGCAAAATAGACATTCGGAAACGCCAGCATGATGTGTAAATGTTTAGA
>Ga0075467_10000558_pt1 | contig 29944 bp, 28 predicted proteins | sample DEB08_DNA_9_FD_75067 | JGI IMG/M metagenome (GOLD analysis project Ga0075467, IMG submission 75067) | Aqueous microbial communities from the Delaware River and Bay under freshwater to marine salinity gradient to study organic matter... | ecosystem: Environmental > Aquatic > Marine > Coastal ... | reverse complement strand
TGGTTTAAAATAATCCTTCTATAATTGAATATATTTTCTTGCTTTTGTTTTACTCAAGGTTCTTAAATCTACTTTGAAAAACTTATTCTGAGGAAAAACTTCTGATGCTGTTTTTAAATAACCCCCTAAAATGTATAAAAAATCATCTTGAACATAAATCTTAGAGGCAAACAAAAACAAATCTATTCTATACTCTTTTATTTCTTTAGCCTCTGTATCAAAAGTTAACAACTTGCCATTTTCAAAAAGAAATATTGTTTTTTCTTTCTTTGTTATTGCTGGTTGTTTAAAGTCATAAAACATCCTTCCTTGTGCCTTTAATTTACCTGTAGCAAGGTTTAATGACATCATTGTGTTGATATTATTATTGTTGTCAAAACCATCAAAAAAATAAAGAACATCTTCTATTATACAACTAGAAGTTTCTTCAGAAAAAGGTAATTCAGCGAGTAAATACCACATTCCGGTTTTAGGGTTATAAGAGTGGAATTTATTGGAGTAATATTTCTTTCCGTTATCTTTCTTCTTAACAGACCCTCCCAATACATAGATCTTATCCTTATAAACCAATGTTTGTAAATCAGCAGCTCTATGAGGGTTCGTGTTATCAATTTCAATCGTTTTGTTTATAGGGTCATACACTTCTATTTTTTCATCTAAATATTCTCTTTTTTTAGATTTTGTAAGCCTTTTTCCTCCTAATAAGTATATCTTATTTCCAACCAGGGCTGCAGAATGATTTGCTCTTTTTCTTAAAGTAATGTCTTCTATAATCCATTTACTTGTCTTAAGGTTAAAAACACATAATTGGTTGCTATATAAATAACTAGAAACATAACTTCTTGCAAGATCTATCGCCCCTAAAATTGAAATTCCTGGACGATCTTGAATAACTTTTTTAAATCCCTCAACCAGATAAGATTTATCTCCACCAAAGACAAGTATTTTATCATCATAGAGCACAGAGGCAAAAGAATATGTCTTGTTTGGAATTTGTGGCAGTACCTCATATACCAGCTTATTTTTCCCTTTGTTTCCTTTTACTACAACCTCCTCTAGGAATTCTGCTTTAGGTTTTAAATAAATTGTGATTGCTTTTTTATTTCCATACGCTATTTCTTTTGTTAAATAAGCAATGTGAGAGATGGTTATTTTGTGATCAGATTTATTATTTTGTTTAAAAGAAAAGTATCCTTTTTTATCTGTAATAATTAGTGTTTTTCCTATTTGGATATGTGCTTTTTCAATGGGTTTTTTTGTTTCCAAATCAAAAACTTTTCCTTTTATTTTCTGAGAATAACCATTTATCGATATAAGGCAAATAATAATTAAAGTGAAGTTTTTCATGCAATTTAATTTTCTTTATAAATATCAAAAATTATGCCGAGTAACTTGGTATTATTTTAAGCAAAAAGCGAGGCTAAAAAATTTAGCCTCGCTTTTATTTAGTGTTAATTTCTCTATTATTTAGAGATAATGATTCTTTTTGTTGTGCTTCTGTTGCCTTGGATTGTTTTTAATAAATAAATCCCATTAGCAATATTTCCAACACTAACTGATTCGTCAAATAAGCTTTGAGATGAATTAAAACTAGCGTTATAAACTCTTCTTCCTTGCAAATCAAATAACTCTAACGCTACTTTATCATTTGATGAAGTCGCAAAACGAATATTAATAACTCCGTTAGAAGGATTTGGATAAATAGAAAGGTTTGTTAACTCAAAATTATTTGAGCTTAACGTTGTTGCCTCTAAATTAATCGTTTGGTTTGGCAACCATCCATTGACAGCATTCGTAATATCTACTTTAAATGTATCTGTAAAAAGAGACGTTTGTGTATTTATAAAAGCAATGTTACCAAGATTAATATCTTCTTGTGTAAATGTATCACCTAAGACAAGGTTAACACCATTTTTTGTAATCGTCCCTTTTGTTGGTAAAATTACTAATGTATATGTTTGTTGACTTGCTGTTTCTGATGTTGAAGAAGCCTCAATGTCAGTAGCCGTTATAGTATAGCTTCCGTTAGCAACAACATCGATGTTGTTATTTAGAAAATTAGGTAAAGAAGTATTTGCTGTTCCTACACATATTGTAATACTGGCCGCATCAATTTGTCCTCCTTCAAAAAGCTGAGTATCGCGTGCTGCTAAAAACCATCTTCCTGCTGAACTTTTTCCTGCTGAGCTGCTCAAGCTTTCAACAGGCAATATTGTTCCTGAAACAGCAGGGTCTGCGGGGTTACAAACTAAACTAGACGCAGTATCATCAAATGTAACATTGGTAAAGTTATCGTTATCATCACAAGCATTTTGTAAAAGTGTTATGTTGTTTGATCCAAGCGCTGCAGGTTCTTGAATAAAGATTTCAATATCTTCTACAGATGTGTGACTAATTGTTGTGTTGACAATTAACCTATTAATTAGTAAGTCGTCTGTAATATCAATTGGAACAGACGCTGTATTATCTGGATTTAAAAATATTTGAGCACTTGTAAAATTAGTTGCTGTATAGGTATTTGAGCAGTCTTCTCCTCCAAGTGTTTGAAAACTGAAAGTTTCTGAAAACTCTCCTGCTCCACATTGATTTGAAGGTTTTACCCTCCAGTAATAAACTGTATTAATTATTAACCCTGTTACTGTAAAATTTAAATCTGTTTCTGTACCAGATCCAATAATGTTTGTAAATGACGGTGAATCAGAAACCTCTACATCATAACTTTCTGCATTTATGTTGTCATTCCACTCTAGAGTTGCTTGTGGTATTAATATTCCTCGTTCTTCGTTTGCTGGGTAAGATATAGACATTTGATTGTTTGAAAAGTCTTGTTTATAAACCCTAAGTTTTACTGTAGTTGTCTCAGTTTCGTTTCCGTTATCACCAATTACATCGATCTCATATTCTCCAGCATCAACATTTTCTAGTCCGCTAACAGTAAGGGTAAAACTACCGTCTGCATCTAAAGATGGTGAAGATAAATTAGCTGTGGTTCCTGTTGGAAGGTTTTGAAATGAAAAATTTGTTGTTGTTGCTAAAGATTGTAAATAATCAAAATTAAAAACCGCATCAGAATCTGAACATTGAATTAAATTTGCATTTGTCGATGCAAAAGAAAAGTCTGATTCACTTCCTGTAATGATTAAAGAAAATGCCTGAGGGCCTCCTGTTAATGTTCCTTTGTGAGTTACTGTAATGGTGTATTCTCCTGATGCGCCATCAATATCAACTCTTTCATATGGATCAACATTATTATCTCCTTTAGAATTTGAAGATACTGATATTAATTTCCAAGGCTCAAAAGTGTCTGTATTTTGTGTTACTCTAATGTCTAAATCGTTTACTAAAACAGGAGTGTTATTGTTGGTTCCGCTTGATAAAGAGCCGGGAAGGTCTGTCCAAGAAATTGATGCTAATAACGGATCTACTCCATTCGATCTTACTGTCATTGTAAATGTCTCTCCTTCTGCTAATTCTTCTTGAGAAATAACACTAAAGAGTCCGTTGTTAGTAATTGTTTCTGCAGCTTTTTTTGTGTTCATTAAACCCCATCCATGTAAAGCTTCCGGTCCTGTTAATCCTACTTCATCAGCTGTATGTAATGCTAGCCCTTTTAATGTTGCTGCTCTCATAAAACGACCATTTATATTATTATAATGTTGTTGTAATAATAGTAAAGATCCTGCAACGTTAGGAGCAGCCATAGATGTTCCAGATAGCGTTCCATATGCATCATCAGCATCTTCAAATGTTGAAAACAAACCTGTACCATTCCCCATGATATCTGGTTTAATTCTTAAATCATCTGTTGGGCCTTCAGAACTACTGCTGTTTCTTCCAACTGAATTTAGGTTACCATCATTATCAATACTTGCATCTAATCCGTTTGCAACGATCATGCTGTTCTTACTTGTTTTAAAACCGCTTAGCTTATCATATAATGGATTGTTTCCATTAGGTAATGCATTTGAAGTATTATCATTTCCATCATTCCCTGCGGAAATTACTTGTAAGTAAAAAGGTGCGTTATACATTATCTCGTCAAAATCTTTAGCATCTTGAAGGTATGCGCCAAACCAACTATCTGGTATACCTTCAGCGCCAAAACCATAAGAATGGTTAGATATTAACATTCCGTTAGTTGCAGCGTCTGCAACCTCTGACGTATCGCTATTCCAGTCATGTCCAATTCCATTTGCTTGTGGTGCCATACCTTTTGCTGAAGCTAATCCGTTTCCAGAAGATATAATAGTTCCCATAACGTGAGCTCCATGAAAGTTAAGTGCGGTGCTATTATCTCCTTTTCTAAATCTATTATCTCCTCCTGTACCATCATATTCGTTATGAGTTGCCCTTGCTAATCCGCCGTCCCAGATATATGCAGTCATTCCTTGACCTTCAACATCTAATCCTAATCCGCCGCCATTGTGCAAATAATTAGCTCTTGTAGAGATAGCGGCCCCTACATTGTCAGTTTTATAATAGATAGGTTTATTCTCTTCTGTTACTTTTATTAACTCATGATAAGACCCATTCTCTGTAAAAGTGATTGGCCACCCATTCATTTGAGCTAATGTTAACGCTTTTTGTTTTTCTAGCAGCTGTTGTTTTTTTAGCTTCTTTTCTAAATCTTTTAACTTAACAACGTTTGATTTTTTCTTAATTTCATTAACCTGTTCTAAGCTTTGTGAAAAGGCATAAAAAGTTGATGAAAACAAGCAAACTGTCAGAACAAGTCTGATGTAATTTTTTTTCATTTAATTTTAATTTTAGCGAGTTTTTAATTTTGTCGAACGAAGATAAGCCTTTATTGACAATAAAATAAAATTTTAACACGCGCTATTTCATCTTCATATCCATTAAAATGGCAAACGTTTGGTTGATGTCTTTTTCTTTCACAACAATTGTCATTTCATTAGTTGTTGAAATTATTTCCTGTAAAGAAATGTCTGCCCAGGCCAATTGTTTTAAAATAAAATAATAGATTCCCGACTGCTCTAAGTTTTCTTCTGGTAGTTTAATAGTAATAGAAGCTAATTTTGTAACACTGTTAATTAAGTTTTCTTGTTTAAAAAACTCTTCAACATAAGGCTGTAAGCTTTCGCTGATTACAATATTTGTTTCAAAAATTCCTTGAGAAACGGTTATAAAATAATCGTTGCTTTCTGAGGCTTTATTGAGTATTCCGGCAATTTCTTTTAATAGCGATTTTGTGTTTTTATAAGTGTAGTCGCTTAAATCAGAGCGAACTATAAAATCGCCTAAGGCTAGTGTGAATTTTCTAATATTTTTACGTATTCTTAATTCGCTAGCAGGTGATAACCTATTAATTGCCATCATAACCGCTCCTACTTTTACATCTTTCTTTAATAGTTTGGTAACCTCTGGCAGAATTACTCTTGCTAACGAAGAAACGTTTATTAATTTTTCATTTAGTGCCTCTTCAACAAAAGGTGTTTTTCTGATTGTATTTTCTACAGCTTCTTGAATCGTTTTCATGGTTTGTTAAATTTACAACATACTGTTATATTTTGTAAAAATATATAATAAAATTGTACTTCAACATCGCTTACTGTTCTTTTGCTTAAAATTTAGAACCATGATTGTCATGAAATTTGGCGGGACTTCTGTAGGAAATTCTGATAGTATTGAAAAAGTAATAGAAATCATACTTAATGAAAACAGAGATAAAATTGTTGTTTTGTCTGCTTTTTCGGGTGTAACAAACCTTTTGGTTACAATAAATCAACAATATGAATCTAATGATTCAACTATTCAAGAAACAATTATTCAACTAGAAGAAAGGTGTTTGGCTGTTATAGATCCTTTGCTAAAAACAACTGAATATTTAAAACTGGCAAAGCAATTTGTTTCTATTAAGATTGATCAAATAAAAGACGTTATAAAGGAACCTTTTTCTTTAGAAAACACAAAAATTATCATTGGTCAGGGAGAATTAATATCGACTAATATTGTTCAGTTATATCTAGAGGAGAAAGGTATTAACTCTAAGTTAATCGGTGCTTTAGATTTTATGAGAAAAGATGTGAGCGGTGAGCCAGACAGTGCTTATATTTCCTCAAAAATTAATCCAATACTTGAACAAGAAACAAAAAACATCTATATAACCCAGGGCTTCATTTGTAAAGATTATGATTCTTCTTTTTCAAACCTAGAAAGAGGAGGTAGCGATTATACTGCCTCTTTAATTGGTGCAGCCATAAAGGCTTCAGAAATTCAAATTTGGACAGATATTGATGGAATGCACAATAACGACCCTAGATATGTAGAGAATACTTTTTCACTTGAAGAAATTTCTTTTGATGAAGCAGCTGAGTTGGCTTATTTTGGGGCAAAAATTTTACATCCTCAAAGTTTAATTCCTGCTAAAAACAACAATATTCCAGTATTATTAAAAAACACTTTCGATCCATATAAAAAAGGAACTCTTATCAAAAACAATACAAAAACAAGTGGTGTGTCCTCTATTGCAGCAAAAGACAAAATTACGGCGATAAAAATAAAATCTTATAGGATGTTGTTGGCGTACGGTTTTTTAAAACGTGTTTTTGAAGTTTTTGAGGTTTATAAAACTCCAATCGACATGATTACAACTTCAGAGGTTGCGGTTTCGCTGACAATTGATAATAACCAGTTTATAAAAGAAATAGTGGAAGATTTACAAAAATTTGGCGCTGTAGAAGTAGAAACAAATTTAAGTATCGTTTGTGTTGCGGGTGATTTTTCAGAAAAAAAAGAAGGGTTAAGCGCTCGTGTTTTTAATGCTTTAAAACACATTCCTATTAGAATGATTTCTTACGGTGGAAGTAATTATAATATTTCATTATTAGTAAAAACAGCTGATAAAATAAACGCTTTAAACTCTTTAAATACCGCGCTTTTTAAAAAACAACTCTCAGAAATAGATGTTAATTAATTTAGTTTTTCGGTAAGCTTTTCGAAGATTTTTTTTGCGTCTTTTCCCCCATATAAAACCTCATACACAGCATCAATGATAGGTGTTTTTGCGCCATTTCCTTCTTTTATTTTAAAGGCGCTTTTTGTTGCATAATACCCTTCTGCTACCATGCTCATTTCTAACATAGCAGATTTAACGGTGTACCCTTTTCCTATCATGTTTCCGAACATTCTATTTCTACTAAATGTAGAATATCCTGTTACTAATAAATCACCTAGATAGGCCGAATTATTAATATTTCTTTTCATTTTATGAACCTTGCGAATAAAGCGTTTCATTTCACGAATAGAGTTACTCATTAACACCGATTGAAAATTATCTCCATATCCTAGTCCATGGGAAATACCGGCTGCAATTGCAAAAATATTTTTTAACATTGCTGCATATTCCGTTCCAATAATATCATCAGAAATTTTAGTTCTAATATACCTGCTTTTTAAACATTCGCTAACAAGTGTTGCTTTCGCTTGATCTTTACATGCAATTGTTAAATATGAAAGGCGCTCCATCGCAACCTCTTCTGCATGACAAGGTCCGGTTATAACTCCAATATTTTCAAACGGAATATTATATTTTTCAAAAAAATGTTCGCCTACAATTAAACCAGTTTCTGGAACAATTCCTTTAATTGCTGAAAAAATGATTTTACCTTCTAAAGATTCTGTCAATTTTTCAAGCTCTAATTTTAAAAAGGCAGATGGAATTGCAAAAACTAAGATATCATATTCTTTAACGGTTCTATTAATATCATTAGAAAGATCTAATTGTTCTGGGTGTAGCTCAGCAGAGCTTAAATAATTTGGATTGTGTTTATTTCTTTTTATATGCTCAACGGCATAAACACTTCGCATATACCAACCTACAGTATCTAAATTTTCAGAAAACATTTTTACAATAGCTGTTGCCCAACTACCTCCTCCTAGAACCGCTATTTTTGGTTGGTCTTTCATCTTCTTTTGTGTTTGTTTTGCTCAAAAGTAATAATTCTTATATCTAATACCCAAAACTAAGCTGTTTTATTATATTTGTTCATCTTTCTACCTCTCTAAAAGGGAATAAATCTTATGACGTTTATCAAAAAAATTATCTTACTTTTTTGTTTTTTATCCATCGTTTCTTGTGATAAATCCAAAATAAAAGATTCCAAAATAAAAGAACAATCTATTCAAAAAATCAATTCTTCTAGGTCACCAAACGTTTCCATTTTAAAAGATTCTTTTGCTGTAGAAAATCTACAAGGAAAACTTATTTATCGAAAAGTTTGGTTGTACACACCTCCCAATTATAAAAAATCAACAGAATCTTATCCTGTTGTTTATATGCATGATGGTCAGAATCTTTTTGATAAAGAAACTTCGTTTGTTGGCGAATGGGGTGTAGATGAAATTCTAAATTCTATTTTTGAAAAAACAGGAAAAGGGTTTATTGTTGTTGGAATTGATAATGTGGGAAGTGAACGAACAAATGAATATTCTCCATGGACTCATAAAAAGTATGGTGGTGGAAATGGTGATCGTTATTTAAAAATGATTGTAGAGGAATTAAAACCAATGATTGATAAAAACTACAGAACAAAAACAAAAAAAGAACATACGGGGATTATAGGTAGCTCTATGGGTGGATTAATTTCATATTATGGAGGGTTAAAACACCCTGCTGTTTTTGGTAAAATTGGTGTGATATCTCCTTCTTTCTGGTTTTCTGAAAATGTATTATCATACACAAAAAATCAAGCTAAAGAAGCTGATAGTAAAATGTTTTTCCTCTTGGGTGCAGAAGAAGGAATGACAAAAGAATTTAATGACGTTTCTAATTTATTGGTGGAAAGTGGTTTTAAAAAAGAAAGCATCTATAAAAAATTAGTTCCTGGCGGAAAACACAATGAAGCTTTTTGGGGTAGTCAATTTGAAGAAGTAATTTCTTGGTTATATAATATACAATAAAGATGAAAGTACAAATTATTAATAAGTCAAAACATATAATTCCAGCCTATGAAACCGAGCTCTCTGCTGGAATGGATTTAAGAGCAAATATTGATGTTTCTATCACGTTAAAACCACTTGAAAGAGCGATTATTAAAACAGGGTTGTTTATTGCATTACCACCTGGTTTAGAAGCACAAGTTAGACCACGAAGTGGTCTTGCTGCAAAAAAAGGAATTACTGTATTAAATAGTCCAGGAACTGTAGATGCAGACTATAGAGGTGAAATAGGTGTCATTTTAGTAAACCTCTCTAATGATAATTTTATTGTAAATGACGGCGAACGTATCGCACAATTAGTAATTGCAAAACATGAACGCATAGAGTGGAATGAAGTTTCTGTATTAAATGAAACAGAAAGAGGTGCTGGTGGTTTTGGAAGTACCGGGGTTTAGTTATATAAAAAAAGCCGCTAATTTTCATTAACGGCTTTTTTCTATTTTTAATTATTCTCGCTATTCTTGATTATCAATAACCTCTTTAATTTTACCTTCTAACTCTTCAGCTAAATCTGGATTGTCTTTAATTAATCCTTTTACAGCGTCTCTACCTTGTCCTAATTTTGTTTCTCCGTAACTAAACCAAGATCCGCTTTTTTTGATAATTCCTAACTCAACACCAATATCTAGAACTTCTCCTACTTTTGAAATTCCCTCTCCGTACATAATATCAAATTCTGCAACTTGAAAAGGTGGTGCCACTTTGTTTTTTACCACTTTTACTTTCGTTTGATTACCAATAACACGATCTCCGTCTTTAATCTGAGTTCTTCTTCTAATATCTAAACGAACCGAAGCATAAAATTTTAATGCGTTACCCCCTGTAGTTGTTTCGGGATTTCCAAACATTACTCCAATCTTCTCACGTAACTGATTAATAAAAATAACTGTACATTTTGTTTTACTGATAGTACCTGTTAATTTACGTAGTGCTTGAGACATTAAGCGGGCGTGTAATCCCATTTTAGAATCTCCCATTTCTCCCTCTATCTCTGATTTAGGTGTTAGTGCGGCAACCGAGTCAATTACTACAATGTCAATTGCACCAGACCTAATTAGATTATCTGCAATCTCTAAAGCTTGCTCTCCATGATCAGGTTGAGAAATAATTAAATTATCAATATCAACCCCTAAGTTTGATGCATAAAAACGATCAAAAGCGTGTTCTGCATCAATAAATGCGGCAATTCCTCCTGCTTTTTGTGCTTCTGCAATTGCATGTAATGTTAATGTTGTTTTACCTGATGATTCTGGTCCGTAGATTTCAATCACTCTTCCTCTTGGATATCCTCCAACACCTAATGCTAAATCTAATCCTAAAGATCCTGATGAAATAGCTTCTACTTCTTCTACAACACTATCTCCCATTTTCATGACAGCTCCTTTTCCGTAGGTCTTATCTAGCTTATCTAGTGTTAGTTGTAGTGCTTTTAGTTTTGCTTGTTTTTCTTTTTCTGCCGACATAAATAATGAAATTTTTTAATTTTAAAAAGTGAAACAAGTTACAAAAAAGTAAAGGTAAAATCCTAAAAAACAATATTCATTTTTGTAGTATTGTTTTTTAATTAAAATCTTAATGCACCAAAAAACACAAATACATGATCTAGGTTTTTCTGCTGGTATTATAAACGGTGAATTGGTTAGTTTTAAAAATAACTCGCATGAGTTTATTCATCAAAAAGGAAATAGAGGTTGGCGCAATTCTGATGATGAAATGTTTCCTGTAATTGGACCTACTTCTAAAAATAATTTTTTAGTTCACACTAATAAAGGTGATGCCGTTTTGGATCAACATGGTTTATTACGAGAATTAGAATATTCTTTAGTTTCTTCTGATGATAATTCTGTGTCATTTATTAAAACGTATAAGAAAAACTCATTTGTTAAAAATAGTAAGTTTCCTAAAAAATCTAAAAAAGAACATCTTTTTTGGCCTTATGATTTTAGCTTTCAAAAGAATTTTAAAATTGAAAATAATTGTTTAAAAATTGAGTTTATTATAGAGTCAGAAAAAGGAATGCCATTTATGTTAGGGTATCATCCTGCTTTTTTACTTTCTAATTCTGGTACAGAAACTTTACAAACAAGTACTACTGAGATTACTTTAAAAGAAGTTTTAGAGGCTGGTGCTAATGCGTATCCTATTTTAAATTGTACTAAAATTGAATTAAAAAATATTGGTAAAAAAAATATTGAAATTTCTACCACTGGTTTTAATAATTTGATGCTTTGGACAGAGGTTAATAATATGATTTGTATCGAACCTATTACACAATATACTTCTTATGTAGAGCAGAAATATTTAAATAAGCATATGCAATTATCTCAAGGAAAAAATATTTTTACTGTAGAAATTAAAGTTATATAATTTGAAAACAAAACATCGTCATTTTATGATTCATAAACCTTATGGAATGATTTCTCAGTTTGTAAATCCTCATAAAAGGAAAAAGAAATTATTGGGAGAGTTGTTTGATTTTCCTGAAGGAACCATGGCAATAGGAAGGTTAGATGTAAATTCTGAAGGGTTACTTTTACTTACAACCGACGGTAAAGTAAGTGAATCTGTCAGAAGTAAAAAAATAGAAAAAGAATATTATGTTCAAGTTGATGGTGACATAAATCAAGCTGAAGTAGAACAAATAATGTCTGGTGTAGAAATTGGTTTTGATGGAAAAAAATACAAAACTAAACCCTGTAAAGCTTCACTAATTTCTAATCCTAATTTTCCTACTAGATCTCAAAAAATAAGAGATGAAAAACATGGGCCAACTAGTTGGATTTCTATTATTATTAAAGAGGGTAAATTTAGACAAGTTAGAAAAATGACCGCTGCTGTTGGTTTTCCAACATTACGTTTAGTTAGAGTTAGAATTGGATCTATTTTATTAAAAGGATTAGGTTTAGGAAATGTAAAAGAAGTAGATAACTTACTTTAATTTCTTATCATTTTAATATGTGGAATACCATCTTCTAAATATCCTTCTCCTTGTTGAATAAAGCCAAGAGAATTATAGAATTTTGTTAAATAGGTTTGAGCAGAAATAAGAATTGTTTTTTCTATAAAATTATCTTCTATATATTGAATAGATTCCTCAACTAATTGAAAACCATATTTATATTTTCGTTGATTTTCTTTTACTATAATTCTACCAATACTAGGTTTTGAAAAATAATCACCAGAATTAAAAATACGTGCGTATGCTATTATTTTTTCTTCTTTAATTCCTAGAATATGAAATGCTTTTTGATCTTTGTAGTCGATATCTTGATAGACACAATCTTGTTCTACTACAAAAACCTCTGAACGTAATTGAAGAATAGCATACAACTCTTGAATACTTAATTCATTGAATTTTTTTACAACAAATTCCATATACTAACAAGCTGGAATTTTATTAACTCTATTTTGGTGTCTTCCTCCTTCAAATTCTGTAGCTAAAAATGTTTCTACCATTTTTAATGCTTGAGGAATCGATGTATATCTTGCAGGAATACATAAAATATTTGCATTATTATGTTGTCTTATTAATTCTACTATTTCATTAGTCCAACATAAACCAGCTCTTACTTCTTGGTATTTATTTGCGGTCATAGCAACACCATTTGCACTACCACAAATAAGAATTCCAATATCAGCTTCTTTTGCAACTACATCTTTTGCAACAGGGTGAACAAAATCAGGATAATCTACACTATCATTAGCATCGGTTCCATAGTTATTAACTTTAATTCCTTTAGATTCTAGTAATTTTACAATTGCAAATTTATAATCAGTTCCGGCGTGATCATTTCCTATGGAAATATTCATAATGAGTTGGTTTTTATAGTGTTATTTATCACAAAAATACAAATAGATATGGTTATCAACAGTTTTAAAAAGTAAAAAAAAAATATTTTAATAACTTGTTATTTATAAGCTGATTAAGTCATATTCTCCTTTTGTTAAGAAGTATCTATAATTTATTAAAACTAGATTTGATTATATCAAAAATTATTACAATACAAGAGTAAATATCATATACACAACAAAAAGTTTTAATTTTTAATGTTTGTTTATCAACATTAATTAGATGGTTTTTCTATACTTATTAACTTTAAAGTAATTAATAAAAAGGTGTTTATTAGTGTTTATATCTTCTGTTAATAAGTATAAAAAATAGTTGATTTTAAACAGTTTAAATAACTAACAACTTGTCAATGGTTTTTAATAAATCATACCTCAAAATTAAAACATCATTATTTCTATTAACTATTCACATTCTATTATAATCAACATTGTTTTTAATTTTTAAAAAGAAGAAAATAGTATAATACTATAGAATGTTAATAACCTTAAAAAGATAAAAAAATTAAACAGTTTTTTTTTCTCTTAAAAAAGAAGATGAAGAGTCTTTAGAAACTTTTACGATTTCTTGAGGATTTTTTTTATCTAATTTTTTATTGATGGAAAACAACGTAACAGTTGTTCCTGTAACAAAAATGAAGATGAATAAAGCTATTATTTTACGTAAGTCTTTCACTATAAAGAGTTGGTTTCTTATTATAAAGACGACATATTTTAACAAACGTTACATTTTCTTTAAGATTTATTTAACTTTTATATGGTTTAAGAATCACAAACTGAATAGCTTCTGGAATAATACTAACTTTTAATGATCCTGTATCTACAATTTCCCCATCTGCTTCTATGATAGATTTATTAGTATCTATAATTTCTAATTCTGATACTTTATAAGTAGCTACTTTTTTATGATTTACAATCTTACCATTATAGAGTTTAGGTAGATTAAAAATCAAATCAAAAAAAGAGAAATTTTTAACAATAGTAATATCTAAAAAACCATCGTTTGATTTTGGATCTTTAGTCATTTGCATTCCACCACCAGAATATTTACAAATTCCGAATAAAATCATCAAACACTTAGAAGTTGTTATTTTATTATTAATATAGATTTGATAAGATGATTTTTTATAGAAAAATAAACCAGACAAACCCGCCAATAAATAAGAAATAGATCCAAACTTTTTTAAAGACTTTAATTTTTGAACAACATAACCATCATAACCTATACCTGCTACATTATTAAAATATTCAAAAGTATTATTGGTTTTTATACACCCAATATCTTGTAAAAAAGTATGGTCTTTTTTTATAATATCAATCGATTTTTCTATTAAATATGGGATGTTGTAGGTTTTTATCCAATCATTTCCGGTACCTAAAGGAATCACTGCAAGTTTGATATCCGAAGTTTTTGTATATCTTTGCATCATTATTCCGTTTACTACATGATGTAGGGTTCCGTCTCCACCTACAGAAATAAATTTCCGATACCCTTGTTTAATAGCTTCATCAACAAGAATTAGTTCATGTTTAGTATACTGAGTAAAAGCGAAAGAAAAATAAATTTCTTTGGTTTTTAACAAATCCAGAATACAATTCCACGATTTATTAAAATTGCTATTTCCTGCATTAGGATTTACAATTAAAAACCAAGAATTTTCAACACTAAGCTTGTCGATGTGAAGCATATAATTAAATAATTAAACAAGCAAAGTACAAAATACAATCATAACAGTTTATTAATAGAAAATAGACAGATTAATTTGTACTTTTCAAGAACATAAAAAGAACAAATATTTATGAGTAGAAAGAACAAAATCTACAAGAAGAAAGGAAGAATTATTAAAGACCTAACAAGAAATATCTTTAAAATTCTAAATGAAGACAGTAGTAAAAATTACAATTACAAGCAAATTGCTGGTAAATTAGGTATCTCAGATACCGATGGTAAAACACAAGTACTTCAAAAGTTAGCTGAGCTAACAGGTAATAAAAAAATTAAAGAAGTTGATAGAGGAAAATATCAAATAAATGAAGATAGAAAATATCATATAGGAACACTAGATGTTACGTCTAATGGAAATGGATATTTTATATGTGATGACTTTGACGATGATATATTTATTCCATCTAATAATTTAGGAAAAGGTTTACAAAACGATACAGTAAAAGCTTACATCTATAAAAGAAAAAGAAGTAACAAATTAGAAGCAGATATTGTAGAAATTATAGAAAGACATAAAACAGAATTTGTAGGAGTTTTACAAATGAGTAAAAACTTTGGTTTTGTTATTTGTGATAATAATAAAATGTATGCAGATATTTTTGTGTCAAAAAGCAGAATAAATGGAGCAGAGCATGGAGATAAAGTACAAGCATCTATCACAGATTGGCCAGAAAACTCTAAAAATCCGTTTGGAAAAATTACTCAAGTTTTAGGTAAACCAGGAGATCATGATACAGAAATTCATTCTATTTTATTAGAATATGGCTTACCGTATGAATTTGAAAAAGAAGTAGAAGAAGACGCTAATAAATTATCTTTAGAAATTACCAAAGAAGAAATTTCAAAAAGAAGAGATATGCGTCAAGATTTAACGTTTACGATAGATCCAAAAGATGCAAAAGATTTCGATGATGCTTTATCTTTTACAAAATTAGAAAATGGAAATTATGAAATAGGAATTCATATTGCAGATGTTTCTCATTATGTACAACCTAAAACGATTTTAGATGATGAAGCTTATAGTAGAGCAACCTCAGTTTATTTAGTTGATAGAGTTGTTCCAATGTTACCAGAAATGTTATCAAATGGAGCCTGTTCTTTACGACCAAATGAAGAAAAATTAACTTTTTCTGCAGTTTTCGAAATCAATGAGAAAGCTCAGATTATAGATCAGTGGTTTGGCAAAACAGTTACTTATTCAGATAAACGTTTTGCATATGAAGAAGCACAAGCAATTATTGAAACTAAGAAAAATTTTATACCAGAAAATGTTTCAATCACAGGAGAATCTTATGAAGTTGATGAAAGAATTGTAGAAGCAACGTTAAAATTAGACGAGCTAGCAAAAATTCTTCGTAAAAAAAGAATGAAAGAAGGAGCAATTTCTTTTGATAGAGTAGAAGTTAAGTTTCATTTAGATGAAGATGCAAATCCAACAGGTGTTTATTTTAAAGAAGCAAAAGACGCGAATAAATTAATTGAAGAATTTATGTTATTAGCGAATAGAAAAGTTGCAGAATTTATAGGTCAAGCTAAAAATAAACCAACTAATAAAACTTTTATTTATAGAGTTCATGACGAACCAGATATTGAAAAGTTAGCTGCACTACAAAATATTGTATCTAAATTTGGATACAAAATGAACACAGAAACTAAAGAGAGTACCACAGAAAGTTTAAATCAATTATTAAAAGATGTTCATGGTAAAGCAGAATCAAACATGATTGAAACTTTAGCAATTAGAACGATGAGTAAAGCGGCTTATACAACTCAAAATATTGGCCATTATGGATTAGCTTTTGATTATTATTCACACTTTACTTCACCAATTCGTCGTTATCCTGATGTAATGACACACCGTTTATTACAACATTATTTAGATGGACAAAATTCACCGAAAGCAGAAGAATATGAAGCGAGATGTAAACATGCATCAAAGCAAGAAGAATTAGCCTCTAAAGCAGAAAGACAGTCTATAAAATACATTCAAGTTAAATACATGCAAGATCATAAAGATGAAGAGTTTCCTGGTGTTATTTCTGGCGTTACAGAATGGGGAATTTATGTTGAAATCACCTCAAATAAATGTGAAGGAATGGTTAGAATTAGAGATATAAAAAGCGATTATTATATTTTTGATGAAAAACAATTTGCTATCGTTGGTCAATCAACAAAACAGATTTATCAATTAGGTGATGAGGTGGTCGTAAAAGTAAAACACACAGACTTAGAAAGAAAACATCTAGACTTTACTTTAATAGAAGATTAAAAAAAATTAACGAAGCTGCAACAATATATTATGTAGTTTGTCTTTATATTGGTATAATTGTTGAATTATACCCTAAACTAAACCTAACGAAATGAAAAAATTATTTTTTATAATAGTTTTAATGATAAGTAATATTGTGATTTCACAAACCACAATATCAAAAACAATTGGAGACTTTCAAACGATTAAAATCTATAACGGTATTAATATAGAATTGATAAAATCTGACGAACAAAAATTAGTGATATCGGGTGAAAAAGCAGAGAAAGTCAAAGTAAAAAATAATAATGGAACTTTAAAAATTAGCTTACGATTCCCTGATTTATCAGCAGACGGAAAAGTTGATATTAAATTATATTACAATAAAAACATTGATGTAATTGATGGTAATGAAGGTTCTACTATTACTGGAAAAGATATTGATCAGTTACAATTAGAAGTGAAGGCACAAGAAAGAGCTTTTATTAATCTAGTAATAAAAACAAAACATTTAAAAGTGAAATCTTCTTCAGGCGGAATTATTAAATTAACAGGAACCTCTAAAAACCAAGATATAGACCTTGATTTATATGGTGTATATCACGGATATGGATTAGTTGTGTCTGATAATACCTCTATTAGAGCAGGCTCTGGATCGAAAGCAGAAATTTTAGCAGGAGAAACATTAAATGCAAAAGTAAGTTTTGGAGGCTCTATATTTTATAAAGGAAATCCAGAAGTTGTAAAAGATAAAAAAGTAGCAGGAGGAATTATAAAACAAATGAATTAATTGATTCATTCGTTTTTGTATCTTTGTGCTTTAAATAGAAATTAACATGATGAGTTTAAATATATTTCTTTTAGGTATGCCAAGCATGGGTTCTTGGGTAATTATTGCTTTAGCGCTCTTATTGTTCTTTGGAGGTAAAAAAATTCCAGAACTAATGAAAGGTCTAGGAGGTGGAATTAAGGAGTTTAAAAAAGCCACTAAAGACGAGGACAAAGAAAAAGAAAAACTAGAAGATAAAAAATAGTATAAAAAAAACCGAAGAGATAATCTTCGGTTTTTTTATTTATATAATAATTTTTTAAAGTCTTACAGCGGTTCCTGAGGCTGTGACCATTAACATACCTCCATTAGGTCCTACAGTTTCATAATCTAAATCTATTCCAATAATAGCATCAGCACGCATTCTAAGCGCGTTATCTGTCATTTCTTTTAAAGCAATATCTTTTGCTTCTCTTAAAACCTTTTCATAAGACCCAGAACGCCCTCCGACAATATCACGAATTCCCGCAAAAAAATCTTTAAAGATATTTGCCCCAATAATAGTTTCACCAGATACTATTCCAAGATAATCTTTTACTGGCTTTCCATCAATATTATTTGTAGTAGAAAGTATCATAAATTATTTATCAATTTTTTTAGAATTTTTTTTCATTGCTTCACCAATTTGATTACTAGCGGTAAAACTTGCAACCATATCATTTAACATTTGACTTCCAGCCTGCGGAGAATTAGGCATTAAAATTAAATTACTATTAGTATGTTGACCAATAGACTGAAGTGTGTCATAATGTTGAGTCACAACAATTAAAGCAGACGCTTCTTGTGAGTTAATACCCACTTTATTTAAAACCTCTACAGATTCTTCTAGACCACGAGCAATTTCTCTTCTTTGATCAGCAATACCCTGACCTTGTAATCGTTTGCTCTCAGCTTCTGCTTTTGCTTTTTCAACAATTAAAATACGAGCAGCGTCTCCTTCATATTGTGCAGCTGTTTTTTCACGATCAGCAGCATTAATTCTGTTCATTGCTTCTTTTACTTGCGCATCAGGATCAATATCTGTTACCAAGGTTTTAATGATGTCATAACCATATTCTATCATTGCGTCGTTTAATTCAGACTTTACAGCAATAGCAACATCATCTTTTTTTACAAAAACATCATCTAATTTCATTTTAGGAACTTCTGCTCTTACCACATCAAAAACATAAGAAGTAATTTGATCGTGAGGATAATCTAATTTATAAAAAGCATCTTCCACTTTGTCTCTAATAACTTTAAACTGAACAGAAACCTTCAGTTTTACAAAAACATCATCTAGGGTTTTAGTTTCAATAATTACATCTAATTGTTGAATTTTAAGACTTAATCGGCCGGCAATTCTATCTACAATAGGAATTTTAAACCTTAAACCAGATTGTCTGATGGCATTAAATCTTCCAAACCTTTCTACTATAGCTGCCGACTGTTGTTTCACAGTAAAAAAAGCACTAAATAATATTAAAACAATAACACCTAAACCAATAGGTAAAATAATATTTTCCATAACGTTGTTTTTAAAAGTTAATAAATAGTTTGTTAAAGATACTAGAAATAGCACCTAATTACAAGACGAAAAAAAAAGAAAACGTTACAAAAAAAGCACAAAAGTATGTTTATCCTTTAGTTTTTAGCTTTTTCTTATACTTTTTCCACTTTTTTATTTGTTTTTCAGAAAGTATTTTTTCTAGTTTTTTATCTAGATTTTTTTCTTTTTCTAACACAACCTTAACAATCGGTTCAAAAGAGACACTTACTTCTTTATACGCTTTTTCAAGTACGGAATAATCTCTAGATTCAAAAGTTTCTTTTTGCGCTAATTCTACTTTTGTTTTTCCTTCAGACATTAAAAAACTATTAATTCTTTTTACTTGGCTCATGTCTTTGTTAAAACTTTTTATAATAGACGCAACTTGTTTATAAGTATCAGAAGATTTTTTAACACCTACTTTTTTCGTTAACTTTTCTATGTTATAGAAAGTCATACCAACAGTTTTTTCAACATTAAATTCTGGTAATTTTTGTTGATCTGGTGTCATGGGAGGCCTGTCCACAATCCTTTGTCTTCTATTCATCATTTGAGATTCTGCTGATAATGAAAACAGTATCAATAAGGTAAAAAGTATTAAATTTTTCATGATAATTCAGTTATTATTTTTTTAATTCTATGAAGAGCTTCCTCTTTTCCAATCATTTCTATAATATCAAAGATATGTGGTCCTTTCATTGCGCCCACTAAACTTAACCGTAAAGGTTGCATAACTTTTCCAAAACTAATTTCTTTACTTGTAATCCATTCTTTTACTTTTGTTTCGATTGTTAATGAAGAAAAATCATCAACAGATTCAATTACAGAACTAACTTCAGATAATATTTCCGAAGTATCTTCTTTCCATTGTTTTTTTGAAGCTTTTTCATCGTACTTAACAGGAGTTTCAAAAAAGTAATCACTCAATTCCCAAAAATCTTTAACAAAAACAGCTCTTTCTTTGATTAAAGAAACAACTTTTTCTACATATGTGATATCAGTATCAATTTTCTTGCCGTTTAAAATGTCAAGATATAATTCAGCTAATTCAGAATTTGATTTTTGTTGTAAATATTGCTGATTAAACCAATTGGTTTTATCTGGATTAAATTTAGCTCCAGATTTACTTACTCTAGATAAATCAAAGACCTCTATTAACTCATCTAATGAAAATATTTCTTGCTCTGTTCCTGGGTTCCAGCCTAATAAAGATAGCATATTTATAAAAGCATCCGAAAAATAACCATCTTCTTTATATCCACGTGAAACATCACCCGTTTCTTCATTGGTATATTCTAAAGGAAATACCGGAAACCCTAATTTATCACCATCTCTTTTACTCAGCTTTCCTTTACCGACGGGTTTTAAAATTAAAGGAAGGTGTGCAAATTTTGGAACTTCCCATCCAAAAGCTCTATATAATAAAAGGTGTAAAGGCATTGAAGGCAACCATTCTTCACCGCGTATCACATGCGATATCTCCATTAAATGATCATCTACAATATTTGCTAAATGATAGGTTGGCATTCCGTCTGATTTGAACAGAATTTTGTCATCAAGAAGTTTTATATCAAAAGACAACCTTCCTCTTATTTCATCAGATATAGATAGTGTGCTTCTAGCTTCGACATTATCGTTAAATGTTTTAAAACGGATTACATAGTTTTCTCCAGCATTAATTTTAGCTATTGTTTCTTCTTTAGCTAAAGAAATGGAGTTATTAAGTTTTTCTCTATTATGCCAGTTATAAATAAAGGTTTTTCCCTCTTGTTCGTGTTGTTTTCTATGCTCGTTTAATTGATCTGAAGAATCAAAAGCATAATATGCGTTTCCGCTTTCAATTAAAGCGTCAGCATATTTTTTATAAAGTTCTTTTCTTTCAGATTGTCTGTAAGGTCCAAGATTTCCATTCTTTCCAGGGCCTTCATCAAAAGGAATATTACACCATTCTAAAGAATCTATAATATATTGTTCGGCGTTTGCTACATATCTTGTTTGGTCTGTATCTTCTATTCTTAAAACAAAAGTTCCGCCATGTTTTTTAGCAAATAAATAATTATATAAAGCAGTTCTTAGGCCTCCAATATGTAGAGGTCCTGTTGGACTAGGCGCAAAACGAACACGAACATTAGAATTCATTAGTTAATGATTTTAAGCCGCAAAGATACTTTTCTAATGTTAGATAAAAAAAGGATTTCACAGCAGTAATAACTTAAAAAAAGCTTTAACATTAAATTTTAAGATTACTAATTGAAATATGCTATTTTTATTGGTTGATGCAAGCGTTTACTAACATACAAAATAAGCTGTCTTTTTTTTATAAAAAGTACTACACAAATGAGCTTATTAAAGGGTTGATATTATTCTTCTCTTTGGGCGCTTTATATCTTTTTGTAACGCTTTTTATTGAATACTTTTTGTGGCTAAAACCCGTTGCTAGAACCATTCTTTTTTTGGTATTTATTCTTGTTGAAGTATATTTATTGTTTCGATTTATTTTAAAACCAATTTTAAAATTGATTGGTTTACAAAAAGGAATTTCTCTAGAACAATCTTCAAAAATTATTGGGAATCATTTTCCGGAAGTTCAAGACAAGCTACTTAATATTTTACAACTAAAAGAGACATCAAATCAATCGGATTTATTACTGGCAAGTATCGATCAAAAAGCGAAAGAATTACAACCAATTCAGTTTGCTAAAGCGGTAAATTTCAAGAAAAACATACCCTATTTAAAATACTTGTTGATTCCTGCTTTAATTTGGATTATTTCTTTGGTTAGTGGAACCAACAATGATTTATCTAATAGTTTTTCAAGAGTTGTAAATTATCAAGCAGAATATATTCCGCCAGCACCATTTACATTTAATTTACAGACAAACTCTTTACAGGTTATTGAAGGAAATTCTTTCATAATTAATGTTTCTACTAATGGAGATGTAGTTCCAGAAGAGGTAAAAATTCTATACAACAACCAAGAGTATTTTATGCAAGAAAAAAACAAAGGAGTTTTCTTTTTCACATTTACAAATGTTGTAGAACCGATAGATTTTAAATTTAAATCTAATAAAGTTGAGTCTATAACTCATTCGCTTGAAGTTATAAAAACCCCAACAATTCAAAATATAACTGTAGATCTAGACTATCCCAATTATACAGGAAAAAAAGACGAAACGATAGATAATACCGGAAGTATTCTTGTTCCAGAGGGAACAAATATTAAATGGTTAGCAACTACAAATCAAACCGATTCTGTTGCTTTTATTTCAAACAACAAAAGAGATTCTTTTATTAAAAAAGACAAGAATAGTTTTCAATATAATTTAAAAGCTAAAAAGAATATTCAATATCAAATTAGTTCGTCAAATAAAGAATTACAAGATTTCGAAAAACTTTCTTACAATATAAAGGTTGTTAAGGATGAGTTTCCAAGCATTTTAATACAATCAAATATTGATAGTTTAGAAAGGGGAGATGCGCAGTTTGCTGGACAAATTTCGGATGATTATGGAATTAGTCAATTAGACGTGTTTTATTATAATCAGGATTCACCACAACAAAAAAAGAAAATTACCTTAGAAACAACCAAAGAAAAAACCCAAACATTTTTTTATCAGTTTCCAGATCAACTAAAGCTTCAAGAGGGAATAGATTATGAAATTTATTTCCAGGTTTCCGATAATGATGCTGTAAATGGAAGAAAGAAAGCAATTAGCAAAAAGTTTAGATATCGACAAAAAACAGAAGATGAAGTAGCGCAAGAATTATTACAAGATCAGAAAAACACAATTCAAAATTTAGAAAAATCTGTTCAAAATCAAAAACAACAGAAGAAAGAGTTAGATGAAATTCAGAAAGAAATTCAGAATAAAAAAGACATCAACTGGAACGATAAGAAAAAGGTTGATGAGTTCATAAAGAGACAAAAACAGTATGAACAAATGATGGGGCGTCAGACTGAAAACCTTCAAGAAACACTTGAAGAAAAAAAGGAAGAAAATCAAACGCTTCAAGAAAAAAAGCAAGAGTTACAAAAAAGAATTGAAGAATTAAAGAAACTTAATAAACAAAAGAAGTTACTTGATGAACTTCAAAAAATGGCTAAGAAATTAGACAAAGAAGAGTTGGTTAAAAAAGCGAAACAACTAGCGCAAGAAAACAAACAACAAGAAAGAAGTTTAGAAAGAATTTTAGAATTAACAAAGCGGTTCTATGTAGAAGAGAAGACGATGCAGATCGCAAATAAATTGGATAAGCTTTCTAAAAAACAAGATAGTTTAGATAATACTAAAGATAAGGCTTTAGAAAAACAGAAAGCGATAAATAAAGAGTTTGATAAAATTTCAAAGGAATTAGAAGAACTATTTAAAGACAATGAAAAGTTAAAAGAACCAATGGATATTCCTGATTTAGAAGAAGAGGAAGAAGAAACAAAAGAAGAACTGTCAAAGTCAGAAGAGAATTTAAGCAAACAGCAAAAGAGTCAGGCAAAGAAAAATCAGAAACAAGCTTCTAAAAAAATGAAGCAAATGAGTCAGAAAATGCAACAAGCAATGTCTGATATGCAAGCCAATTCTATCGATGAAAACATAGATGATTTAAGAAAAATACTAGAAAATTTAGTAACATTTTCATTCAAGCAAGAAGATTTAATGAAGAAGTTTAATGAGATTTCAGTAAGACATCCAGACTTCGGGAAAGAACTAAAAAAACAAAACGAATTAAAAACATATTTTGAACATGTAGATGATAGCTTGTATGTTTTATCAATGAGACTACCTCAATTATCTACAAAAATTCAAACAGATTTATCAAACACACATTACAATTTAGATCAGTCATTAGAAAATTTTTCTGAAAATAGATTTAACAGCGGAAGCTCTAATCAGCAATATGTAATGACTTCTGTTAACAACCTTTCTGATTTTTTAAGCGATCTATTAAACAACATGCAGAACAGCATGAATTCTTCTGGCAAAGGTAAAGGAGGCGGAAAACCATTTAGTTTACCAACGTTAATTCAAGGACAAAAAGGTGTTTCTGAACAAATGAAGAAAGGAATGCAAAAAGGAAAAGGCAAAGAAGGAGATAAAAAAGGCAAAGGTGACAAGGAAGGAAAAAAGGGCAGTGGAGATAGTAAAGGAAATGGCAGCGGTGAAGGAAACGGAGATAATGAGAAATTAAATGGAGAGCTGTTTAAAATTTACCAACAACAGAGTGCTTTAAGGCAACAGTTGCAAGATGCAATAAAAGAAGGTGGTGGCGGAAACGGAGACGCTAAAAAAGTTCTAAAAACAATGGAGCAATTAGAGAATGATATCCTAGAAAAAGGATTTACTCAAGGAACGCTTCAAAGAATGCAACAATTAGAATACGAATTGCTAAAATTAGATAAAGCAGCTTTTGAGCAAGGAAAAGATAAAAAGAGAAAATCGAATACAAATAACACATCTTACCAAAAGAAAAAATTAAAAGAACTTCAATTTAAAAAGCAGTTTTACAATCAAATAGAGATTTTAAACAGACAATCATTACCTTTGCGTGAAAATTTTGAAAAAAAGGTACAAGAGTACTTTTCAAAAAAGAAAAAAGGGTGATTACATTTAATTCAGAAACAACATTTACTTTAGATAACGAAACAAAAACCTCTAAATGGATTCAAAGTATTATTGAATCTGAAGGGTTTGAAGTTTTAGAAATCAATTATGTTTTTTGTGACGATATTTACCTTAATAAAATTAATGTAGAGTTTCTAAATCATGATACTTTCACTGATATTATAAGTTTTGATTACTCTTTAGGAAATCAAATAGGAGGAGACATTTATATCTCAGTAGAAAGAGTTAGAGAAAATGCAGAAAATTTTAATGTTACCTTTGAAAACGAATTACATAGAGTCTTGATTCATGGTGTTTTACACTATATGGGATTTAAGGACAAAACAGAAAAAGATAAAACAGAAATGAGAAACAAAGAAGAATCTTGTTTGTTGAGCCTAAACTCTTGATAATCAAAGTTTTATTTGTTTTGTTTCACGTGGAACGATAATGAGTTTATTTACTACAACATACGATGTAATTGTAATTGGCGGAGGTCATGCAGGAAGTGAGGCTGCAGCGGCTAGCGCTAATATGGGTGCAACAACCCTGTTGATTACAATGAATTTACAGAACATAGCTCAAATGAGTTGCAATCCTGCAATGGGAGGAATCGCAAAAGGTCAAATTGTTAGAGAAATTGACGCTTTAGGTGGTTATAGCGGAATTGTAACCGACAAGACTGCTATTCAGTTTAAAATGCTTAATAAATCTAAAGGGCCAGCTATGTGGAGTCCAAGAGCGCAATCTGACAGAATGATGTTTGCTGAAGCTTGGAGAACTATGTTAGAGCAAACTAAAAATGTAGATTTTTATCAAGATTCTGTAAATGGATTGTTGTTTGATGGTGATAAAATAGCCGGAGTAAAAACCGCACTAGGACTGCATATAAAAGCAAAAACGGTTATTGTAACTGCTGGAACTTTTTTAAACGGTTTGATTCATATTGGTGAAAAAACTTTTGGTGGGGGAAGAGCCGGTGAAGGATCTTCAACAGGAATTACAGAAGATTTAGTAGCAAAAGGATTTGAATCTGGAAGAATGAAAACAGGAACCCCACCAAGAGTAGACGGTAGATCGTTAGATTATTCTAAAATGGAAGAGCAGCCAGGTGACGAAATAACCACAACATTTTCTTATTTAGACACAAAGCCCTTAACAAAACAACGCTCTTGTTATTTAGCGCACACAAATAAAGAAGTTCATGATATTTTAAGAGAAGGTTTTGATAGGTCACCTATGTTCAATGGTAGAATCCAATCTACAGGTCCAAGGTATTGCCCTTCAATTGAAGATAAAATAGATCGGTTTGCAAGCAAGGACAAGCATCAAATTTTTGTTGAACCAGAAGGATGGACAACAGAAGAAATTTATGTGAATGGTTTTTCAACCTCAATGCCAGAAGATATTCAAGACAAAGCGATAAGGTTAATCCCAGGTTTTGAAAATGTAAAGTTTTTTAGATATGGATACGCAATTGAGTATGATTACTTTCCTCCAACTCAATTAAAACATTCTCTAGAAACCAAGCTTGTAGAAAATTTATTTTTTGCGGGACAAATCAACGGAACAACTGGTTATGAAGAAGCAGCGGCACAAGGTTTGATGGCCGGTGTAAATGCTGCCTTAAAAACACAAAACAAACAACCTTTTATTCTAAAAAGAAGTGAAGCTTATATTGGTGTTTTAATAGATGATTTAATCACAAAAGGAACAGAAGAGCCTTATAGAATGTTTACATCTAGAGCAGAATATAGAACTTTACTAAGACAAGATAATGCAGATTTAAGATTAACACCCTTAGGTTATGAAATAGGTTTAGCCTCTGAAGAACGCCTAATAAAAGTTCAGGCTAAGAAATTGAAAACAGCGAGACTGATAAAGTTTTTAGAAGAAACTAGTGTTACTAAAGAGCAGATTAATCCAATACTAGAAAGAAAAGGATTGTCAACAATTAATCAATCTGTAAAGCTTTATAAGATAGCTGCCAGACCACAATTATCTTTAATTGATTTTAAAGAAATTGAATCTCTTCAGGCCTTTTTTATACTAGAAGAGGTTGATGAATCAATTATTGAGCAAGTAGAAATACATTTAAAATATTCTGGCTATATAGAAAAAGAAAAATCAAATGCAGATAAGCTAAACAGGCTAGAAAATGTAATTATCCCCCAAACATTTAATTACACGAAAGTAAAATCGTTGTCATACGAAGCAAGAGAGAAATTAACCAAAATCCAACCAACAACAATTTCACAAGCAAGCAGAATAAGCGGAGTTTCTCCAAGCGATATTTCAGTTCTGTTGGTTTATATGGGTAGATAAATTAAAAGATTGTTGTTAATGTTCCATGTGGAACATCACTATTAAAATAATAAAATGAAAGAAAAAGAACTTCACCAGGGAGTGGTTCCTTTTTTAAACTGTAAGGATTATTTAGTTTCTAATGAAACTTATGAGGTTATGCTTAATAAGCAAATTGAAATGCTAGTTACCTCGCCAATTCCATCTGATCTTAGCAAGTATTACGATTCTGAAGAGTACGTTTCTCATCACAATACAAAAAAAACACTTCTTAATTTTATCTATAACACTGTTAAGAAATACTCTTTTAAAAAGAAACAAAACCTTTTTAATGATCACCAAAAAAACAAAACGGTTTTAGATATTGGAACAGGAACAGGAGATTTTTTATTCTATTGTAAACAGAAAGGTTTTTTGGTTACAGGAATAGAACCAAGTGATATTGCAAGACAACAAGCTATAGAAAAAAAGGTAGAAGTTCATAAAGATTTAAAAGATGTATTAGGAAAAAAGTTTGATGTAATTACCATGTGGCATGTATTAGAACACGTTCCAAACTTATATGAATACTTAGAACAATTAAAAAACCTATTAAACGATAACGGAAAGTTAATTGTAGCAGTTCCTAATTTTAAAAGCTTCGATGCTGATTATTATAAAGAATATTGGGCAGCTTATGATGTTCCAAGACACTTGTGGCATTTCTCTCAAAAATCAATTCAAGAATTGTTTAAATCAGTTCAAATGAAGGTGGTGAAAATCCATCCTTTAAAATTTGATTCTTTTTACGTCTCTCTTTTAAGTGAAAAAAATAAAACTGGAAAAGCTAATTTTGTAAAAGCTTTTTGGATAGGTTTAAAATCTAACTTAAGCGCGAGAAGCACAAAAGAGTATTCTTCTTTAATTTACGAGCTAAAACACACTCAAAACTAATTTTAAAAAGAATTTAGAACTGTTTTTGCGAGCAAGAAGAGAATGCGCTTGCTAAAAAAAGATAATTGCTTAAATAAGCTCTAAAAAACAAAAAACCATAAGAAATTCTTATGGTCTTTTGTTTTTTATATAGAGAATTGTTATTCTTAATAAGTTAGAACAATTAGCCCTAAAATTGTAATAATAAAATAAACTCCTAAAGACATCGCTCCTTGATAATCTTTTGCCAATCGCTGACCGATTAAAAGGAAAAGTAATGTTAGCGCAGATAATTCAATTCCGACTAATGCGAAAAATATTTTTCCTTCAGAAATAATTTCATAGATTCCATAGATCATTAAAAAACTAGCAACAAGTTCTGTGACGAGAACGATCACTAAAAGAAGTGGAACTGAATTTTTTAATGGAGATTCTTTAAAATGCTCTTTAATAAAAGAAACATTTCCTTTCCAATCAGTGATTTTTTCTATTCCGGAGAGTAAAAAAGTAATGATTAAAAAAAGTAAGATTAAAACTTCAGCCGGATATTTTGTGATAAAATCCATGAATTAAAACCATCCCTTTTTATTGATCTGATATTCATTAATGAATTGGTCGTCAGATTTTGTTAAATAAATAATGCCTTCAATTTTACCAATTAACCCAGCTAAACCACAAGTGATAATGGTAAGTCCAATTTGTATTAAACCTTCTTTGGTATATCCTAGGATAAACTTATGGATTCCCAATTCACCTAAAACAATACCTAAAATACCTGCTAGAACCCTATTACTACTTTGTTCAGAAACTTCTTTGCCACTTTCGTCTACAACTTTCATTCTTTAATTTTATTGGTTAGGCTGTAAATTTATAAAAATGTGGCATCTTTAGGCTCCCATAATTCTATTTTATTTCCTTCATCGTCTAAAACCCAACCAAATTTTCCATAATCGTATTCTTCAACTTCACCTAAAACCGTAACTCCTTCTTTTTTCAATTCTTTTAAAAGCTCTACTAAGTTTTCAACTCTATAATTAAACATAAAGTCTTTTTTAGAAGGTTCAAAATGTTTGGTGTCTTTAGCAAAAGGACTCCATTGGGTAGAACATTTATTGCCATCCTCGTCTTTCCACCAAAAAGTACAGCCCCAATCATCTGTATTAAAACCTAAGTGTTTTTGATACCAATCTTTTGTTTTTTTAGGATCATTTGTTTTGAAAAACAAACCCCCAATACCTGTAACTCTTTTCATTACTTATTTCTTTTTAATTTGATTTTCATAAATGGAAATCCATTCTTTTGTACTCATTTTCTGAACTAATTCAGCGATTAAATCATACGGGATGTCATCCATCTTTTTAAAACGCACACAGCTTTTACCCATATCCAACTTATAGTTGCATTTTTTATCGTATTCTTCTGTAAACCAGACTAATAAATCGTTTTTAGCATACATTCCCATGTGATATAAAGCAATAAAGTTCTTTTGAGATTCTAAATTCATAAAAGGTAAAGGTAATTTGGGATCACAATGATATCCGTCTGGGTAAATACTATGAGGAATTACAAACCCAAGCATGCCGTAACTCATTTGCTCTTCCATTCCTTTTGGAAGATTGTCTAAAATAATTTGACGTAATTTTTTAACGGGCTCTTTTCTTTCTTCAGGAAGTAGTTTGATATATTCTTCTGGTGAACTTGCTTTGTATTGCATGGTGTTGATTGTTTAACAACCCACAAGTTAGCAAAATTTTGCTTTTATTTTATCAACAATGGTTTGAGCTAATTTTATGTTGCTTTCAATTGTCCATCCAGCTACATGAGGAGACAGTAAAACATTTTCAGATTGAACTAAATATTTAAACTCTTCAGGAATTTCATTGGTGAATAGTTTTTCGAAAGAAGATTTTTCATATTCTAAAACATCTAAACCAGCTCCTAAAACCTTAGCAGACTTTAAAGCACCAACCAAATCTTTTGTAACAACACTTTTACC
>Ga0075467_10000556_pt1 | contig 29992 bp, 30 predicted proteins | sample DEB08_DNA_9_FD_75067 | JGI IMG/M metagenome (GOLD analysis project Ga0075467, IMG submission 75067) | Aqueous microbial communities from the Delaware River and Bay under freshwater to marine salinity gradient to study organic matter... | ecosystem: Environmental > Aquatic > Marine > Coastal ... | reverse complement strand
GCACCAAGGCCATCCGGTCCGATCGCAGCACATGCAACTCGGCGGGCCAACCAATGTCCGGCATGACCGCCTCCAGATAGGCGTTGCCCGATAGCAGCAGTTGGGCAAATACCGCCTCCATCAGGTCGGCCCGGCTCTGCGCCTGATTGGGCCGCGCCAGCAGGGTTTGCGCGGGGTGCATATCATAGCGCTGAAAACCGTCCTGGCAGACCACCGGCAAGGCTGCGGCCGCCTCAGCAATCAATTTCACGCACCGAAAGCCGACCGGATTGCCCAGAAACCCGTTGCGTGTCAGCGAACCGACATCTCGCGGTGTCCATACCACGCGCCCCCCCTGTCCCCAGACCGCCACACGCGCGGCGGCCGAGGCTTTCTGCTCCGGCACCTCCGCCGGGCTTTTCTTCAAGAAATCCAACACCATCCGCATCTCTCCTTAGGCCACACCAAAAGACGCGGATGCAATGAACTGCATCCACGTCCGGGGCCGCGGCCCCTCATCGCGTTTTCATAATTTCGCTACAGCGACCGAATATTCGGGTTCTGGTGCCCAGCGGCGGGAACCAGCATCCCCTCGGTCAACGCCCAGACCAACGCATCCACACGATCCGGACTGCCGATCCCTTCAAAACCCGTCTGGCTCATCCGGCACATCTCATCTTCCAACTCGGCAAAGGTGCCACAATGCGCCACACGGCCCTGTTCATACAGTGCCGCGACCGGCTCCGCCCGCGCGGCCTTCCCACGCGAAGCACGCACCGCCCGGTAATTTATCAACGGATCCACTTGCCGCATTATAGTCTCGACCAGATCACCGCCCTGATTGACCTCCGCCACCATCTTGTCCGCCCGATGACGATGATAGGCGGCTGCCGCTGCTTCCGCCCATTGCTTGGGACTTGCCGCCCTGACCGAACAATCCTCGATGACCACCGCTTTCCAGTGGCTTGGGCTTCCATCTTGCATCACGCCCACAACTACGATCCCGCAGGCATCCGACCCATCATGCCCGGTCACTGGCGGGTCCACCGCAACAATCACACGCGCGCGCCCCGGTACCTCCGTGACCCGCCCCGCATCGATATCAGCCCGCCGCCAAAGTGCATCTTCCGCCTCTTCCAGCAGTAATCCGTCCAACTCTTGTCGACCCAACCGCGTATTGCCGTACCGTGCCCGCACTTCCTCCAGGAAACTTGGGGCCAGATAGGCGCTGTTCGCCTCGGTCGGGGCGTGTGTCTGCACCGTGCTTTCGCGACCTATCAACTCTTTCAGGACGGCGACATTGCGCGGTGTCGTTGTGACAACCTGCTGCGGATGCTCCCCCAGTCGCAGCGCGAACTGAAGCATGTCCCACGTGGCCCCCCCATTGCGCCATTTGGCCAATTCATCGACCCAAGCGGCATCAAATTGCGGCCCACGCAGCGCCTCGGGGTCATTGGCGGAATAGACCCTCGCCTCCGCGCCATTTGGCCAGATCAACATCCGTTCGCCAGACACCCATCTCGGTCGCCGATCCGGAGGAGAGCAGGCCAATATCCCGCTCTCCCCCTTCACCATCACCGCCAGCGCCTGATCATATGTTTCCGCAACCAGCGCGACCCGACGCGCCCTGCCCGGCGCTTCCGGCCTGCCACCCTCGACAACCGACCTGACCCATTCCGCGCCGGCGCGCGTTTTTCCCGCACCACGGCCGCCCAGAATAACCCAGGTTTTCCACGCTCCTTCCGGAGGCAGTTGATGCGACATTGCCCAGAACTCGAATATATAGGGCAGTGCCGCCAGCGTCTGATCACTCAGGCTCGCCAGAAATGCGTCCGCCACTTCGGGCGGCTCTGAGGCAATCAAGCCGGAGCCCGATTTCAGATCGCGCCGCATCAAGGTCAAGTGTTCCCTCGCCCCCTTTGTGTTTGGCTCCTGCGCCACGTGCATCCTCCTCAAGCCTCAGCGCGAACAGCATGGCGGCGTTCATCGCCTTCAGGTCCACAAGAACGGTCTTCTCTCCCGTTGCGGGCGCCACCCGCAGGGTCTCTATCGCGTCGTCCAGGGCTTCAGCTGCGCGGCGAAAACCCTTTCGTGCCAGCGCGACGGTTTTCTTCGTCGGGCCAACTTCATCAGTGCCTGTAATTGCGCTCATATAATAAGTCCTGTGCTCGAAATTTCTCTCGGCACAAGCGGGCACGAAAAAGCGGCCTCGGGGTCACTCCCGGGCCGCCTACCCATGTATTCCAGCATGTCACAAGTGATGCCAGAGACCGTTCGGAATGTCAATAAGTTTTTTATTTACAAAGGGTTAACGGAATTCCACCAATTAACACCTGCTTAAGAATCTGCCACAAGACTGGGCCTTTTGACACATCCCCGCTACTGGCTTTCCACGGCGCGCTCCGCCTCGATCACACGCCAGCGCGCGACGTTGTCGTTATGCTCGTCCAGCGTTTCGGCAAACGCATGACCGCCCGTCCCATCAGCGACAAAGAACACGTAATCCGTATCTTCCGGGTTCAGGGCTGCTTCGATCGCCGCACGGCCCGGGTTTGCAATCGGGGTAATCGGCAATCCGTCGATGACATACGTATTCCACGGGTTGTCGTCGCGCAGCTCACTTTGGCGGATACCGCGCCCCAACACGCCACGCCCGTTTGTCACGCCGTAGATCACTGTCGGGTCCGTTTGAAGGCGCATTCCCCGGTTCAGGCGGTTCACGAAAACGCTCGCGACCCATCCCCGTTCACTCGGCACCGAGGTTTCCTTTTCAATGATCGAGGCCAAGATCAGCGCCTCATCAATATCGGCCAACGGCAAGCCATCAACACGGTTGGCCCATGCGTCGGCCAATATTGCAGCCTGCGCGGCCTGCATCCTGTTGAGCAATTCGCTCCGGTCGGCGCCACGCGCCACTTCATAAGTATCTGGCGCCAGCATGCCTTCGGTGGGCAACTCCGGCACCTCGCCGGTCAGGAACTCGGCTTGGTTCAGGCCTTCGACGATCTGCCAACTGGTCAATCCCTCAGGCACGGACACGCGATAGACAACGCCTGCGTCGCTCCCCGTCAGTTCGCGGTAAATCTCCGGCACATCCTCTTCGTAGGCAAAGGTCGCCAGTTCAACCAACTCGCCCGTTCCCGGCACCCGCTCGCGTAGCCGCATCTCGCCGGTGCCCTGATTGCGCAAAACGAAGGTGGCGGTATAGCGAACGGTCGACGCAGCCCCCGATGTCACGATGTCCAAAACTTCGGCCATCGATGCACCTGCGGGGATCTCGTAGTTTCCGAACCGCAGATCCTGCGCACGGTCGGCATAATCCGTTCCTAGCCGAAAGATCATGCCGCTTGAAATTGCACCCTCAGAGGCAAGGTCTTCGGAAATCTCGCGCAGGTTCGCACCTCGGGGAACCTCAAAAAATATTGCCTCCTGCAACGGTCCCCGCGCCACAAACTCTTGCTGTCCCCAGGTGATCGCACCAGCCAGCGCAATCACCGCGACAATCAGAAAGCTCAGCCCGTTGGCCGCGATATGTTTCCACATCCGATCAGGCCTTTCCCATGATCAGGCACGCGTTGGTCCCGCCAAACCCGAACGAATTCGACTGGACCACGTTGATCTCTCCTTTTACTGCCGCGTTGGCGCAAAGGTTGATCGCGGTTTCCGCAGCAGGGTTGTCCAAGTTGATGGTCGGTGGCGCGATCTGGTCGCGGATCGCGAGAATCGAAAAGATCGCTTCGATGGCGCCTGCAGCACCCAGCAAATGCCCCGTCGCCGACTTTGTGGACGACATCAACACACGGCCTGCGTGCGCGCCCATCAGGCGCTCCACCGCGCCCAGTTCAATCGTATCGGCCATCGTCGATGTGCCGTGCGCATTCACATAATCGATATCGCTCGGCTGTAATCCGGCCCGCTTCAATGCGGCCCGCATCGCGCGTTCCGCGCCCTCGTGATCCGGCGGTGGCGCGGTGATGTGATGCGCATCACCCGATAATCCGTATCCCAGAATTTCGGCGTAGATCTTTGCGCCGCGTGCCTTGGCGTGCTCGTATTCCTCCAACACGACAACGCCCGCACCTTCGCCCATCACGAACCCGTCGCTGTCGCTATCCCAAGGGCGGCTTGCCTTCTTTGGCTCATGTCCGCGCTTGGTGCTCAACGCCTTGCATGCGTTGAACCCGGCAATGCCGATCGCGCCGATGGGGCTTTCGGCACCGCCTGCCACCATCACGTCCGCATCATCCAACGCGATCAACCGCGCCGCGTCGCCGATCGCATGCGCACCTGTGGAACAGGCCGTCACAACCGCATGGTTCGGCCCTTTGAACCCATATCGGATCGAAACCTGCCCGGAGATCAGGTTGATCAACGCGCCGGGCACGAAGAACGGGCTCACCCTGCGGGGGCCGCGCTCATGCAAAATGATCGAGGTATCGGCAATCGAGTTCAGCCCACCAATGCCCGATCCGATCAAAACTCCGGTGCGCCACTGTTCTTCGCCTGCCTTCGGGGTCCAGCCGCTATCGGCCACGGCCTGAACCGCCGCTGCCATGCCATACAAGATGAAATCATCCACCTTGCGCTGCTCCTTCGGCTCCATCCACTCGTCAGGGTTGAAGGTTCCGTCGGTGCCGTCACCGCGCAAAACTTCGCAAGCATAGGTCGTCGCAAACCCAGTCGTATCAAACTTGGTTATCGGACCTGCGCCTGATTCTCCGGCCAACAGCCGCGCCCAGGTTTCTTCCACACCGCTCGCCAGCGGCGTCACCAGCCCTAGGCCTGTCACAACAACACGACGCATCCGCTCTGCCCCTTATTGGTCTTTCGGTTCGTACCCTGATAGCGCCATGCCCGGTCTGGGGGCAATCCCCCCTCGGGTTAACGGCGGCATGGCTTTGCCAATGAAAAACGGCGCCCCTTCTGGGACGCCGTTCAAATCTACGCCAAAAGCTCGTGGAACTTATTGGGCTTCATTGATGAACTTGACCGCATCGCCGAACGTCTGGATCGTCTCGGCTGCGTCATCGGGGATCTCGATGCCGAATTCTTCCTCAAACGCCATCACCAACTCGACAGTGTCCAGCGAGTCTGCGCCGAGGTCGTCGATGAACGACGCATTCTCAGTGACTTTGTCCTCTTCCACACTCAGGTGCTCGACGACGATTTTCTTAACGCGATCTGCGATGTCGCTCATGGGTCTTCCTCATTCGTTAGCGTTGCAAAATGCAACGCTTGTCTTTGGTTATGCCATTCCGGCCGCTCACTGCCCCGTCTCACAACGGAACCGACCGGATGGCACCGCCTCCGGCAAATTCTGCGCCGCCTATAGCATACTCGGACGGGAAGGCAACCGCATTGAACATGCCGCAACGCCGATGGCGGGGGCCTTGTGCCATCGCAGAACGGGTCCGCCGCACAACCCGAGATGTCTGCCATTCCATCCGTGCATCATGAAGACCCCTGCCCCGAATTTGACATTGAGCCATCTTATTCCGGCCCAATTACCAGCCAAATATGGCAACAACTGTTTATAGACGATGAACAATCTCACACAGGCTTATGCCGTCCGTCCTTCGCCTCATCAGGCGGGACGCGCGAAGGGGACTGGAACATGATGAACCTCGGCATCTTTGGAAAAAGCGCCCAAAGTATCCAAAAACCGTCTGTTGCCGGGATGTCCGAGGTGCAGGCGCCCTATCGTCGACGGCGCGCCAGACCCGTGGAGATCGATCCAAAAGCCGCCCATCGGCCCGATCTCACTGAACCGGACTGGCACCTTGATTGCATCAAGGCCACCCGGTTCCGCCGCACACCCTTGCTTGACGATGAGCGGCGCGAACTTTTCGATCTCATCGAAGACATCGTTGCATGGCAGGGTTACCCGTTCCGGGTCATGTCACAGGTCGCGCTGTCCAAGCTTGTCTCGCCTCTGGCAGCCGGATTCGAAGCGCCCTTCCGCGCGGCGGACGCCCGCCATGCCATCTCCCGCCACCGGGTGGATTTTGCAATTCTCGACCTCGATGCAAACGTCCAACTCGTCATCGAATATCAAGAGCCGCTCAGCTATGTCGGGACGGCGCAAATCATGAACGCCGTCACCCGCGAGACTTTGGCAAAGGCCGACATTCCAGCCATCGCCGTGCGTCCCGACTTTACTCTGGAAAGCTTGCGCAAGCAGATCCAAGACGTCTTGGGTCCACCCAGCTAAGGCCGCTTCACAGCATCGCCATTCCGCCATTCACATGCAACGTCGCGCCCGTGACATAGCCCGCCTCGGCGCTGGCCAGATACAGCGTCGCGGCCGCAATTTCGGCCGGGCTGCCCATCCGTCCGGCAGGAATCTGGACCAATATCTTGGCTTTCTGATCATCGGTAAGTTTGTCGGTCATCGCCGTTTCGATGAACCCCGGCGCCACGCAGTTCACGGTGATCCCCCGGCTGGCGACCTCATAAGCAAGGCTTTTCGACATCCCGATCACACCAGCTTTCGACGCCGCGTAATTCCCCTGTCCGGGGTTGCCTGTTGCCCCAACGATCGAGCTGATATTCACGATCCGGCCCCAGCGCGCTTTCATCATGCCGCGCAGCACGCCCCGACACAGCCGGAATGTCGACGTCATGTTGACCTCGATCACTTGCGCCCACTCATCGTCGCTCATGCGCATGAACAGGTTGTCGCGCGTGATGCCCGCGTTGTTCACCAACACATCGACCGATCCCATCGCCGCGACCGCCGCCTTGGGCAGGGCCTCCACCGCATCGGCATCGCTCAGATTGCAGGGCAACACATGCGCACGCTCTCCCAATTCGTCTGCCAGCGCCTCCAACGGCGCCTCCCTTGTGCCGGACAGGCCAACGGTTGCCCCGGCGCCATGCAGGACCCGCGCAATCTCCGCGCCAATCCCGCCGGATGCACCGGTTACCAGCGCGGCTTTTCCCGTCAAATCAAACATTTGCAACTCTCCTCTGCCTCAATTCGGTGTCACCAGACCAAAGCGCAATTGGTCGTGGTTGGTGATGATATGCACGTCTTCGGTTTCCCGCAGCGTCTCCGCGAACTCCACGAACGCCGCATCGCCCAGCATCACGCGCGCATATGCACCCCGTTCGACCCGGGCCGCGCTGGAATCGTCATACGGCCACCCGCGACTGCGCGCGACGTCCGCCCCCGTGATCACCAGATTTCCACCTTGAACCTCACGGTCCACGCCTGCCGCGAACAGCAAGATCGCGTCGTTGTTCAGATCCCCGATGGCCCGCGTCGCAAGACCACGTCCCCGGATCAGGTATCCCATCTGCACAAGCCAGCCGGTGTCATCCGCCCCGGGGATATCCCCCAGAACCACGACCTCCAATTCCGGGTGCTCATCAAGCAAACGCTCGATGCGGTCTGCGGCCGCCCCCGAAATGGGGCCCGCGATGAACATTTCGGGGCCCGTCACACGGAATTCGGTGGCCCCCGCGCCGGCAAACCGGATCAACGCCCCGCCACCTGCCAACATGGCAACCAGAATGGCCGCAAAGATCAACAGTCGCCTAGGCACCCAGTGCTGCCTCCGCGGCCGCCTTGACCTCATCCGGGGTGCCGACCGCACGCGTCGCGATGTCCTTGGCGATCCGCCGCACCATCCCGCAAAGCGCCTTGCCCGCACCGATCTCCCACATCTCGGTCACGCCATGGGCGTCCATCCACAGCACACTTTCACGCCAGCGAACCGACCCGGTGACCTGATGGACCAGATTATTCCGAATCAACATTCGCGAGGTTTCGGCGCGCGCAGTCACATTCCCGACCAGCGGCACGACCGGCTCTTCGATATCAACGTGGCTCAGCGCCTCTGCCATCGCGTCGGCGGCGGGCTGCATCAAGGCGCAATGGAATGGGGCGCTGACCGGCAATATCACTGCCCTCTTCGCGCCCTTTACCTTTGCGATTTCCACGGCCCGCATGATGGCGGCCCGATGTCCCGACACCACGACCTGACCCGGATCATTGTCATTCGCCGCCTGACACACCTGATCTTCGGCGGCTTCATCGGCCACTGCCTTCGCGGCGGCAAAATCCAGACCCAGCAGCGCCGCCATCGCGCCTTCTCCCTGCGGCACGGCTTTTTGCATCGCGTCACCGCGCACCCGCAAAAGACGCGCCGTATCAGCCAACGAAATCGAACCCGCCGCGCACAACGCCGAATATTCACCCAGCGAATGCCCCGCCACATATGCAGCAGCGGTCACGTCGATACCTTCCGCCTTCAACGCGGCCATTGCCGCCATTGACGTGGCCATCAGCGCTGGCTGCGCGTTGCGGGTCAGGGTCAGGTCATCCTGACTGCCCTCCCAGATCATTGCGCTCAGATTTTCACCCAAGGCGGCGTCGACCTCCTCGAAAACGGCGCGGGCAGCGGGATAGGCATTGGCAAGATCGCGGCCCATGCCGATCGTCTGCGCGCCCTGTCCGGGGAAAATGAAGGCTCGGGTCATGGGCGTGTCTCCTCCGTCAAAACCGCTGCTCTCGGGCTAACGCATGGGGCGCGGCTAAGCAATTGCGAACAGATGTTGCGTATTGCCACCGGACGCCCCTACCGTAGACCAAACAGACCGATGTCTCACGAGCGGAACTTGCCATGGCCACCCTCCCGGCACCTCGATTTGCCAACACGACGGCGCGATATGGCGGCGTTGCCAAGACGTTTCATTGGCTGACGGCGTTGCTCGTCCTCACCGCCTTCCCGCTTGGCCTTATCGCATATGATTTGCCCTACGATACCTCCGCCGCGCTCGCGGCCAAAGCCACCATGTTCTCGATGCACAAGACCGTTGGCGTCATGGCCTTTGCGGTGGGGCTGGCGCGGATCGCATGGGCGTTTACCCAGCCGCGCCCGGCCTTGCTCAACGCACACAAACCGGCCGAGGCGCGCCTTGCCGATCTGGTGCACTGGCTGCTCTATTCATCGCTTGTGATCGTGCCGCTTTCGGGCTGGCTTGGTCACGCGGCAAGCTCGGGCTTCGCGCCGATCTGGTGGCCCTTCGGCCAGACGCTGCCCTTTGTGCCTCAGTCCGACGCCGTCGCCGCATTTTTCGGGGCATGGCACTGGGTTTTCACCAAGGTCTTGGGGCTGTCGGTGATATTGCACATCGCCGGCGCCATCAAACATCACGTGATCGACAAGGATGCGACCCTGCGCCGGATGTTGCCGGGCGTTTGCGAACTGCCACAAGACCTGCAGTCAGTGCTTCTTACGCGTGGACCTTTGCTTGCTGCGGCTGCCATCTGGGCGGTAGCCTTGACCGGCGGCACGATCATGGGCCTGCTGCAATCGGATGCGGCGGCGCCCGCGCCAGAACTCGCTGCGGTGCAGTCGGAATGGGTCGTTCAGGATGGCGCACTGTCCATCACCGTGCAGCAATTGGGCACTGCCGTCACAGGCCAGTTCGCCGATTGGACAGCCGACATCACGTTTGATCCCGACGCCAATCCGTTGGGACAGGTGGCCGTGACAATCGCCATTGCAAGCCTAAGCCTTGGCGGCGTGACACCTCAGGCACTGGAACCCGAATTCTTCAACGCGGCCGCATTTCAGACCGCAACCTTCAGTGGCCCGATCATCGCAGATGGCGACGCCTACGCCGTTGACGGCACCCTGATCCTTGTCGGGCAATCCCTACCGGTCCGCCTGCCCTTCACGCTGGAACTTGCCGGCGACAGGGCCACCGCGACAGGTCAGGTTACCCTTGATCGCCGCGATTTTGGCATGGGGCCCAGTTATCCCGATGAAAGCGGCGTCGGCTTCAGCGTTGTGGTTGATATGACGCTCACGGCCCAACGCGCATCGCAATAGCGGAACGGCACGACAAAATCGCGCGGGTGCAACCGCCCACCCCCACGAAAAAGGTCGCCCCTGATGCTGCGGCGGCCCAAATCAACGGCATCACGCAGCCTTAGCCCGAAACATCGGCCTCGCGGATCGCCTCGATTGAAATCCACACTTCGACTTCATCGCCAATGAACGGCGTCAAGGCGCCGAGGCCGAAGTCCGTGCGGCTCAGCGTCGTGGTCGCATCAAAGCCGGCCACCAACGCACCATTCATGTCGGGCATCATGCTGGGGCCCGCGCCGTTCAACACGGCGTCCAGCACGATCTCAACCGTTGCACCCGCAATGGTCAGGTTCCCCGTGATCAGGCCGGTGTCATCGCCAGTCACTTCTATGCCGGTCGATTCAAAACTGATCATGTCGCCTTCGGACACGTCAAAGAAACCATCGCCCAGCAGGTTGGCATCACGGGCTTCCCAGCCGGTGAATATGGACGACGTCGGCATCGACACACGGACCGACGAATTCGCAGCCTCCTCAGCATCGAACATGATCTCGCCCCCAAACCCCGAGAACATGCCCCAAGTCGTGGAAAGCCCCAGATGATCCCATGAAAAAACGATCTGGCTGTGACTGGGATCCAGCACATACATCTCGGCGTCGGCCGATGCGGCTGTGGCCGCCGTCGCCATTGCGGCAACAAGTGCCGTGGTGGAAAGGAAACGCGTCATCAATGTTACTCCCGGTAGGATTAAAACATACCCTAAGGACGCATGTTCCACCAGATCAGCAACTCGTCATACGATCACATGACCTGTGCGCTCATTCACACAAATCCCCATGGGGCCTCAGCAACCTGCAGGCGCCACTCCCCAAGATTGCGGCCATGCCGGACGTGTCACGGTGAAATTGACCAGAGCTTCGCCTCCGTTCAACACCATCGTCACGGTCTGCGACGTCCCACATGCGGGCGGGTCCGCCCAAATGATCGTTCCCCAGCGTATTCTGCCCGAACTTCTCTGTCTTCCGTTGGTGCGCTGTGCGGTCGGGTCTCCGTCACCAATCATTTCAAAGCTGGCGGGCATGTCCACCGGCAACTCGCTTGGCGGCAGCCATTCGGAACTGACACGCCCCGACCACCCGGGCGTGATCGTCCGGGTCAGGTTCATAACAACCGCATCCGGATAAGGGCTTGTGACCACCGGGACGGAACCACTTCCACCGTCCGGCGGCGGATCTGTCGGTGTCGGATCGGTCGGCGGCGGGTCGGTCGGTGTCGGGTCGGTCGGTGTCGGGTCTGTCGGCGGCGGATCTGTCGGCGGCGGATCTGTCGGTGTCGGATCGGTCGGTGTCGGATCGGTCGGTGTGCCACCGCCAGACTCATTGCCACCGATGGGCTCCACGCCACTTGTCCAGCCCGGAGGCAGGCCATTGCCGCGCGGTGTGTCAAGCGCAAGGCTATTCGACCACGTCGTGTCGTAGTGCCCTTCCTGAAGGTTTTCGCGTACGCTCCATGAATAGTCGCCCATTTCATCGAACGAGATGTCCAGCGCCATGATGCCCATGGCGGTGGCCCCGGCGGCAATCACCACCCAGTCCACCTTGGCAACGCCACTTTCGTCACGAAAAAACTGTTTGAATTCCATGGCGGTCGGCCTGACTCATTCGTTGCTGGCGGAGGTCACGCAAGACGGACCTCCTCCCGTCCAACGTCTCAACCAATCATGGCGGCAATTCGGCAGCCATCAGGTGGTTTCAAGATGAACCGGGCAACTTTGTGGCAAATAATTGTCATTTCCCCCCGCGACGGAACGGGGTTGCCAGCCTCACACACCTTGCCTATACCCCGCCAATCCTTCGTCGAAATCTTTTTTCGGCGTGATCTCTCGTGGCCGGGGGGCGAAGGATCATTAGCCTCGGCCTTTGAAACGCGCCCGTAGCAAAACTGGAGACTCCCATGCCTCTTTATGAGCATGTGATGATCACCCGTCAGGACCTGTCGAACACACAGGCTGAAGGGCTCATCGAACATTTCGGGACCGTGCTGTCGGACAACGGCGGACAAGTCATCGAAAGTGAATACTGGGGCGTCAAGACGATGGCCTACAAGATCAACAAGAACCGCAAGGGCCACTATGCCTATCTGCGCACAGACGCGCCCGCGTCCGCTGTGCAGGAAATGGAACGCCTGATGCGCCTGCATGACGACGTGATGCGCGTGCTGACCATCAAGGTCGACGCCCACGAAGAAGGCCCCTCGGCCCAGATGCAGAAGCGCGACGACCGTGACCGTGGCGACCGTGGTGGTGATCGTGGTGATCGCGGCGGTGACCGTGGTGACCGTGGCGGCGAACGCCGCGAACGTCGTTAAGTTCAGGAAAGGATCAGACAGATGGCCGCTAAACCGTTTTTCCGCCGCCGCAAGACCGACCCTTTCGAGGGCGAAGGCGCACCGAAGATCGACTATAAAGATACACGCCTCCTGCAGCGCTACGTTTCCGAGCGCGGCAAGATCGTGCCGTCCCGCATCACCGCCGTAGGCGCCAAGAACCAGCGTAAATTGGCTCAGGCCATCAAGCGCGCACGGTTCCTTGCCCTGCTGCCCTACGCCGTCAAGTAAGGAGACAATCCAATGGACGTTATCTTGCTTGAACGCGTGGCCAAACTTGGCCAGATGGGTGAAGTGGTATCCGTAAAGGAAGGCTATGCGCGCAATTACCTGTTGCCGCAGAAGAAAGCCCTCCGCGCGAACGCCTCGAACCTGAAAGCCTTCGAAAATGTGAAGGCACAGCTTGAGGTACAGAACCTCGAAACCAAATCCGAAGCCGACGCGATGGCTGTCAAATTGGGTGGACAGCAGTTCATCGTGATTCGCTCGGCATCGGATGCCGGTGCGCTTTACGGGTCTGTCACCACACGCGATGCGGCCGATGCCGCAAAAGCCGATGGTTTCACGATCGATCGCAAACAGGTTGCCCTGTCGCGCCCGATCAAGGAACTGGGCCTGCACACCGTGCACGTCAATCTGCACCCCGAAGTGACGGTCGACATCACGATCAACGTCGCACGCTCCGCGGAAGAGGCCCAATTGCAGGCCGCCGGCAAATCGATCCAGGAATTGGCTGCGGAAGAAGAAGCCGCCGCTGAATTCGAGATCGCCGAGCTTTTTGACGACTTGGGCGCCGCTGGCATGGACGATGACGAGGGTCGCCCTGACCGCGCATCGGACGACACCCCACGGTCCGACGACGACTAAGACAACTCACGCTGTCGTGATAAGAAATAGGCCGCATCCTTCTGGATGCGGCCTATTTCGTTGTGGGAAACCGATGCCGCACAACGGCGCTGCAAACCGAACGGCCTGACCACGAAGGATGCCCCATCCCATGTCTTCACGCACCCTTGCCCTGTTGTTGGCGTTCATCGCCGCTCCGCTGTCGGCCCAGCCCGTGCCCGAGGGCGCGGAAAACCTACCCGACATCACTCCCGCCTTCGCCCAGCAGACCGAAGCGCCACAGCGCATCACGGCTGGCGGGCTCACCGCCACCCCCGTCGCGCAGGGCCTTGTGCACCCCTGGGGTCTGGCGATCTTACCCGGCAATGCAGGCTATCTGGTGACCGAGCGCCCCGGCACCTTGCGCCACATTTCCACCGATGGCGTCGTATCGCCCCCTCTGGGCAACGTTCCCGTGGTTCACGCCGTGCAACAGGGCGGATTGCTGGACGTTGCCCTTGCCCCCGATTTCGCCGACAGCCGCATCATCTATCTGACGTACGCGAAACCCTTGGGCGGTGGCATGTCCGCGACCGCCGCCGCACGCGCTGTCCTGTCACAGGACATGACGACCCTGACCGACGTTCAGGAGATCTTTGAACAAACCCCGCCTTCGCCCACACCGATGCACTACGGTAGCCGGATCCGCCCCACCGCTGACGGCATGGTCTATATCACCACCGGCGAGCATTCATCGCGGGCCGAACGGGTCCTTTCTCAGGCACTAAGCACCACCTACGGCAAGGTCGTTCGGATCGCCACCGATGGCACGGCGGTGGCCGACAACCCGTTTGCACAAACAGATACCGCGCAGCCCCAAATCTACAGCTATGGCCACCGCAACATTCAGGGCGCGGCGCTACACCCGGGCACCGGTGCGCTCTGGGCCATCGAACACGGCCCTGCGGGCGGGGATGAATTGAACCTGATCGTGGCGGGCGAAAATTATGGCTGGCCTGTCGTATCCTATGGGCAGAACTACAACGGCACGCCCATCGGCACCGGCGCATCCCGCCATGCCCCCGATTTCACCGAACCGCGCTATTACTGGGACCCGGTGATCGCACCGGGTGACATGACGTTCTACCAAGGCGACATGTTCCCGCAATGGCAAGGGAACGCCCTGATCGGCGGTCTGGTGGCTGGCGCAATCGTCCGGCTTGAACTGGATGGCGACACCGTCGTGGCCGAGGAACGCCTGCTTGAAGGTATCGGTCGGGTCCGCGATGTGGACGTGGATCATGACGGCTCGATCCTGATCCTCACCGATTACGAAGACGGCGAACTGATCCGTGTGACGCCGGAATGACCGCAACGGCCCTCTTCAATGGCTTGCAAGCCGGGAAGGCGACGTCTTGACAGCAAAAACGGGCCAGCGAAACGCCGGCCCGTCCCCGTTTTCTGACATCAAGGCCCGGTATCAGTACAGGAAGGTTTCCAACAACAGCGTGGCCCCGCAATACTCCCCGCTATAGGTGCCCATCCATACATCGACCTTGCCGTTCAGGTACTGCCCGCCACGCATCTGGGAGAAAGGTTGCGCGTTGCCAGCGCTGTCATCGTCAAAGAACCAGGACCGCTCCGCCGTGTTGACCAGCAGCACGGTATCGCACGACCCGCCGTCCACTTCCATCTCAAGCCGATATTGATCCATGCCCGACAGATAGAAGGTAAAGGTCGGCGCCGTGGTCACGTATCCGGTGTGCTGGAACCCGCAATTCAGCAGGCTGTTCGGGCCGCCAGCCGTCAGTTGGAATCCCTGCTGCGCATAAAGATCGTCACCCGTCAGGGTCCAGACTGCGCCGGTCTGATTATAGTCGGGGCACGCGGCGGCAATGCCGGTCATACCGATCAATACAAAGGCTGCTGCAAGAAGGCGTCTCATGAGGGTAACTCCATACATTGGTTTTGTTTTTTTTGTTTACCTGACAGGTATCAGGCGTTTCAGCATTGATGCCTTGGGCCGTACGAGGTCACGCCCCAAGGTGCTTTGCTATGGAGTGTCCCCCGATGATCAATTGTACCAGGTCTCCAGTTCAAGTGTGGCCGGGCATGAGCCGCCGCCATAGGTCCCGATCCAGATATCGACCCGCCCATTAAGCGCGGCGGTATTTGTCAGGTTCAGACCCGGGTTCAGGTTGCCATTGCCGTCATCGTTGAAATGCCATCCGGTGGTCGCATCATTCACAAGCAGCGTCGCATCACAAGAACTAACCACGTCGATCTCAAGCCGTCCGTACTGCTCCATCCCTGACAAGAAGAAAGAGAAGTTCGGCGCCGCGTTCGCGTAACCACGACCAGCGATGCCGCAGTCCGACAACCGCGTCCCGCCCGAGGCGATGGTCTGGAACGTATCGGCGCTGTAAAGGTCCGATCCTGTCAGCGTGTAAGTCTGACCCATGAGGCCCAAGTTCGGGCAGCCGCTCACAGGCATCGGTACGGGCTGGGGCACCGGAACCGGAACCGGCGTCGGGACCGGCATCGGCGCAGGCGCGGCAACGGGAACCGCCTGCATTGTGAAGGTTCCGTCGCACGATCCGCCACCATAGCTGCCAACCCAGACATCGATCCGCCCGTTCAGCGCGGGTCCCGCGAACAATTCAAGACGGGGGTTCAGGCTACCATTGCCGTCATCATCGAAATGCCACTGCGTGTCGGACGTGTTGACCAACATCGTGCTGTCGCAACTGGTGTTGGCGGTCAGGATCAGGTTGGACCGATCCATCCCCGACAGATACAGCGAAAACTGCGGGAGCGTGCTGGCATAGCCACGTCCGGGCAGACCGGGACAATCACCCAGACGCGTGCCACCTGTCGCGGTCACAAAATAGCTCAGCGGGTTCAGAAGTTGGCCGGCCGTCATTGTAATCACTGGTCCGGGAACAGCGAATGTCGGGCAAGTGGCGGGAGCCGGCACAGGCAGCGGCACAGGGACGGGCTGCGGCACTGGCACAGGCTGCGGGAGCGGGCCACCAACAGCCTGCAGGTTCAGCGTGGCGGCGCATTCGTTACCGGCAAACGTGCCGACCCAGACATCGACTCGTCCTTGCGTCAAGTTCGGATCGCGCAGCCTCAGCGCCGGGTTCAGGTTACCGTTGCTGTCGTCATCGAAAAACCATTGGCCGTTGGCTGCATTGACCAACAAGGCCGAGTCGCACTGGCTATCCACGTCAAGCACCAGTTCGCGCCCAACCATTTCCGAAAGGTTGAATGTGTAATCCGGCGCCGACCGGAACAGACCTGTCCCCAAGACACCAAGGCCACAATTCGACAGCGCCTGATTTCCGCCCGCTATCACCCCAAACGAGGTCGGCATGGCAATATTGCTTGATGAAAGGCCAATGGGCTGGCCACCCAATTGCACCGAGGGGCAGGCCAAAGCCGCCCCACCCATGGCCAAGACGCCAAGGAAACTCGTCATGATTAAACGCATCTCTCTGTCCCTCCTTTGAAGACATCAATTGTTCCGATACGGCTGATGACAAAGGGCTGGGTTCGCACCTTCTGCCCGCGATGTGCCTTGTTATGCGGGAAATCCTGAGCATCGGTTTTCACAGCTTCAAGACAATCAGCGGACAGCATGTTGATGAATATCAACCGCCACGGTGTCTCGGGCCGCAGGACCTGAAGTCGGCGCCGGGGTGCGCGCAGCCACGTCGCACCCGCCGCCGTCAAGGTAATGACAGTGGCGCAAGCACCGATGATGGCTTGGGCGGCCGTGCCCGCGACCAAACCGGGCATCGCAGGCCGCGTTGGCTGCAAGGTCCGCCTCAGGAAATCTCCGCTTGTGGAAGGCATCTTCGTGCAAAGGCCTCGGCGAAATTCCAACATCATCTCCACAACAGGGTCGGTTTGATTGTCTTTGTGATCTTGTCTGCCCGCAGCGGTGTGGGCACCGTGCAATCATTCCCTTAGATGCCGATGTTATCCAATATCGCAGGCATGTTTACGAATAACATGCCGACAAGGCGCAACAAAAAAGGCGGCCCCCTGAAGGACCGCCTCTCTCAAGAACGCCACCGTCTGTCGGGTGTGTTATTCCTCGTCGAGCGCGTCGACAGCCTTTTGCAGGTCATCCTTGGATACCGATTTCTCGGTGACCTCGGCCATCTCGGCAATGAAATCGATGACCTTGTCTTCGAACATCGGCGCGCGCAATTGCTGCTGTGCGGCTTGGTTCTGCTGGATGAACTCAAAGAACGCCCGCTCCTGACCCGGATACTGGCGGGCTTGGTTCATGATCGCCTGCGTCATCTCGGCGTCGCTTACCTGCACGTCGTTCTTCTGCCCCAACTCGGCCAACAGCAAACCAAGACGCACCCGGCGTTCGGCCAGCTTGTTGTGCTCGTCCGTCGGCGTGATGGTGGGGTGATCGTGCCCTTCCACATCGGGGTTTTCTTCGTGCCACAACTGATGCGCGATCTGGTTCGCCTCGGCGGTGACCAGGCTTGGGGGCAGATCGAACTTCACCTGCGCATCCAGCTGATCAAGCATCTGCCGCTTCATGATCTGGCGGGCAGCGCCGGCGTATTCCGCCTTCATCCGCTCTTGGATCTGACCCTTCAGGGCCGCCAGATCTTCGGCGCCGTATTTCTTGGCCAGCTCGTCATCGATTTCGGCGGGAACGGGCTTGCGCACCTCTTTCACCTTGCACTCGAAAACGGCCGCTTTGCCCGCGAGGTTCGCGGCGCCGTACTCGGCCGGGAAACTCACCTCGACCGATTTCTCGTCGCCGGCTTTCACACCGATCAGCTGTTCCTCGAAGCCGGGGATGAAGCTGTTGGACCCCAGAACCAGCGGGTAATCCTCGGCAGCGCCGCCATCAAACGCTTCGCCATCCACCTTGCCAAGGAAGTCGATCACGACCTGATCGCCATCCGCAGCCTTGCCCTTTTTCTTGGCAAAGTTCTGTGCGCTTTCGGCCAGACCTTCCAAGGCGGTCTGCACCTCAGCGTCGTCCGGCGTGACGCTCAGACGCTCGAGTTTGAGCGCCTTGTAGTCGATCTCGGGGATCTCGGGCAGCTTCTCGTAGCTCAGGGTCACGACGACATCGTCACCCTCTCTCCAGTCCTCGTTCACCATCTTCATCTCGGGCTGCATCGCCGGGCGGTCGCCCGTGGCCTCCAGATGGCTCTGCATCGCGCCATCGACGCTTTCCTGCATCGCTTCGCCCAGCAACCGGGGGCCAAACTGCTTTTTCAGCAGTGCCATCGGCACCTTGCCCTTGCGAAAGCCCTTCATTTCGATACCGGGCTGCGCCTCGACCAGCTTCTCGCTAACCTTCGCTTCCAGCTCATCACCGGTAATGGTGATCTCGTAGCTCCGCTTCAGGCCGTCGTTCAGGGTTTCGCTGACGTTCATCTGGGTCCTCGCATGGATGAAGAGGGCGTCAAAGGCGACACCCTGCAGAATTTGCGTCTTACTAGTGACGGGCCGGGGGGCGTTCAACCCCGAAAACATTGGCGGGCAGTCCATCGGCCCAATGGGCGCGAGTTTCTGCGCGCAAGCCGCCGCTCAACCACACCGAAAGTCCGGCTGCCCGCTGCGGGCAAAACGCTATTCCCCCCGCATCAGCCGCCCAGACGGCGGTCCCAAAGGAAACATTGGTGCGGGTGAAGGGACTCGAACCCCCACGCCATAGGCGCCAGAACCTAAATCTGGTGCGTCTACCAATTCCGCCACACCCGCAACACGGACGCTGTAGCAAAGCCCAAGTCAGGATGCGAGCGGGAATTCATGCAGGCCCTCTTCCGGCCCCTCATGGCCCTGTTAAGGATGTGTTCATGCATGCGGCGCAATCTGACCGGCATGTCACAGTCAGACCTTCCACTGCACCGAACTTGCACAAACTGCTGTGCCAGATTGCCGTTTTGCCATAGCCTGACCAGACGAATGACCGTGGCCACAGACGCCCGGCAGAAACGAGCAGGACAGATAACATGACCCAGCACTTTCAGGGGCGGTCGCAGACGCGACTCCGTTCACAAGGCGACTCCATTTCCGCCGCCGTGCCCATGGGCACCGAAATCCTGACGATGGATGGTGTGCTTCCGGTGGAGTTTCTGGAGGTGGGCGATCGGATCATCACACGGTCATCCGGCGCGCTTCGCCTGCGGGGCATCGTGCGCCAGAAGACGCCCGCCGACCTGCGTTTGGTGCACATCACGCCGGACGCGCTGGGGGGCAAACCCGATTGTGAAACGCTCCTTCCACCGCAGCAGCGCATCTTGATCCGCGATTGGCGCGCCAAGGCCCTTTGGGGCGCCGAACAGGCCCGCGTCGCCGCCGCCCGGCTGATCGATGGCGAATTCATCAAGTGGAGCGACAAGCGCCCCGCGGCCCTCTTTTCGCTGCACTTCGCCCGGGCCGAGGTCATTTACGCCAACGGGCTGGAACTGGTGACAGCACCCCTGACGATGCCCGCCCGCTAAGGCACCAGCGGCGCGCTTCTGAAACACCATGGGCCGCCCCGCGCAGACACCTGCGGGGGCTGCTACCGCATCGCAAGCGTGCCCAACACCTTGGGCAATATCTCCGGTAGATCCTCGGCGATCAGTCCCGGGCCGAATGCACGCGCGCACTCCACGTGCAGCCAAGCCGCTGTTTCCGCCGCCCGCGTGGCGTCAAATCCCCGCGCCAGCAGACCGGTGACAAACCCCGCCAACACATCGCCCGATCCCGCAGTTGCCAGCCATGGGGCGGCACGCGCATGCGCGGCTTCATTGATCGCGAGCCGACCGCTTGCATCGGAAATCACCGTATCCGGCCCCTTGAGCAAGACAACACAACCGGCGCGCGCCGCCGCCGCGCGACAGGCCTCCATCCTCGCCTCGCCATGTCCGTTGTCGGAGGCGGCAGGCAGTCGCGCGGCAATGTCGGGAAACAGCCTTGCGAATTCACCCCCATGCGGGGTCAGCACCACGTTCCCATGTGTCAGGGCAAACAACGTCGCGGCGTCATCCGCAAAGGCGCTCAGGGCATCGGCATCCAGAACCACCGCGCGCGGTGGGCGCTCCGCATCACGCGGCGTCAATGCACACGCCACCAAGGCCCGTGCCCCCTGCCCCAGCCCCAATCCCGGCCCAAGGCAAACGGCATTCAGACGGGCATCATCCAGCAGCGCCGCCAACGCGCCCGCATCGTCGCAACGCCTCAGCATGATCGCCGTCAACTGCGCCGCGCATTCCGCCATAGCGGGTTCCGGTGCCGCCACCGTCACCAACCCGGCGCCGATCCGCAAAGCCCCACGTGCCGCCAACCGCGCAGCCCCAGTGCGCCCCATGCCACCTGACACGATCAACGCATGGCCATGGTCGTATTTGTGATCCGCAGGCGATTTGCGTAGCGCGTCGACCATCGCGGGCCCGCCCGTCACCTGTCGCGCAGCACGGTAAGTCATCGTCTCATCCCCCAAGAAATGAAATCGCAGCGCATCACAGACCAATATCCTTCACAACCACCTTGCCGCTCACCTCTGGCCCCGCACCTTCAACATGGCCCTTTTTCAAGGCGTGAAATGTCACGGTCAGATCGGCGACCAATGGAAACACGGAAAGCCGCTCGCCGGTATCCGCGTCAACACCGCTCAGGATATCGACAGCCACCAACCGGTTTTGCGGATCCCTCCGCGCGTCGGAAATACTCTCGAACGCGGCAACGACCTCCCTTGGCAACGGGCGGGTCAGACCGATGCCAAAGACCGCGTCGATCCAGACGTCCACCGCAGGGTCCGCCAAGCGCATATCGCGCCCGTCTTGGGGCACGATGGGTGACACCGCGCCGCCGCTGGCGATCCATCTTTCGGCGTTGGCCTTGGCGTCTGGCGGCAGATTTTGCAGATCACCGTAGAAGAACACCTCCACCTCCCAACCCCTTTGGGCCAGCAGCCGCGCGATGACAAAGCCATCGCCGCCATTGTTTCCGGGCCCCGCAAGGACCCTGGCGCGCCTGTGTCCATCCCACAATTCGGGCCATTCCTGAAAGATCGCGTCAACGACGCCATGGCCCGCGCGCTCCATCAACGCCCGTCCCGTAACCTTCCCGGCGGCAATCGCCGCGCCTTCCGTGGCCCGCATCTGTGCGGCCGTCAGTGCATCGCCCATCTTTCCGCCTTACCCGATTCAATATTGCACATTTTTTATGCTAACTGCTCATTTCGTAATCTGCCCAAGGGGAATCCCCCGGCCCACGCGGCTCACTCCACGCTACGCGATTGCCCGTCCACGCACAAAGTGGTGTCACGGGCCGCAGCAGAGATGGCAGGAGGAGTCGGCCCCGTGAAAAAGATCGAAGCGATCATCAAGCCCTTCAAACTCGATGAGGTGAAGGAAGCGCTGCAGGAGATCGGCATTCAGGGCCTCAGTGTCACGGAAGTCAAAGGATTTGGCCGTCAAAAGGGCCACACCGAGCTTTATCGCGGCGCCGAATACGTGGTGGATTTCCTCCCCAAGGTGAAAATCGAGGTGGTGTTGTCGGACGATATGGCCGACGCCGCCGTCGACGCCATTATCGCTGCTGCGAAAACCGATAAGATCGGCGATGGCAAAATATTCATTTCCGACATCAGCCAGGCGATCCGCATTCGCACCGGCGAAACCGGCGACGAAGCGATCTGAGCCGATGCAAGAACACCGCGTGGCCCTGCCGCCACGCCAACCGCAAGACCAACGACCGCAAGGGAAGTCAGCATGAGCAATGATACTGTTTTGAAAATGATGAAGGACGAGGATGTCGAATACGTCGATATTCGCTTCACCGACCCCCGTGGCAAGCTGCAGCACGTAACCGTCATGGCCGATCAGGTCGATGAGGATTTCCTTGAAGAAGGCTTCATGTTCGACGGCTCGTCCATCGCTGGCTGGAAAGCAATCAACGAGTCGGACATGAAGCTGATGCCCGACACCGAAAGTGCCTATATCGACCCCTTCTATGCGGAAAAGACGCTTTGCCTGCATTGCACCGTGGTCGAGCCCGACACCGGCGAGCCCTACAGCCGCGACCCCCGCGGCACCGCGATCCTTGCCGAGGCGTATCTGAAATCCTCTGGCATCGGCGACACGGCCTACATGGGTCCCGAAGCCGAATTCTTCTTGTTCGATGACGTTCGCTTTTCGAACACCATCAACAAGGTTTCCTACGAGGTCGATGCACAGGACGCGTCCTGGAACAGCGACACCCAGTACGAAATGGGCAACATGGGCCATCGTCCGGGCATCAAGGGCGGCTATTTCCCCGTGAACCCGACCGACTCGGCACAAGATCTGCGCTCCGAAATGCTGTCCACGATGAAACGGATGGGCATGAAGGTCGACAAGCACCACCACGAGGTGGCGTCGTGCCAGCACGAACTGGGCCTGATCTTCGGGTCGCTGACCAAGCAGGCCGATGAACTGCAGAAATACAAGTACGTGATCCACAACGTGGCCCACGCCTACGGCAAATCCGCCACCTTCATGCCCAAGCCCATCGCGGGCGACAACGGCACCGGCATGCACGTGAACATGTCGATCTGGAAGGACGGCAAGCCGCTGTTCGCGGGCGACCAATACGCCGACCTGTCGATGGAAGCGCTTTATTTCATCGGTGGCCTGCTCAAGCACGCCAAGGCCTTGAACGCCTTCACCAACCCGTCGACCAACAGCTACAAGCGCTTGATCCCCGGTTTCGAGGCACCCGTTCTGCGCGCCTATTCCGCACGCAACCGGTCTGGCTGCGTCCGTATCCCGTGGGCGGAATCCCCCAAGGCCAAGCGGGTCGAGGCACGCTTCCCCGATCCGTCCTCGAACCCCTACCTGTGCTTCTCGGCACTGCTGATGGCGGGCCTCGACGGGATCATCAACAAGATCCACCCCGGCGATCCGTCGGACAAGGATCTGTACGATCTGCCCCCGGAAGAGCTGGCCGGCATCCCCACGGTTTGCGCCTCCCTGCGCGAAGCCATGGAAGAGCTGGAGAAGGACCACGAGTTCCTGTTGGCGGGCGGCGTGTTCACCAAGGACCAGATCGAGGGTTACATGGAGCTCAAGTGGGAAGAGATCTACGCCTACGAGCACACACCGCACCCGATCGAATTCCAGATGTATTACTCCTGCTGATCGGTAGGCAGACATATACAAGAAAGGGGCGCCAGAAATGGCGCCCCTTTTTCGTTATGCTCAGATTCCTGCGGCTGGTGTTTCATGTGCCGGGACCGGGCATCGGGGGCTGAACAGTGCCCTCTGACCTCGAAAAATATCTAAATCCCCACGGCCCGAACCGGTGCGGCGCCGCATAACGGCGCAGTGTCGCGCGATATCGCTAGAACCGCATAAACCGTCGCGCCGTGCGCATGAATGACCGGTTGCGCCCCTGCGATTGGCTGACCTGCGCGCGCTGTTCGGGGGTCATGTCCTGTTCGCGGGTCGTGCCGCGCGTGGCACGGTTCACGCCCGCATTGATGCCGATATTCACGACACGGCGCACCACCTGATTGATGATCATGTTCAAGATACGGTCCATGGGTCTACAAGCTCCCTCTCAGTGGCTTTTGATGTTGGCCTACCGCACATTTGCGGCAGATTTCTGGCGGTGATCTCAATCTTCGAACATGTCGCCGGTATCATCCTCATCCATCAGGTCCTGCGCATCGTCGTCATCGCCTGTCGGTCCCGGCACCAATCCGTGCGGCGCGCGGCTATCCAGCAAACCGGCCTCCCGCAACTCCTTCAGGCCCGGAAGGTCGCGCGCGCTTTCCAACCCGAAATGATCCAGAAACCCCTCGGTCGCCACATAGGTCACGGGCCGACCGGGCGTCATCTTGCGGCGGCCAAACCGGACCCAGCCCAGTTCGATCAATTGATCCACCGTGCCACGCGACACCGATACGCCACGGATCTCCTCGATCTCGGCCCGTGTCACAGGTTGATGATAGGCAATGATCGCCAGCGTCTCGATCGCCGCGCGCGACAGTTTGCGCTGCTCGACCGTTTCCTTCTGCATCAAGTAGCTCAGGTCTCCCGCGGTGCGGATGGCCCACGCATCGCCCACCTTGGCAACGCTTACCCCGCGCCCCTCATAGCGCTTTCGCAGCCCCACCAGCGCCTCGGCCGGATCGCAGCCATGCGGCATCCGCGCGGCCATCTGGCGCAAGTTCAGCGGCTCGGCGCTGGCGAACAACATCGCCTCGATCATCCGCTCCTGTTCACCCAGAGGCGGCGCATGAAACAACGTCTTCTCGCGCTCATCGCTCATGGCTCATCCCTCCGCCGCAGATGAATGGGGGCAAAGGTATCGGCCTGCCGCAGGTCGACCTTGCCCGCCTTCGCAAGTTCCAGCGCCGCCGCAAAATTGGACGCCGTGGCCGAACGGCGCTTTTTCGGGTCCATCTGCCAGCCGTCAGGCAAATAGCTTGCGATATCCGTCCAATCGCCCGCGAACCCAATCATCCCCCGAAGCCGGTCCAACGCCTCTTCCATGGTATAGACACTGTCCCGGTCCATGACGAACGGGCGAAATTCATCGCGGGTCCGGATCCGGGCATAGGCCTGCATCAGCTCCAGCAGACTGGCGGTATAGGTGATCTTGCGGATCGTCCCAACCTCTTCCGGCAGGCCGCGCGGGAACCGGTCTTGCCCAAGGCGGTCGCGCGCCATCAGGTTGGCGGCACGCTCCCGCATCGCGGCCAATCGCTCCAACTGAAAGGCCAGATGCGCGGCCATGTCTTCACCACTGGGGCCTTCGTCCGTCGGGTCCGGCGGCAACAACAGGCGTGATTTCAGAAACGCCAGCCACGCGGCCATCACCAGATAATCGGCGGCCAGTTCGATCCGAAGCGATTTCGCCTCTTCGACAAATCCCAGATATTGTTCGGCCAGTTTCAAGATGCTGATCTTGCGCAAATCCACCTTCTGGGTGCGCGACAAGGTCAGCAGCAGGTCCAGCGGGCCTTCAAACCCGTCCACATCGACGATCAGTGCCTCTGCCGCACGGCGTTCGCCGACGGCATCCCAGTCATCGGTATTGGCCGAAATCGGCGTATCAGACATAGACCTGGCCCCTCAGCAGGGCGTCAAGTTCCGCCTCTGCCCCGGCGATGTCAAGCGGCAGGGGCGCGCCCCGCGCAGCCAACGCCGCATCCGCCCGCCGCACGGCCAGTACGCTCAATCCTCCCGCGGCGGTCACAACGGCCTCCATCTCGGCCATGTCGCCGTTACAATGCAAGATCACGTCAACGCCTGCCGCGATGGCCCGCGTCGCCCGTTCGCCAATTGGCCCCGGCAGCGCCCCCATCGACAGATCGTCTGTCATCAACAGGCCCTGAAATCCGATCTGTTCCCGGATCAGTGCAATCATCACGGGCGAAAACGTGGCCGGAAGATCGGGGTCCAGCGCATCATAAACCAGATGTGCCGTCATCCCCATCGGCAGGTCGCACAGCGCCGCAAACGGCGCGAAATCCGTGGACGTCAGCGCATCGCGCCCCGCAGCAACGCGCGGCAGGTCCAAGTGGCTGTCGACTGTGCTGTCGCCATGGCCGGGGATATGTTTGAGCACTGGCAAGACACCGCCCACCAACAGGCCCTCGGCCACCGCGCGGGCCACACCTACAACCGCATCCGGCTTGAAGCCATAAAGCCGGTTCTTCAAGAAGGGGTGCGTCTTGTCGCGCGCGACATCGGCCAACGGCGCGCAATTCACGTCAATGCCCACATCACGCAGCTCCGCGGCAATCAAACGTGATCGCAGATACATCGACCGGGCCGCCCCGGCCGGGCCTGCCTCCATCACCTGATCCAGCGCTGGCCGCCATGCCCGCCAATGGGGTGGCCACATCCGTTGCACCCGCCCCCCTTCCTGATCGATCAGGATGGGCGCATCGCGGCCAACGGCATCGCGCAACGCGCGGGTCAACTGGCGCACCTGTTCAGGGGTTTCGATATTGCGGGCAAAAAGGATAAAGCCCCAAGGCTGGGTCGCTGCAAAAAATGCGGCTTCGTCCGCGCCCAGCACCGGGCCCGCGCATCCCAGAATGGTGGCCGACTGACCCACCGCCGTCAGCGCACCGTCACGGGAATGCACGCCGCGCCCTGTGCCAGCAATGCCGTGCAGAACCGACGCGCATCGCTCAGGTCGTCAAACCCATGTGCCCGCAGCCGCACAAAGGGGCGCCCGCCAGATGTCGCCTCTTGCAGGACCCGCGCCCGCCCGGCAAAGAAATCCGGGAACTGGCTACTCAGACGCGCCCATTCGCTGCGCGCCGTGTCCATGTCGTCAAACGCCCCCAATTGCACCAGCCGCGTGCCTTCGGGCAACGTGTCCGCGTTCATCTCTGCAGAACCCGCCACCGCGCCATCTTCGGGTGCAACAAGTGCATCGATCGAGGCAACGCGCAGATCCACGGGCCGCTCTTGGGGGCGCGGCGACCGGCGCACACCGGGGACGGACACGGGAAGGATACGAATTTCGGCGGCGTCCGGTGCCAGAGCGGTTGGGATCACGTCGGTCTCGGCCTGACCCGATGGCTCCTCCACCACTGTCGGCTCAAGCGGCGCAGCCCCCCGGATCAAGCGATCGATCAGAGCCTGCGTTTCCGCGTTGGCGTCCGTCAGGGGCGGGGCCACCGCCGCAAGCTGGGGCGTACTGGCCGACGCAATGTCGATCTCTTCCAATTCCACGGGCGGTGGGGCCAAGACGATCCGATCCGGGCCGGGCGCCGCCTCTTGCCCCTCCGCGATCCGGTTCACCGCCAGCCCCTGATGTTCGGCCTGCGCACCACCGGGATCAGCGGGCGACACCCGCATAGGTCCCTCCAACGCCCGGATGACCGGCACGCCGGACACGTCGCGCATGGTCAATTGCCAAGCCCAGACACCCATGCCCACAACCAGCCCCAGCGACACGATCGCGCCGGCCCAGTTGACAATCAATCCCACGCGGGACGGGTCAGCCCCCGCAGGCGCCGCAGCGCGATAGGGGCTGTCGTCCTCAAAATATTCGATATCCGCCATGCCTGTCCTCTTGTCCCCGGAACGGGCAGAGAACCCCGAAGGGTGCCATCGCCGGGTCTTAACTTTCCTGCTCGATCCCCGATGGCGTGGCTTATGCCTTACATCTTATCCACAGGGGTTACGCCCAAGATACCAAGACCGTTGGAAATAACAATCGCCACGGACCGAATCAGCGCAAGTTTTGCTGCTGTTGCGGCTTTGTCATCCTCTTGCAGGAAGCGCAGGGCCGGCGCGGCGTTGCCCTTGTTCCACAATCCGTGAAAGTCCGACGCCACATCATAGAGGTAGAATGCCACCCGATGCGGCTCATGCGTTTGCGCCGCAACCTCGACCAGACGCGGCCATTCCGCCAGTTTGGCCACCAGACCCAGTTCGGCAGGGTCCGCGATCGCGGACAGATCGGCAGGCGTCGCGCCTGCGGCCATCCCGGCCTCGTCAGCCTTGCGCAACACCGATTGGATGCGCGCGTGGGCGTATTGCACATACCAGACGGCGTTTTCCTTGGATTGCTCGGTCACCTTGTCCACGTCGAAATCCAGCGGCGCATCGTTCTTGCGGGTCAGCATGACAAAACGCGTCACATCCGGCCCCACCAGATCCACCACGTCGCGCAGCGTCACAAACGTGCCTGCGCGCTTCGACATCTTCAATTCTTCCTCGCCCCGCCGCAGCTTGACCAGCTGCGTCAGCTTGATATCCAGCGGCACCCGATTGTCCGACAGGGCCGCAACGGCCGCCTTCATCCGTTTGACATAGCCGCCATGGTCCGCGCCAAACACATCAATAAGTTCGTCGAACCCCCTGCAAATCTTATCAAAATGATATGCGATGTCAGGGGCGAAATAAGTCCATGCGCCGTCCGATTTCATGACCGGGCGGTCGACGTCATCGCCAAAATCGGTCGATTTGAACAAAGTCTGAACGCGCGGCTCCCAGTCCTCGGGCAGCTTGCCCTTGGGCGGCTCCAGCGTGCCCTCATAGATCAGGCCTTTGCTGCGCAGATCGTCGATCGCCGCCTCGATCCGGCCCGTGCCATAAAGCGATTTTTCGCTGTAGAACACGTCCATCTGCACGCCCAGCGCCGCCAGATCCTCGCGGATCAGGGCCATCATGGCATCGGTCGCAAAGCTGCGCACATCCTCCAGCCAGACGGCTTCCTTCTTTCCCACAAAGGCGTCGCCGACCTTGGCCTTCAACGCCTGCCCCACCTCGATCAGGTAATCGCCGGGATAGGTGCCATCGACAAAGGCCACTTTCTGGCCATGCGCCTCCAGATACCGCAGGTAAACCGACCGCGCCAACACATCGACCTGCCCGCCGCCGTCGTTGATGTAATATTCCCGCGTGACATCGTAGCCCGTGAAATCCATCAGGCTCGCCAGCGCATCACCAAAAACCGCGCCGCGTGTATGGCCCACGTGCAACGGTCCCGTGGGGTTCGCGCTGACGTATTCGACATTGACCTTGCGCCCCTGCCCCACGGCAGATCGGCCATAGGCCGCCCCATCCGCCAGCACGCCCCGAATGACGTTGCGCCATGTGTCCGCCGACAGCCGCAGGTTCAAGAAACCCGGCCCCGCCACCTCGGCGCTGACGATACGCGGATCGGCGGCCAGCAAGCCGGCCAGCGTTTCGGCAATGTCGCGCGGTTTCAGCCCGGCGGGCTTGGCCAGCACCATGGCCGCATTCGTCGCCATGTCGCCATGCGCCGCATCGCGGGGCGGTTCTACCGCGACACCGGCCATCGACAGGTCCGGCGGCAACTGCCCGTCGCGGGTCATTGCGGCAAGGCTCTGCAGGACAAGCGCATGGATATCGGCAAAAACGGTCATCATCAGGCCTCAGGTTGGGTTGTTCGGCGGTGTAGCATGGACGCCGCCAAGGTCAATTGGCCTTTACCCGCGCGGCCTTGGCAGGCCCGCTGCGGCGTTCGTGTGTCGACGGCGCTGTCCTTTGCGGATCAGGGGCCGCAATAATAGTAGGTGAATGTATACCCATCATTGCTCAAGATCAGGTTCGGCCCGGCGGCCTGCAGCGTATAGGTGGTGGTGAACCGCTGTCCCTCGCCATCGCAAATCGCATCGTAGGCCACCGCACCCGGCCGGTTCGCAACACCCCTTGCGTTGCTCAGCGCGCAGGCTGACTCAAAGAACGACAGATACCCCGGCGAGACCCGCACAACCGCAGAGGATTGCGGCACCCGACAACCACCTTCCTCGTAGAGCCCATTGGCCACCTGCGACTGCGCCGCCAGTGGAAGCAAGACGGCCAGCGCCGCCAGTTTCAACACCTTGTCCATGATCAATCCCCTTGGTTCAGCGCGCAAGATGCCAGCTTCGGGCGCCGCAAGCCACCCCTACGGCCGCATTCAGTCCAGCCCTGCCGCTTGGGGCCGCGCGCCACTGCGAAAGCGGTGCCCGACGCCGCCGCCTCTAGGGATCGCAGCGGGCCGAATACGCACCACCGCCCTTACCCAACAGGCGCGCGTGGGATTGGATCGCAAAGCGGTCCGTCATGCCCGAGATATAATCGCACACAATCCGCGCCAACGCCGTTTCACCCCGAACATCTTCCACGTCCTTGCGCCACTGTCTTGGCAGGTTTTCAGGATGCGCCATAAAGAACGGGAACAGGTCGTTGACCACATCCGTCACCTCCACCCGCATCTCCAAGACCGTCGGCGCGCGGTACATGCGGTGAAACAAGAATTCACGTATCACTTTAAGTTCATCAAACAAGCTACTGGAAAACCTTATTATCGGGCGTCCCGTCTGGCGGATGTCCTGGGCTGACCGTGGGTCCAACGCGGCAAGTTCCGCCTGCGCATACCCAATCACGTCTTCCACCAGTATCCCGAAGAACCGGCGCAACGCCTCGTGCCGCCGACGGTAATAGTTCAGCCCCGGATAGCTGGCATCGACCGCCGCGAAGCAGCGG
>Ga0075467_10000555_pt1 | contig 29993 bp, 23 predicted proteins | sample DEB08_DNA_9_FD_75067 | JGI IMG/M metagenome (GOLD analysis project Ga0075467, IMG submission 75067) | Aqueous microbial communities from the Delaware River and Bay under freshwater to marine salinity gradient to study organic matter... | ecosystem: Environmental > Aquatic > Marine > Coastal ... | reverse complement strand
GATGCTGCGCAGTCTATCTATTTTCTGTCATTCACCACCACGTGAATAGTTTTTAACACCTGTGCTATGATTTTTGAAGACTTATTTGTTTTTCTTAGAACGAATCATCGCTTCAAGCATATCCCACATTTGTTCTGGGACTTCCTCTAAAAGATTCATTTGGCCTGCACCTTTTAGCCACTCTCCTCCGTCAATAACGACAACTTCACCATTTATATAAGCAGAGAAGTCGGATACCAAGTAAGCAGCTAAGTTTGCTAACTCTTGATGATCTCCAACACGTTTAAGGGGTACTTTTTTCGAGAGGTCGAATTTTTCCTTTAAATCACCCGGCAATAATCTATCCCAAGCACCTTTGGTAGGAAATGGCCCTGGAGCAATTGCATTAAAACGAATTCCATATTTAGCCCATTCCACGGCTAAAGACCTTGTCATAGCTAAAACACCAGCTTTTGCAGTAGCACTCGGCACTACATAGGCCGATCCAGTAAATGCATAGGTCGTAACAATATTTAATACTGTCTTGTTTGTTTCTTTTTGAGCAATCCAATGTTTTCCGAACGCTAGTGTACAGTTTTTTGTGCCTTTAAGAACAATGTCAATAATGGTATCAAATGCATTTGCTGAAAGCCTTTCTGTGGGAGAGATAAAGTTTCCTGCCGCATTATTTAATAACACATCTACAGTCCCATACTCGGCTATCGAAGCTGCTACCATAGCTTCTACTTCATCATAGTTGCGAACATCACATTGTACAGTTAAAACTTTCCCACCTGTTTGAGCTTCTAATTCAGTTTTAACGGCCTGCAGTTTTTCAATATTCCTTGAAGTGATAACAACATTAGCGCCTAACTCCAAAAAATAAGTAGTCATCGCTTTTCCCAAACCGCTTCCACCACCAGTAACTACTATTGTTTTCCCCTTTAGCGCATCATCACGCAACATTTTTGCTTTAAAATCCATTGAATTGTCTTTTGAGTTCGTAAAAATAACGAATTAATTAATTAGTATGCGTGCATAATACATTATAAATGCTGCCACTTATAAACAACGCAATGATTAAAGCGAGCGTCATTGATAATCGCAGGGTGTTGTACAGTACCCGTGTATTGCATTCCTATTTTTTTCATCACCTTTTGTGATGCCACATTGGTATCTGTTGTGAAGGCTAAAACCTCTTCCAGTCCGAACTTAGAATATGCGACTTCTAAACAAGCTCCAGCTGCTTCCGTTGCATAGCCTTTGCCCCAAGCCGAGCGCTTAAAACGCCAGCCTATGTCTACACAGGGTGTAAAATCACTTACCCATGTCTGCTTGGCAAATCCAGTAAATCCAATGAACTCGCTTGTTTCTGTAAGGTCTAGCGCAAAATAACAATAGCCGTGCTTCTTGAAATGATTGTCTAATCTTGAAATTAATCCAAGTGTTTCCTCTTCGGAAAGTGGTTTCGGAAAGTGCTCCATCACCAACTCGTCTTTACACATTTCAATAAATGGAGCTGCATCTGACGGAAGCCAATTTCTTAATCCGAGCCTTTCAGATTCAATGATATATTCTTTCTTTAATTTCAGTTTGTGACTATTTAATTTGAAGAAACTCTTTTCAGACTGGCTTTATACTAATCAACCGAATCGATTAAAATCTGAAGTATTTCAATAGCTGCATCACTAATTTTTGTCCCAGGGCCATATACTGCTACCGCCCCAGCATCAAATAGATATTGATAGTCCTGAGCTGGGATTACACCCCCAACGATCACCATAATATCTTCTCGGCCGTAATTTTTTAATTCTTCAATAACTTGTGGGACCAAGGTTTTATGACCAGCTGCAAGAGATGAAACACCCAATATATGTACATCGTTTTCCATGGCTTGTTTGGCAGCTTCTGCAGGCGTTTGAAATAAAGGGCCAATATCAACATCGAAGCCAACGTCGGCATAACCAGTGGCAACGACTTTTGCACCACGGTCGTGACCATCTTGTCCCATTTTGGCAATCATAATTCGCGGGCGACGTCCTTCGAGAGTCGCAAATTCATCTGCCTTTTCTCTTGCTTTTGCAAAGCTTAGATCCTTATTTATTTCTTTACTATACACACCGCTAAATGTTTTTATTTGAGCTTTGTAGCGCCCAAATTCTACTTCTAAGGCATCACTTATTTCTCCCAAAGTTGCTCGTTCTCGAGCAGCTTCAATAGCTAAAGCTAATAAATTTCCTTCACCTGTCTTAGCACAACGCGTTAATTTATTTAACGTCTCTGCTACTTTTGTGTTGTTTCTTTCAGATTTAATTTTGGTAAGTCGTTGGATTTGTGACAAGCGTACTTTTTGATTATCAACATCTAATATTTGTAATGGGTCTTCTTTTTCTAAGCGATATTTATTAACACCAACGATAATATCTTGACCGCTATCAATACGCGCTTGTTTTCTTGCAGCTGCTTCTTCGATGCGAAGCTTCGGAATTCCTGCCTCGATTGCCTTTGTCATTCCCCCTAATTCTTCAACTTCTTGAATGAGTTCCCAGGCTTTATTAGCAATTTGATTGGTGAGATTTTCAACATAATAACTTCCTGCCCAAGGATCCACTGTTTTAGTGATGTTCGTTTCTTGTTGAAGGTAAATTTGTGTGTTTCGTGCAATTCGGGCCGAAAAATCTGTTGGCAATGCGATGGCTTCATCTAGTGCATTTGTATGCAGTGATTGTGTTCCTCCAAAAGCGGCAGCCGTAGCTTCGATACACGTTCTCGCAACGTTATTGAAAGGATCTTGCATGGTTAAGCTCCAACCACTCGTTTGACAATGAGTTCTTAATGCAAGTGATTTCTCTTTTTTTGGATTAAATTGTTTCACGATTTTCGCCCACAACATACGAGCGGCACGCATTTTTGCAATTTCCATAAAATGGTTCATACCAATTCCCCAAAAGAAAGAAAGACGTGGGGCAAATGAATCTATATCCATTCCGGCCTTTATTCCGGTTCTAATGTACTCTAAACCATCCGCCAACGTATAGGCTAATTCGATATCGCAGGTCGCACCGGCTTCCTGCATATGGTATCCTGAAATTGAAATAGAATTAAATTTCGGCATTTTTTCCGATGTGAATTGAAAAATATCACTAATAATGTTCATCGACGCAGTAGGAGGGTAGATGTACGTATTTCTCACCATAAATTCTTTCAAGATATCATTCTGAATAGTTCCTGCTAATGATTGTAGCGAAACACCCTGTTCTTCGGCGGCAACTATATAAAACGCCATTATTGGTAAAACAGCTCCATTCATTGTCATCGAGACACTCATCTCTCCAAGAGGAATCTGATCGAACAAAATTTTCATGTCTTCGACACTGTCAATTGCAACCCCCGCTTTTCCAACATCACCAACAACACGTTCGTGATCACTATCATAACCTCTGTGGGTGGCTAGGTCAAAGGCAACAGACAGGCCTTTTTGCCCTGCGGCAAGGTTACGACGGTAAAATGCATTGCTATCCTCTGCGGTCGAAAAACCTGCATACTGGCGGATTGTCCAAGGTCGTCGTACGAACATTGTAGAATAGGGACCACGTAAATAAGGAGCTAACCCAGCAACAAAATTTAGATGTTCAAGATCTTCAGTGTCTTTTGCTGTATATTGTTTTTTTATATCGATGGTTTCCGACGTTGAAAAAACCGTTTCCGACTTATTTTCAATTGATGTTTTACCGTCTAAATCCGTTATATCAATATGTTGTAAATTCTTTCTGCTCATTGCATTTGTCTAAATTTATAGATCGAATAAATACTGATAGTACGTATCCAAGGCTATATACATTCCATAATTTGAATCGACTAATGCTGCTTTAGTGCTCAAGCGGAATCGATCTGCCATTAATTTTGGGGTCATACTATTGGCACTAGTGAGCGCTTGGATTGTCGCTACCATGTCTTTGTCTTTGATGTTATTTATGAGACAATTCAAAAATTCACTTTTGTAATTAAGATTGCTCATTGCAGGTTTTTTGTCCCAAAGTTGTGTTTCCTTTCTAAGTTCCTTCATAACATTTTTAGTATGTTCGGAAACAATGCTTTTATAATCAGCGTCCCCCAATGCCCCAGCGTATACATAATTTGCATATGCTTCGTACGTAGACATGCCACTTTCGGATGGGTCATTTGATTTCGATCGATAATAAACTGTGATATCGTCAAAAAAGCTGTAGAGTGCTTCATTTAGCAATTTTTCATTTGCGCCAGAACAGCTTACCTGCATTGGTTTGTCATTATATTTATATTCAAAAGGCTCGTTGCATGCTGAGGTAATTAGCAGAAAAAAGCACCCAATTATTACGTTATAAAATCTATTCATTTTCTAATCTTATTTGCTCTAGTTTCTCAGATAAACGGCGTTCAATTATCGGTTCTATTAATGTTTTACGAATATTAGTTTTTACAAAAGGAAATAATTCAAGGTCATTTTTCATTTTGTCTTTGTCGTTGATGTGCTTATTAGTTCCTAAGAGAACTAAATCACCTTGATCAAAGAGATGTTGCTCTTTAGATGCACTGTCTTTAATCTTTCGCAGTATAATGCCTTCTTTTAATTGCGATAAGAATCCACCATTTGCCTCGATCTCTTTAAAAACTTCAAGTGCTTTTTTGGCCAACTCGCTTGTTAGACTCTCAATATAATAGGTTCCATCTGCCGCGTTACTAACCGCATCGAAATAACTCTCAGACTTTAAAACTAGCAATTGATTCCTTGAAATTCGTTCTCCAAATTCATTGCTTTTGTGATACAAAGCGTCATACGATAAATTGCAAATAGTGTCAGCACCACCTAAAACAGCACTCATACATTCTGTTGTAGTACGAAGCATATTTATATTGTAGTCATAAATTGTTTTGTTGCGTTTGGTTGGCCTAGCAATGATATGACAGGTTTGCGGTACATCAAATTCTATTGCTATCATCGCATATAATTTTCGAAGCGCTCTAATTTTTGCAATTTCAAAGAAGTAATTTGAACCAACGGCAACTTGAAAAGTCATCTTCAGTTCGTTCTTTATTCTCTTGTCGTTTGAAAGGGATGTATAGTGATTAAGGTATTCAGTGGCTTGGGCTATGGCATAGGCCAGCTGCTGGGTCATATTTGCCCCTGCATTTTGATATACGCATGTATCGACACTTAAAATATTCTCGGAAGCGTTCTTCTGAAGAATTTCCCCTAAAATGTTGTGGTCGCTTTTTAAATTATGAAACCAATTGCCGGTCGAAACCAGATTCCCAATGATGTCGATATTGTAGAAAGCGGTCGTATGTTGTTTCGTTAGATATTCTTTTAGTTGTGTTATGAATTTTTCAGAAATGAACTTCAGATGAAAATATATTTTAATATTCTCGAAAGGCACGTTCAGAAGTGCAACAGTAAAATCAAATTCTTTTTCAGAAGTAATAATAATTGACTCAGCCCCTCTTTTTATTGCATCAAGCATCAATTTATTTGCAATAGATTCATTGTCAATAAAAACATCTTGGGCAATTGACCATTGGGTTGGATGACCAGGAATAGGGCTCGGGGCAGTCTCGAAGTCATCTGCGTGATAGAATGGCTTCACATTTATTCCTTCTGCACTTTGCCATACAAGAGCATCGTTGTAATCTGCGCCTTTGAGATCTACCTGAATTTTTTGTTTCCACTGTTTTGCCGAAACCGGGTCAAATTCGCTAAACAAAAACTTATTCATTCTTTTTATTTTTAATACTGTCTTGATGTTCTATTATGAATATTTCTTCATTCTCTTTTTTAAGAAAGTACTCTTCCCGAGCAAACTTCTCTACCTCGTTGCTGTCCTTCATCTTTTCAATAAAGACCTTGTCTTTTTTTATTTCCTCTTTGTAAAACTCTTTATTGTCTTCTAAGGCGTTAATATCGTTGTTTAATTCATTGTGAATAAAGAAAGAATTCGTGTCGAAAAAAAACATCCAAATAAAAAACAAGACTAGGATAAGCAGATATTTATTGCTTATAAATCGAATCCATTTTTTTTGTTTTATTTCTGAAAACTTCAAATTAGTTACACTAGTTTTTGATGAATAATACTACGAATGAGGTTTATTGCAACGGGATTAAGCTTGTTGGTAGGGATTATAATGTCTGCAAATTCTTTAGTAGGTTCAATAAATTGCTGATGCATTGGTTTAAGAGTGTTTTGATACCTGTCTAAAACTTCATTTAAATCTCTACCACGGTCGGTCATATCTCGTTTGAGTCTCCTTATTAAACGTTCATCACTATCGGCATGTACATAGACATTAATATCTAACATCTCCCTGATTTCAGAATTCGTAAGAATTAGTATGCCCTCCAATATAATTACTTTTTTTGGAAATGTAGTGATTGTTTTATTAGTTCTGTTGTGGTCTATAAAAGAATATGTAGGCTGTTCAAAAGATCTACCATTTCGCAGTTCTTTGAGATGCGACACCATTAAATCAAAATCTATCGAATTGGGATGATCGAAATTAATTTTAACCCTATCATCATAGCTCAAGTGACTAGTGTCTGTGTAATATGAGTCCTGTGAAATAACACAAACTTCGTCCTTTGGAAGTTCTGCAATAATCTGTTCAACCACTGTAGTTTTACCGCTTCCAGTACCACCAGCGATGCCAATAATTAGCATAATTATAAAGGTTTATACAAAAGTAGGTATTAATACTAATTTAACTTTGAAATGAACTGAATTTTTTACTCATGAGCTCAAAAACTAATAACCGTATTACAGTAGTTACTTGGTTTGGTTCGTGCAAATTGCAATGTCACTCAATGCTTTATTTTGGAACAACTTTAACAATACCTTGTCCTTCAATGGCAATATAAATATACCCATCGGGTCCTATTTTAACGTTCCTTACTCGGCCTACGTCTTGGGCAATTTTCTCACGTCCTATAACTTTATTTCCATCCAGCCGAAGTAACTCTAAGTAGTTAAATTTTAGAGAGCCAACTAAGAGATGATTTTTCCAGTCTGGATATAAATCACTGGTTACAAATGCCATTCCGCAGGGCGCAATAGAAGGTGTCCAATAATATATAGGTTGTTCCATATTGGGACGTGTTGTTTCCTCAGTAAATTTGGAACCACTATAATTAACTCCAAAAGAAATAACTGGCCACCCGTAATTTGCTCCTTTTTCTAGAATATTGATCTCGTCTCCACCTTTTGGACCGTGTTCATGAATCCAAATGGCTCCGGTAACCGGATGTTGTACCATTCCTTGCGGATTTCTATTGCCGTATGTGAAAATCGCCTTTTTGGCATTACTATTATTTACAAACGGGTTGGTGCTTGGAATACTTCCATCATCATTAAGACGGTATACTTTTCCTCCGTCTCGGGTAATATCTTGCGGATTTATATCACGCTCGCCACGTTCACCAATGGAGAAATATAAAAACCCTTGATTATCAAATTCAATACGTGAGCCGAAGTGTTGGCCACTTGTAGTATTTGGTTCAGCTTTATATAATTTTTCAATATTCACCAATGAGTTGTCTTTCAGTTTACATCTAATTAAGGCTGTATTCCCCCCCTTTACAGGGCCTTCGGGAGATGCATAAGTCATGTAAATCCAACCATTTTCGTTGTAATTTGGGTGTAATTCTATATCAAGGAGACCACCTTGACCACGATTATAGACTCTTGGGACATTATTAACCTTCGTTTTTGAACCATTTCTGAAACGAATTAGGGCTCCACTTTTTTCCGTAATTAACATACTTCCATCGGGAAGCCAAACCATACCCCATGGGTTCGAAAGATTGTCTACTACAGTTTTTATATTATAATTTCTATTAGCTACTAAGAGTTTTTCTTGTCCTGCGGTTTCTTCATTTGCCTGGTTTTTAGCAGTGGTGTCTTTTGTCTTCAGGCAAGCAGTAAAAACAAGTAGAATCGACAATAATGCAATATGTTTTTTCATAGTAAAAGTTTACATTGAAAAGATAATGAAATTGTATTGAAAAGTAAATAAAAAGAATATCTTTGCACCTCAATTTTTCGGAGTGTGGCACCGCATCAAGTGCGAAGTTCATTACGCTCAGAAAAACAGAAGTAAAAAAGGATTAGAATTCCCAAGTAAATATTCTACTCCATTAAGATTCGGGGTGTAGCGTAGCCCGGTTATCGCGCCACGTTTGGGACGTGGAGGCCGCAGGTTCGAATCCTGCCACCCCGACCAAAAAAATCCAATCACTTTTGTGATTGGATTTTTTGTTTTGTAGTCGTACTGCTGTATGGTAATTAAGGCTACAAAACAAAAAAGACAACGGTCAAGGCCTGCTTTGGATTATCTTGAGCAACACTCCCCACTGCAGGATCACGAGTGCAACGAGTAATACTGCCACCCCGACCAAAAAAAGACAACAGGCTAATTCTGTTTTATGCTTTCTTTCGCAAAATTTAGAATAGGGCAATAACATCTATAATTCAAGTCTTATTCTGCATGCACTTTTAAAACCTCACTAATTTTACTCTGGTTTGATTTCTTTTTCTAACTTAGTAATGGCGAATGCAACATGCCAATATAGATATCTAATGATGTTTTCCAATCCTAAGCAGGATTCAGGTATATAGAAGTATGACTAAAAGATATCCATTATCTTGAAAGAATTATGAAACGATGTGAAATTTATTCTAAATTGAAACCAATAACTAAAAATTCTATTGCTCTTTTAAAAATTAGTCATTGTTAAAATTTTAATACTATGAAAAGAATAGGCATTTGGGCTTTAATAATTCTAGGAACACTATTCGTTATTATAAAAGGATTAGAATGGGGTATTGAATCGAAGTTTCAAGATAGAATAAATTCAAACCCTGACCGTACTTATAATATTACCTATTCCGATTTTGATTTAGACAGCTTTTTTAGAGGTGTTACATTAGACAATGTTAATATTACCCCCATAAACACGCCAAGTGGAAATATTATTAGAGGACAGGTAGATTATGCTGCTGTTAATGGATTGGTGTGGACAGATTTGTTGTTTGGTAAAAGGTTAAACTTAGATGAGATTGCCTTTGTTCAACCAGAATTTGAAGTGATATTAGGTGCCGATACAAATAGAAAAACAAGTGGAAAAGGATTACAAGAAATGTTTGGTGATATCTTATCGCGCGCAGAACTAAACAGTTTTCAGATAAAGGATGGCTCAGTTATAATGAGAAATTCTATTTCACAAGATATAAAAGGCGAGATTAAGCGAATTAATATAATGGCCACTGAAATAGAAACGGATTCTATCAAATTTAAATATATAATACCATTTGAAGTGGGTAATTTAAGTGTAGATATAGAAGGTGCAACATTCAAACCTAACGACTATACCGATATTAGCTTGGGTAGTTTGCATTATAATCTAAAGGACAAAGAGATTTTACTGAAAGAGATTTCATTAGGTTATTCAATAGATTGGATTGAAGTTAGCAAGTGCCTTGGCGTTCAAAACGATATTATTGAGTTAAATGTTAAAGAAATTGGTATCCATCAGTTTGAACCATCGAATGATTTTTACGCTCAGTTAGATATAGTGGCGAAAGAGGTTTCTGTTGACGAATTGCATATTAAACTTCAAAGAAACAAGAATATTTCAAGACCACCAGATACGAGGAAACAGGAATTTCAAGGTATCATTAATTCAATTCCAATTGAATTTCTATTAGAATCCCTTCAAATTTCAAATTCTTCTGTAACCTACACTGAACTTGGAGTCAAGAAAAGTGAATCTGGATCGATTAAAATTCAGGATATTAATGGAAGTATTAGCGGAGTAACGAATATGCCAGAAGAACAAAAGAGTATTGGCCAGTTAGATGCTAAACTTGATGCGAGTCTTCTAGGAAAGGCAGAAATTAATGTTGCGCTAGTGGTTCCATATAATGAGGAAACCTTTTCACTAGCTGTAGCTGTGGGGGAAATGAAAATGACCAATCTAAATCCTACCCTAAAGCCCTTAGCTGGAGTGGAAACGGTTTCTGGGCAAATAAAGAAAATACAGTTCCATATGGATGCTGGACCAATTAAATCCAGAAATACACTGGTTTTTGATTATGCCAACTTAAACCTTAAATTGATTGATGAAAAGAGTAAAAATAAGGCTAAGAAAAAGGTGTTGCTAACTGCGATTGTTAATGGTGCAATTCGACCAACTAATTTGCCCAGTCAAAAAAAATACCTTACAGCCAAATACCAATCATCAAGAAACGTTTATCGCTCACCAATTAATTATATCATTCAAGGATTAATTCAAGGCTTTACTAGAATAGTTCCACGAAATTTAGCGAGAAAGCTGCTTCTAAAGAAAGGAAAAAAGAAAGGGAAGAGAAATTAAAAACCCTTAATGATTCTTGTGATCTTTTGAGATGAAAAAAAAATATTAACAATTGCAGCCACGATATTTATACCATTAACGTTTATTGCAGGTGTTTATGGTATGAATTCTTCATAATTCTAAAACAAAAACACATATAGACTGAATATTAAAATTATAACTTAACTTTGATTTCTTTCGTGTCAATTTATGAAAACGACTTAGCAATTATACTACAAATTTGGCATGTTTAAAGATTACTAAAAACCTGATAAAACGAATTAAATAGATATGTCTAATAACAACGCGGTATTACCTCAACCCCCCAAACGAACATTTGTTCCAATTCTTATCATAGCCGGACTATTTTTTATTTTTGGTTTTGTCACCTGGATCAATGGTGCTTTGATTCCATTTATGAAAACAATTAGTGAATTAACTGAGGCGCAATCCTATTTTGTGGCATCAGCATCTTATATCTCATTTGTTGTTATGGCTTTGCCAGCGTCCTATATTTTAGAAAAGATAGGCTTTAGAAAGGGTATGTCATTAGGTTTGGTTGTAATGGCAATAGGCGCTTTAATTTTTATACCTGCTGCTGAATCGAGAACGTATTGGTTGTTTTTAACTGGGATATTTATTCAAGGCGCTGGAATGACATTGTTGCAAACGGCCTCTAATCCATACATCACAATATTAGGCCCTATCGAAAGTGCAGCAAAACGTATTGCAATTATGGGTATTGCAAATAAGGTAGCTGGAGCATTGGGATCCGTCATTTTTGGTGCAATTTTGCTGTCCGGAATCGATGAAATAAAAGATAAGTTAAGTGAAGTCGGTGCCTCTGAAAAAGCTGATTTATTAAACACGATGGCGGATAGCGTTGTCACGCCTTATATAGTAATGGCTGTTGTGTTGTTTGTACTAGGGATATTGATTCTAAAGGCGCCTTTACCGCATGTTGAAGCAGAACCATTAGAAGAAGCGAAGGATGGTGAAAAATCAAAAACAAGTATTTTTCAATTTCCTCATTTATGGCTGGGAGTGTTAGCCTTGTTCCTTTATGTAGGGGTTGAAGTAATAGCTGGTGACACCATAATTTCTTACGGAATAGCCTTAGATATTCCTGTGGAAAAAGCTAAGTTTTTCACCTTGTTTACGCTTATGGCAATGGTAGCAACCTATGCCTTAGGAGTGTTTTTAATTCCGAAATATATTAGTCAGGCATTTGCATTAAAAGCAAGTGCTGTTTTGGGGATTATTTTATCTTTCTGTGTTGTGTTTTCTACTGGATTCACATCAGTTCTCTTTGTTGCTGCTTTAGGAATTGCAAACGCTTTAGTTTGGCCCGCAATATGGCCTTTAGCATTAACAGGCTTAGGAAAATTTACTAAAACCGCTTCTGCCTTGCTAATAATGGCTATTTCAGGTGGCGCGATTCTACCGCCATTATATGGTGTACTTGTGGATAATAGGAAAGAGCATCTACTTCAAAGTGGAATCGACACTGCGGTGGCTACCGCCGAATCTGCATCCTTTGGATACTGGATTTTACTCCCTTGCTATATTGTAATTCTTTATTATGCTTTCTCTGGGCATAAAGTGGGACTTAAAAAGGCATAAATTAAATTCAAAGTGCTTGGTGAGATAATTATATAATAAACTATTGTCAATCATTTGTGCCAGAATATTCAATGGGGATTATTCCTGTTCAGGATTTATGACTCTTATCAGTATTATGCCCTCTAATTTGTTTTATTTTTGACAAACACTATTTTCACATAAAATACTTTTCATGGAAGGATCATATAAAGTAATCGTAAACGATAATTACGATTTTAGCATCGCAAAAGAGGATGCAGAAAAATTCGATACTTTAACTTCAAATTCAACCGCGCATGTTATAATTAATAATAAATCTAGAACTGTTGAAATAATAAAGTCAGACTTTCTAAAGCGAGATTATATTATCAAGGTGAATGGCAATAGATATTCGATTCATATAGAAAATGAGTTGGATGGGCTTATTTCTGAAATGGGATTGTCACTAACAGAAGATATTGCGGTGAGTGAAATAGAAGCCCCAATGCCAGGACTTATTATCGACGTTTTGGTTTCTGAAGGAGAAGAAGTTAAAAAGGGTGATTTTTTATGTGTGCTCGAGGCTATGAAGATGGAGAATACACTCCTGTCTACAGGTGATGGAATCATTAAAACGGTTAAAATATCTAAAGGACAAACGGTTGACAAAGGCGATGTGCTAATTGAATTTGAAAAATAGTTATGATAAAAAAGATATTAATTGCAAACAGAGGTGAAATTGCATTACGCGTTATGAAAACTGCGCGGAAAATGGGTATTAAAACTGTAGCGGTTTATTCGGAGGCAGATCGAAACGCTCCTCACGTTAAATTTGCCGATGACGCTGTACTTATTGGTCCACCGCCGTCGAGCGAATCATACCTCAAAGGAGATACGATTATTGAAGTCGCCAAAGAATTGAACGTTGACGCGATTCATCCGGGTTATGGGTTTTTGAGTGAGAATGCAGATTTTGCAGAAAAGGTGGAAGAAAGTGGAATGATTTTCATTGGACCTAAATCGCACGCCATTCGAATAATGGGAAGTAAACTTGCAGCCAAGGATGCCGTTAAAGATTACAACATTCCAATGGTTCCAGGAATCGATAAAGCAGTTACAGATATTGATATGGCGGCCGATATGGCAAAGGAAATTGGCTTTCCTGTCTTAATAAAAGCTTCTGCTGGTGGTGGTGGAAAAGGGATGCGAATCGTTGAAAAAGAATCTGATATCAAAGAGCAAATGGCACGGGCTATAAGTGAAGCTGAAAGCGCTTTTGGAGATGGATCTGTCTTTGTAGAGAAATATGTTAGTTCTCCTCGACATATTGAAATTCAAGTATTAGCAGATACACACGGCAATGTAGTGCATCTTTTTGAACGTGAGTGCAGTATTCAACGACGACATCAAAAAGTGGTAGAGGAAGCTCCTTCAGCAATATTAACTCCAGAGTTAAGGGCAGAGATGGGTGAGGCAGCAGTATCGGTTGCCAAAGCCTGTGATTATGTGGGGGCTGGAACCGTCGAGTTTTTAATGGACGCCGAATTAAACTTCTACTTTCTTGAAATGAATACACGTCTACAAGTGGAGCATCCTGTGACAGAGTGGATTACTGGCGTTGATCTTGTAGAGCAACAAATAAAAGTTGCCAATGGAGAAGAATTGGCGTTCGAACAAAAAGATCTAAAAATTAATGGACATGCTATGGAATTGCGTGTCTATGCAGAAGATTCTATACATAATTTTATGCCTAGTGTAGGTACACTCGAAGTATATCGTCCTCCTACTGGAGAAAATATTAGAGTGGATGATGGTTTTGAAGAAGGGATGAAAGTTCCAATTCAATATGACCCCATGCTTTCAAAATTGATTACCTATGGTAAAACCAGATCTGAGGCAATTCAGCGAATGATTGAAGCCATTTCTCATTACGAGATTGAAGGTGTGAGCACAACCCTGCCATTTGGAAAATTTGTATTTCAACACGATGCCTTCCGAAGTGGGAATTTCGACACGCACTTTGTAAAGGATTATTATTCCGAAGAGAAAATGAAAGATAGATTTATGGCCGAGGCGAATATCGCGGCAAGAGTAGCGCTAAAACAATATTTGGCAGATATTAAAAAATTACGCCTTCCCATTAATTAATTTGTAGTGATATTATGAGCGATTCAATTAAAAAATTACAAGATAGATTAGCTGAAGCCCATAAAGGTGGAGGCGAAAAACGAATTCAACGGCAACACAGCAAGAAGAAATTAACAGCTCGTGAGCGTGTTCAATTTTTATTAGATGAAGGGTCGTTTGAGGAAATGGGTATTTTAGTTACGCATCGTACCACCGATTTTGGAATGGACAAAGAAATTTATTTTGGTGATGGTGTTGTCACCGGATACGGGACAATAGACGGTCGTCTGGTATATGTGTATGCGCAAGATTTTACCGTTTTTGGCGGAGCACTTTCAGAAACACATGCAGAGAAGATATGTAAAGTCATGGATCATGCAGTGCGCGTTGGAGCTCCAATAATAGGATTAAATGATTCGGGAGGTGCACGAATTCAAGAAGGAGTTAGGTCCTTGGGAGGTTATGCCGACATATTTTATCGCAACGTACAAGCGTCAGGAGTAGTGCCACAGATATCAGCTATCATGGGGCCTTGTGCTGGAGGAGCAGTTTATTCCCCGGCGATGACAGACTTTACATTGATGGTTCAAGACAGTAGTTATATGTTTGTTACCGGGCCTAATGTTGTAAAAACGGTAACCAATGAAACTGTAACTTCGGAAGAATTAGGAGGTGCAAGAACACATGCAACTAAAAGTGGGGTAACGCATTTTACCGCGGCAAGTGATATTGTTTGTTTGAATCAAATTAAGCGGTTACTAAGTTATCTACCTCAGAATAATAAAAACACAACAGCTAAGCTAGCCTTTGACCTTGGTGATGAGGTTCGAGAGCAATTGGAAACGATCGTGCCCGATTCGTCGAACAAGCCGTATGATATGCACGATGTTATTCAAGGGATTATTGATAAAGATTCCCTGTTTGAAGTTCATAAAGACTATGCAGAAAATATAATTGTAGGTTTTGCACGCTTAGGTGGCAGGAGTATTGGTATTGTTGCCAATCAGCCTATGAATTTAGCGGGTGTACTGGATGTTAATAGTTCAAAGAAAGCTGCTCGATTTACACGTTTCTGTGATTGTTTTAATATTCCGTTATTAGTATTGGTTGATGTACCAGGATTTCTTCCGGGAACCGATCAAGAGTGGAATGGAATTATTTTGCACGGAGCAAAGTTGTTATATGCTTTAAGCGAAGCAACTGTGCCTAGAGTAACTGTAATTACCAGAAAAGCGTACGGTGGAGCCTACGATGTGATGAACAGCAAGCATATTGGTGCTGATATGAATTTCGCCTGGCCTACAGCCGAAATAGCAGTTATGGGAGCCAAAGGGGCGAGTGAAATTATCTTTAAAAATGAAATTGCGGCAGCTGAAGATCCTGCTTTGAAACTCTCTGAAAAAGAGGCGGAATACGCAGAAAAATTTGCAAACCCTTTTAGAGCGGCCAGACGCGGATTTATAGACGAAGTTATACTGCCGAAAAATACACGTCGTAAATTGTTAAAGGCATTTGCCATGCTGGAAACTAAGGAAGTGAATCGACCTAAAAGAAAGCACGGTAATATTCCGCTTTAGAACGAAGAACTTAAAAGTGAAAAGTGAAAAGTGAAAAGTTCATTATTTGTTTATTTGTTGAATCGTTGATTCTTGTAACCCTAGTTTGAATGCGACATTTTGCGCTAAACCACAAATCGGTTCTTAAGAATATTCCCGAAATGTTGTTTGAGATTGCTTCACCCAAAAGGGTTCGCAAAATCGTGCTGTCCGTTATGATTTAAAGTACGACTTTGCGAGGAAGCCACAGGCTGACGTGTCAATCTCATAAATCTAGCTAAATCTCAATAAACAATCCAACAACCTGCCTGCCAGAAGGCAGGTCCAATAATCCAGCACCTAAAACCCAACATCCATCGTCCATCACCAAGATGGAAAAAGCCTTGCTTCTTTCTTCTTGCTTCTTGCAGCGAAGCGGTCTAACTTCTTTGCTCGAGAATATTGATTATGAAATATGATTTTCCTTAAATAGGTGATTTATATCATATAAAAACACCCATCTAGTTTCTAATTTTAATGGTTATTAATATTTAAAATATTAAACTATGGAAGTGCTTAAGGATCGTAAAATCAGTGTTTACAAATTTGGAAATCAAACTGCCGATGGAAATAGCAATATGAAGAATTTATTAGGGGGTAAAGGGGCTAATTTGGCTGAAATGAGTCGTATAGGTATTCCTGTGCCACCTGGTTTTACTATAACTACTGAAGTCTGTACAGCATATAACGAGCTGGGAGAAGAAGCTGCAATAGCAATGATAAAGGAAGAGGTTGAAGAGGTCATTGACAATATTGAAAACATCATGGGAACAGGATTTGGGGAAGTTGAGAATCCCTTGTTAATTTCTGTAAGATCTGGTGCGAGAGTTTCTATGCCCGGAATGATGGATACTGTATTAAATTTAGGATTAAATGATGAAGTTGTAATAGGCTTAGCAAATAAAACAGGCAATGAACGCTTTGCTTGGGATTCGTACCGTCGATTTATTCAGATGTACGGAGGAGTTGTTTTAGGGATGAAACCGAAATCAAAAGATGACATCGATCCTTTCGAGGAAATTATGGAAAACCTGAAGGATAAACGGGAGATAGATTTAGATACAGAATTCACTGTTCAAGATTTAAAAGATTTGGTTTTTGATTTCAAAGGCGCCGTAAAGAAACGCACGGGTCATGATTTCCCTACGAATCCTTGGGATCAACTTTGGGGTTCTATTATGGCTGTTTTCGACAGCTGGAACGGTAATAGAGCTGTTTATTATCGAAACATGAATGGATACCCGTCAGATTGGGGAACTGCAGTTAACGTGCAAGCCATGGTTTATGGCAATATGGGTGATAATTCAGGTACAGGTGTTTGCTTTACTCGTGATGCAGGAACAGGTGAAAATGTTTTTAATGGGGAATATTTAATCAATGCACAAGGGGAAGATGTTGTATCTGGTGTTCGTACACCGCAGCAAATTTCTAAATTAGGTTCTCAACGTTGGGCTGTTTTAGCGAAGGTCGAGGAATCTGAAAGAGTTGAAAAATATCCTTCTTTGGAAGAATTAATGCCGTCTATTTATAAAGAATTACATGCATATCAAAGTAAAATTGAAAGACATTATCGCGATATGCAGGATATGGAGTTTACTATTCAAGATGGAAAACTATGGATCCTTCAAACAAGAAATGGAAAACGCACGGGTGCAGCAATGGTTAAAATTGCAATCGACCTGCTAAAAGAAAAACAGATTAGCGAATCGGAGGCACTAATACGTCTTGAGCCTATAAAACTCGATGAGTTACTTCATCCTGTATTTGATCCAAAAGCATTGAAAAATGCGCATGTGATGGCACAAGGACTACCTGCTTCTCCGGGAGCCGCCACGGGACAGATCGTATTTTTTGCAGATGAAGCTATAAAATATAAAAACACCATATTAACGAGGATTGAAACTTCCCCTGAAGATCTTGAAGGTATGAATATTGCGAGAGGAATTTTAACCGCTCGAGGAGGGATGACCTCCCATGCAGCAGTGGTTGCTCGTGGAATGGGTAAATGCTGTATTTCTGGAGCTGGCGCCTTGAAAATAAATTATAAGAATCGAACACTTACAGTAGACGGTAAGGTATATCATGAAGGAGATTGGATCTCATTAAATGGTAGTACTGGAAATATCATTGAGGGAAAAGTAGCAACAATAGAACCAGAACTGAGTGGTGAATTTGCAGAAATCATGGAATTATCTGACAAATACACACATATGAAAGTTAGAACGAATGCAGATAGCCCGAAGGATGCGCGGGCTGGTAGAGGTTTCGGGGCACAAGGTATTGGTTTAACGAGAACTGAACATATGTTCTTTGAAGTTGATAGAATTAAGGCGATGCGCGAAATGATTTTAGCCGATACCGTAAAGGGAAGAATTCAAGCCTTGAATGAATTACTTCCGATGCAACGTGCAGATTTCGAAGGTATCTTTGAAGCTATGGCCGGACTTCCAGTTACGGTAAGATTATTGGATCCACCTTTACATGAATTTGTTCCACATCAATTGGCGGCTCAAAGGGATTTGGCAAAAGATATGAATATTTCATTAGAAGCAGTTAAAAGCAAAGTTGCAGAATTACAGGAGTTTAATCCAATGCTAGGGCATAGAGGTTGTCGTTTGGGAAATACCTACCCAGAGATTACTGAAATGCAAACCCGGGCTATTATTGAAGCTGCTTTAAATCTAAAAGAAAGAGGAATTGAGGCAAAACCTGAAATTATGGTTCCACTAATTGGTACGGTAGCAGAGTACATCGAACAGGAAAAAATAATAAGAGCAACTGCAGAAATAGTTTTTGAGGAAAGAAATGATAGTATCGAATATATGGTAGGTACTATGATTGAAATCCCAAGAGCGGCTTTGACAGCAGATTTAATTGCAGAAAGAGCCGAATTTTTCTCTTTTGGAACAAATGATTTAACTCAAATGGCTTTTGGATATTCTCGTGATGACGCCGGTAAATTTTTGCCAATTTATATTGAGAAAGGAATTTTAAAAGTAGACCCTTTCGAAGTTATAGATCAAGAAGGTGTTGGACAATTGATTGAAATGGGTATTGAAAAAGGCAGACTAACAAAGCCAAATCTAAAGATTGGAATCTGTGGTGAGCATGGAGGTGAACCGACTTCAGTTGAGTATTGCTACCGATCAGGAATGGACTATGTGAGTTGTTCTCCTTTTAGGGTTCCTATTGCTAGATTAGCTGCCGCACAAGCAGCAATAAGAGAAAATCTCTAGTTTTTAAATAGGGTAGATACAGGCTGCCGAATGGATAATTAATTGATTCATTTGGCAGCTTTTTAATTTTTTACAAAAAGGCTTGTATAGTTTGTAGGACTATGTAAATTAATTATTTTTGCCCTTCTATATTCGGGATGTGGCGCAGTCCGGTAGCGTACATGGCTGGGGGTCATGTGGTCGCAGGTTCAAATCCTGTCATCCCGACTGAATGTAAAATGATCCAGTGAAACTGGGTCATTTTTTATTTCCAAACGTGTCAAAGCGCAGCATTTGTAAACGATTGTAAATAAAAAATTGGAGCGCTGCAAGCGGTCATTTTACATTTGCAATGAGGGTTTATAAGGATTCTCTAAATCCTGTCATCCCGACTTTTTAAATGGATATCTAATAAGTTAGTGTTGATGTCAGTTTTAGCCTTTCTAAAAGTTAGAGATAGGCTGAAGTCCAAAACAGTGAGGCCCTTACTATCATAGAAGTCTCGACTGCGCTCGACCAAACAGTTTAACTCATTTCAACCTTTAAGCCCTCCTTTTTTCGTTTTGCCTAATGAGCATTTCAAATCCATCTGCTAGCAATCATTTTCCATTTGAATTAAGCAATACGCGGATGCTGTTATTCCAGCAATAAAAACTTGTTAAAGTACATTCTTCATAATATCGTCAACAACTTCAGGGTTTAATAAAGTACTTGTGTCTCCCAAATTTGAGGTATCATTACAGGCTATTTTTCGAAGGATCCTTCTCATTATTTTTCCACTACGTGTTTTTGGAAGTCCAATAACGAATTGTATTTTGTCAAGCTTTGCGATAGGTCCTATATGCTCTGTAATAATCTGATTGATCTCTTTTCTTAAATTATTATGATCGCGGGATTCTCCCGTTTCCTTCAGAATTACGTAACCATAGAGCGCATTTCCTTTTATATCATGAGGGAAGCCTACAATGGCACTCTCCGCGACTGCTGGGTGTTCATTGATAGCATCTTCTATTGGTGCGGTTCCTAGGTTGTGACCCGATACTATGATCACATCATCAACACGTCCTGTAATTCGATAATAGCCAGTGCTATCTCTTAAGGCTCCGTCTCCAGTAAAGTACATGTTCTTGTAGGTCGAAAAATAGGTCTCCTGATAGCGTTTATGATTTCCCCAAATAGTTCTTGCCATTGATGGCCATGGGAATTTAATACATAAGCGGCCATCCACTTGATTTCCTTTTAATTCATTGCCAATTTCGTCCATTAAAGCGGGTTGAATTCCTGGTAGAGGTAATGTAGCAAAGGTTGGAATAGTAGGTGTTGAGAAGGGGATAGGAGAAATCATAATTCCACCAGTTTCCGTCTGCCACCATGTATCAACAATTGGATTTTTTTTATTGCCAATATTATCATTATACCAATGCCAAGCCTCTTCATTAATGGGTTCTCCTACTGTTCCTAATATTCTGAGAGAAGAGAGATCATGTTTATTTACAAAGCTTAAATTTTCTTTGGCTAGTGCTCTAATTGCAGTTGGAGCCGTATAAAACTGATTCACTTTGTGTTTTTCAACAACTTCCCAAAAGCGTCCCCAATCTGGATAATTAGGCACACCTTCGAACATTAAAGTAGTAGCACCATTGGCTAATGGACCATATAATATATAACTATGGCCGGTTATCCAGCCAATATCTGCGGTACACCAGTAAACATCATCTTCACGATATTGAAATACATTTTTAAAAGTATAGGCCGAATAGACCATATAGCCTGCCGTAGTGTGCACCATACCTTTGGGCTTTCCTGTCGAGCCAGACGTATAAAGAATAAACAGAGGATCTTCAGCATCCATAATTTCGGGAACACAATCGTGGTAAGCTTCATCCAATAAAGGTTGTAACCAAAGGTCCCGACCTTCTTTCATATCTATGTCAGTCTTAATTCTCTTTGCTACCAATACACTTTTAACACCGGGGCATACTTCTAAAGCTTCATCAACAATACCTTTCAGATCAATAGTTTTAGTTCCTCGGAAAGACCCGTCGCTCGTTAGCACCATTTTGCAATCACAATCGTTGATTCTCGTAGCTAAAGCTGTAGCAGAGAAACCGGCAAAAACTACCGAATGTATGGCGCCAATTCTTGCGCAGGCTAAAACTGAAACTGCTAATTCAGGGATCATAGGTAAATAAATACAGACTCTGTCACCCTTTTTAATACCTTGTTCCTTTAGAACATTGGCAAATCGGCAAACACGGTCTATAAGTTCGTTGTAGGTTATGTGCTCTGCGCTTTCCGAAGGGTCATTAGGTTCAAATATTATAGCTGTCTTATCTCCTCTGCTGTATAAATGGCGATCAATACAGTTTTCTGTAATATTCAATTTAGCACCTTCAAACCACTTTACTTGAGGTGTGTTTAGATCGTAACTTAATACAGAATCCCAGCGCTTATGCCACAGGAAATTTTCTTCAGCTATTTCTTCCCAGAAACTTTCGGGGTCGCGAACTGATTTTCGATACACTTGAAAATATTCTTCTAAATTTTTGATATGATAGTTACTCATTGTTTGAAAGATTGTTCTAATTAAAGCTGAAAGTTATATTCTATTTCAACTATAAAAGTACTAAAAATTGCCGTTTCAAGCCGATTCAATTTGAATTGAAATTACTTCAGAAAACTTTTCTCAGATTACAATTAATTCACAAAGTTCAATATGAGTTACTATGGCAGATTGTAATAAAATTGGTGCTTACTGTTATTAAAAACACTATTAAGTTTTAAATTTGACAATTTAATTTAGCTAATTTTAATACTTTATCAATTTAAATCTTATGTCTAACATCTAACTGCGCAGCGGTCTTAGGTCATAGTCGTAGACCACTAATAATTATTGATAACTTTTACTGTAAGTTTTAGTGCAAAGTTGCTACTTTTACATTCGTAAAATTACTGAATAAAACTACTATTTCGAATACAATTGAAAGGATAAAATGTTTGATTATCGGTTCAGGGCCTGCTGGATACACTGCAGCTATTTATGCCGCAAGAGCTGACTTAAAACCTATTATGTATACAGGAATGGAACCTGGAGGGCAATTGACCACAACTACAGAAGTTGATAACTTCCCAGGTTACCCTGAAGGTATCGATGGACCAACAATGATGGTACAACTGCAACAGCAGGCTGAGCGTTTTGGCACAGAAGTTAGAATAGGAATGATAACTGCCGTCGAACTTAGTGATGAGATTGGAGGTATTCATAAAGCCACTGTTGATGGAACGACACAAATTGAGGCCGAAAGTGTTATAATATCTACAGGCGCTACTGCTAAGTATTTAGGATTAGAAAGTGAGCAGCGATTGCGCGGTGGAGGTGTTTCTGCCTGTGCTGTATGTGATGGGTTTTTCTATAAAGGACAGGATGTTGCGATTGTAGGAGCTGGTGATACTGCTGCTGAAGAGGCTACCTACCTGGCTAATATTTGCAATAAAGTTACCATGTTGGTTCGTAAAGACTATATGAAAGCTTCAAAAGCGATGCAGCATAGAGTTACTTCGACAAAGAATATAGATCTGCGATACAATACAGAAATTGATGAAGTACTAGGAGGTATGGTCGTTGAAGGTCTGAGAATGAAAAACAATCAGACTAATGAAACAGAAGAAATAGCTATTACAGGATTATTTATAGCAATCGGACATAAACCAAACACCGATATTTTTAAAGGTCAGTTGACGATGGACGACACAGGTTATTTAATTACTGAAGGTAAAAGCACCAAGACGAATAAGCCCGGAGTATTTGCAAGCGGTGATGTACAGGACAAAGAATATCGCCAAGCGGTAACTGCAGCAGGTACAGGATGTATGGCAGCTTTGGATGCAGAAAGATATTTGGCTACTATTGAGAAAACAGAAATGGCCTAAACGAATCTATTTTATCGATTAGAAAAAATCCGTTCCAACTATTTGGAACGGATTTTTTTATGCCGTAAAATACTTTTTTTTAGTTACGCTTTAGCTTGGTGAGTAAGTTATTATCGGATTTTCCTTGTCTTAGATTAAAAGAGTCTAACTTCAACTAGATTTCTAATCAAAAGACACTAATAGTATGAGAACTTCCTTTTGGGTTTTGTCCTTTACGTTGTTGTTCATTAACCTGGAACAGGGCTGGTCCCAGGATAGTGCTGCAATAGTCTATGATTATCTGCAGTCTCAGGTTCAGAAAAATACGCTAGGTGATATTGAATATGTTATCACTAATGAGCATATTAGTGAATTAAGTAATGTGTATCACCTTTATTTTTCACAAACGTTGTTTGGAATTCAAATAGTCGGCACGAATTCTTCAGTACATCTTAATTCCACAAATAAAATAATTTCTGACAGTAATCACTTTCTTGAAGACGTGACAATTAGGCGTATCGAACATCAGGCTCCGTCTCTTTCGGCCAAACAAGCAGTTGCTGAAGTAGCCGATCAACTTGGTTATAAAATGACTGAAGATTTAATTGTATTAAATAAAAAGGAAGGAGAAAGTAAGGCGCAACTTTTAAGTAACGCAGGAATTTCAACTGCTCCAATTCCTATAGAATTGAAATATTTAGTTTCAGAAAAAGGTGAATTGGAATTGATCTGGGAATTTGCCATTCAGGATATAATCAAAGAACATTTTTGGAATATTCGTGCAAGCGCGATAACTGGAAAAATTATTGAAAAAGATGATTTTGTTGTGAATTGTAGTATGGAACATGAACATATTGACGAAAACTTAAAATGGAATTCTAGCGCTGTAATTAATAATCCCATTGCCATAATTGATACTTCTGAAGATGTTGGAACGGTATGTTCCGAATGCTACGAGGTCATAAAGTATCCCTTAGAGAGTCCTCTGCATGGGGACCGATCTATTGAAATAATGTCAGCTAATTTGGAAGCATCTCCTTTTGGTTGGCATGACTCGAATGGCCTGGCAGGCGCCGATCATACCGTTACTCGCGGCAATAATGTATATGCTTTTGATGGGGGTGAAAATCATGGTTATCAGCCAGATGGAGGTGTTTCTTTAAATTTTACTGGGTTTGACTTTAGCCCGGTCTACTCTGAAGTTAATCAATACAAGGATGCTTCTATAACTAATTTGTTTTATTGGATAAATATACTTCACGATGTAATGTTTGAATATGGCTTTACAGAAGCCGCTGGAAATTTTCAAAACATAAATTACAGCGGTGATGGAATTGGAGGTGATTCAGTCTACGCCGAATCGCAAAATGATTCACGAGAATGTAATGGGAGTTTCAGTGTTCCTCCAGAAGGAATTAATCCGACGATGAGAATTGATGTCTGTTCAGATAAAGATGGTGTTTTCGATAGTTCGGTCATAATTCATGAATTTGCACATGGACTTACAATACGATTGGTGGGCGGCTCGAGCGATTCGGGTTGCTTATTTAATAATGAACAAATGGGAGAAGGCTGGTCCGATTGGTATGCGCTAGTTACAACCATGAAACCTGGAGATTCAGAAGAAACCCCTAGAGGAATAGCAACTTATTATAGAGGACTTGGTCCATTAGGGGGTGGAGTGAGGGACTATCCTTATTCCACAGATATGTCGTTGAATCCATTGACCTATAATTCAATTAAGACCGCCTATATACCACATGGGGTTGGTACAGTTTGGGCTCAAATGCTCTGGGAAATGACTTGGGGATTAGTTAATGAATATGGATTCGATTCAAATCTTAACAATTTCACTGGCAATATTAACCAAGATGCTGGAAATGTCATGGCAATGGCTATTGTAACTGAGGCATTAAAATTTACGCCATGTAGCCCTGGATTTGTTGATGCCCGTGACGCAATTATGACAGCTGGTCGTGTAATGTATGGAGTTGAAATTGAATGTGTTCTTTGGCCCGCCTTTGCAAAAAGAGGTCTGGGTTTCCATGCTTTTCAAGGCAGTACAAGGAATAATGACGATGGTATGGAATCTTATGAGATTCCACCTAGTACAGCAGTTTTCCAGATCACAAGAGATCAATTGTGTGATACAGCGCAAATTCTTTCCAACGAAACAGGTGGATTACCTTATGGGGGATCCTATATCGGTCCAGGGGTAACCGATAATGGCGATGGGCGTTCGTATACTTTTGACCCGACTATTCTGGGAGCGGGGAGCTATACTATTTCTTATAGTGTAATGAGTAGCAGTTGTCAAGAAGCTTCAACTGCTGTGGATACAGTTCAAATATTTTCTGATAATGAGGCTCCGGTTATTACCTGCCGCGAAGATTTGGATGTTATTGTACCGTTTGGAGAAACTAATTATGTACTCCCTTACTTTGCACCGACAAGTAGCGATAACTGCACGAGTTCTTTGACAGTTCGCCAGGAACCGATAGTTAACTCGCTTCTTGAATTGGGAACAACATTGGTTACTGTATATCTTTCCGATGCTTCTGGAAATGAAAGTATGTGTACATTTAATATTACGGTTACATCAAATGGCAATAATATTGGGGGCGATTTAAGTTCGGGCTTTTTATCGCTATTTCCGAACCCGACCACAGGTGAAGTTACTATAAATAGTAATAAAGAACTTGAGAGGTTAACGGTTACAATTTTTGATATCAATGGTAGATTACTTGGCGAATTAGTATATCGAAAATTTGGTTATAATAATACATTTACCCTTGAGGACTTTGTTCAGGGCTTATACATTGTAAAAATTGATACTGAAGAATTTAGCCAGGTTCACAAGTTAGTTAAAAAGTAAATCCAAAATTAAAATAGAGTCTTTAGGCTATAAATGGTCATAACTTAATGATCGTATAAGTTTCCATTCTCCATCTTCAAGAAGCCATAGATGGGTAAATCTAGCTATATTACCTTTAGTTTCCGGACTACCGACAGATTTTTCATGAAATTGATGTCTACCGTTTTGGATGGCGCCGTATAATTCGCCATTGTCTTTTAATGCAAAAACCTCTAAGCTTCCTTTTACTAATTCCCTTCTGGATTGATACGTTTCTGGAGTTTTACAAAGCCCATTTTTGAAAGCTTGGATGAATTCGGCTTTTGAGTTGGTGACGCCTCCCTTATCGTGATAAAATTCGAAATTTTCACTTACTAATGTTTCAAATGAAGCCATGTTGCAAGTATTAAAACCAATATTAAAGAGCAGGCTATCTGCTGCCTTCAATTGCTGAAATAGTTTTGAAGATTTTTCAACTTGGGCATTCAGTGCATGGTTAGCCGATACGATACCAAAAATTCCGAAGAAAATAAAATAATATCTTTTCATAGGCTAGTTGTAGTAATTAGAAATCCGTTTCAAGTCTATGAATAGCGATGATGACTTGAAACGGATCGATTATAATGGGTCGTTATATGGGTTACATTTTTTTAACATTACCAGATCGACTTTCATCATTTGACACAGCAGTAGGGTTACCATAATATTTAATATTACCACCACTAGTTGCTTCGGTTGAAAGTTTCTCTTTTACATTTACGATAATATTAGCGCCACTGGAAGCATCGGCATTACAGTTAATTACAATTAATTCTTTTGCGTTAATTTCACTTCCACTAGAACTGCTCGCCATAAGCAGTGTTGCCTTCCCTGTAACGTGTATATCTGCACCGCTACTGGTTTCTGCGAATACCTCCTTGGCAAAAACTTCAACTTCAATATCGGATCCACTACTTGCATCTAATATAATTTTCTCGCTTTTAACCACAGAGCTTACAATAACATCTGCGCCACTTGACGCATAAATTTCATTTATTTTTTTATATGTTACATGAACTTTTTTTGATTTTGCTCTTCCGATATTTTGTCTAGTAGTTAGGTACAGTCTTCCATTTGTTATATCAGTTTCAATAATTTCTAATATATTTTCGTCAGCTTCAACAACAATTTTATTTTCAGAACCTTCGGTTAGATATACGTCTAATCCTGCACTTCCTTTAACTTCTGAAAAATTTTCTGTTACCATTCTTTCTTCAGTTTCTACGTTACCATTTCCATGCACTTGTCCTATAATTGAATCGAAATTGCAAGAGCTAAGCATTATAATAGCTGCTAATGCGGTAATTATCTTAATAGTTTTCATTTTGCTTTTTTGAGTTTAACGGGTTAATAAATCAATTAATACCCAGTGTTTAGTTCTGAAGCCTCGTTGTCATTGTTACGTTTAACCTCAACTCCGTCTTCATCGATTATTATTCTATCTGAATCATCTTTATCGTCATTGAAATCCTTTTCCACATCATCTTGCCAATCGTTATCATCGTCTGCACTAGATTTCTCTCCGCTATCTGAACGTTCCCAACAATCAAGACATTGTGTCCCATCTTCAATTATTCTTAAGAAATGCTCTTCATCTCCGTTATTTAATATATCGTCATATCTAGAGCTATTTCTATGAAAAGAATAGGTGTTTCTATCAGCAAACAAAACTGTCCCAACTGGTAAGTAAAGAACTATTTCAATCTCTTGGTCACGATACTTATTTTTCATGTCGGTTGTAAAAAAACCATTTAGCGATAAAGTGTCATCCTCCATTGAATATTCATAATCGATGTCCTCGGCTCTTTTCTTGGCGTCTAGAAAACTATTTCCTTGTGCTTTCTTTTTAATTGTTAATGATCCAACACTATCTCTTGTATGACGAACAATAAGCCGTATATCATTCGAATAAATAACCTTCTCATCATTATCATTATATTCAATCTTTAATCCACCTTGTCTCTTTACATCATAATGATATAGCTTGTCGGCTCTCATAGCTATTTTCAGGGTGTCTCCAGTTTTAACTTGGATGGTGTTCTCGGAAATCGAATCTCCATCGAAAGCTTGTTCTGTTGCTTGCTGAATCCCTAAGATACCTAAGCCAACAATAGATAGAATCCATACTACCAAAAGAACAATTTTAGCAGGAGTTCCAATAGATTTTAGATTGTCAATTAACAATTTAAGTCCTAAGATGAACAATATAAAGAAAGGTATTCCAACGGCTAACAATGCTAATAATGAAATAAGCCATATTGGAGAATTTGTAGTATCGACTAAAGAGATAATATCCATTACCTCCCCGTGTCCCCAAAAATCTATAGATCCAAAGCTGACCAACCCTACAATTAAACCAATTAATGTTGAAAGAGAGGTTATAATTAATAATACCCCTACGAATTTGACAAATATTTTAACTAATACTAGAAGGATACTACCAAGCGTATCGAAAAAACCGGATGCACCGCTTTTTACTTTTTGCCCGTATTTGTCGTAGTCGGCGCTTTTTACTTTATCGGCGACAGTATCATATCCTTCCTTGAACTTTTTTTCAATATTGGAAATATTGATGGGTTCTCCAGTCATTCTTAATTTGTCTGCAGTACTCTCGGCTGAAGGGACTAAGATCCATAATAGTAAGTAAACTAATAATGGACTACCAAATCCTATAAGCACCAATATTACCCACGTTAATCGAATCCAAATAACATCAATTCCAAGGTAATGTCCTATTCCTGAAGAGACCCCTGCAACAAATTTATCATCAACGTCTCTAAATAATTTCTTAGACGATGAAGAAGAGGACGACGATCTTCGTGTTGAATTTGAAGAACTGTCTTCAAAAATTTCTTCATCCACCATATAATCTTCAGGCTGTCCCATAACTGCGATAACCTCATCAAGTTCTTTTAAGGATATAACTTGTGAACTATTTTCTATTTTTTCTGAAAAAAGTTCAGATATACGTGCTTCAATATCCCGAATAATTTCATCACTACCTTGTGGATCGGATAGTGATCTTTTAATAGCATCAAGATAGCGTGTTAGTTTTCCAAAGGCATCCTCATCGATGTGGAAAAACGTTCCGGCTAAGTTTACATTTACTGTCTTTTTCATTTTTTAGTTTTTTCGCTAGTTACTCTATTAACAGCTTTAAGCAAAGTGCTCCAAGTTGTATTTAATTCTTTTAAAAATAATTTTCCTGTTTCGGTAAGTGCATAATACTTCCGTGGTGGTCCGCCTGTAGATTCTTCCCATCTATAGGAAAGTAATCCGGCATTTTTAAGCCTGGTTAGGAGTGGATAAATGGTCCCTTCAACTACCAGTAGTTTTGCGTCTTTCAAGGTGTCCAAAATATCTGAAGTATAGGCCTCTCCATCTTTTAAGACAGACAGGATACAGTACTCTAGTACCCCTTTACGCATTTGCGCTTTTGTGTTTTCAATTTTCATCTGATTCCTTTTACTTTAAATAACTGTTCGTTTTTGATGATGATTCTATTTGACGCTATAGGTTCGTAATTGTCGCATATTTCAATTTTTACTTCTGAAATCATGTCTGCTTCTTTGGGCATTTCTCCCCCAAGAACGTTTAATACGGCGGCCAATAAAAGGCTAACTAGAGTGCTCATGTTCGGGTGTGTTTGTCTCCAAAATTGGTGGAGTATTTAATTTAATGAATGATATGCTTAATGGATATTTATATAGTTTTCCTTTAGTTGCCTGTATTGTTGCACTAATAACCGCGTACAATTCGAATATAAACAATCCAGCTAGGAGCAGAACCGCAAGGGATATTAGTAATATATATCCCGAAAGGTTTTTAAAGTCTTGGTATTTCAAATCGTGAACTGTATGATCTACAGCATCTATTAGTGAGACAAAGTCAAAAGCAAAAATGATAAAGAAGGGAATAAACAATAGTCCAATAAGCAACGTATATAAAAGTATGCTAAGTTGAAAATTAATTGCTTCTCTACCGTGCTCATTTACAAACGGCTTTTCCTTGTTCAGTGTCCAAAGTAGGAGTGGGGCAAAAAAGTTTGCAAAGGGAAAGAAGTATTTTGAAAAGGTTGATAAGTGGATAAATGCACCTAAACTTTTTTGATTTTCTGAGACTGTATGTTCCATTGCTTATTAATTTCTTATACAAATATATGTCTTAAAAAAGGTAGTATGTTACGCATAGTACTAATTTTAACATAATTTTAACATGTTGAGTTTTCGATTAAAATGAATATCTTAGCTGAAAATTACCTCTCAATGCCTGTAAAGCCTAGTAAGATTAATGCTTTTTTATTTTTTAAACTG
>Ga0075467_10000553_pt1 | contig 30004 bp, 21 predicted proteins | sample DEB08_DNA_9_FD_75067 | JGI IMG/M metagenome (GOLD analysis project Ga0075467, IMG submission 75067) | Aqueous microbial communities from the Delaware River and Bay under freshwater to marine salinity gradient to study organic matter... | ecosystem: Environmental > Aquatic > Marine > Coastal ... | reverse complement strand
TTCTTCTGTAGAAATATTCAGGTCTTTATTCCCATAACACTTTTTCATATAAAGCCCCCACACAGGTAAGGCCATTGTGGCTCCCTGACCGTAGCCCGTATTGCTAAAATGGGTAGCACGATCTTCTCCGCCAACCCAAACACCTGTTACTAGGTTTGGCACCATCCCCATAAACCATCCATCACTATTGTTTTGAGTAGTACCAGTCTTCCCCGCTATCGGGTTTTCGAAGCCGTATGGATAACCCGTCACAACTTTTTTATAAACTGGTGCTCCAATAGCCCATTTATGTCTCAATCTCTGTCCAGAACCACTCTGCGTCACTCCTTCCATTAAACTTACAGTAACATAGGCAGTTTCGTTGCTTATTACATCTTTAGTTTTAGGAACATTTTGGTATAATACTGTTCCATTTTTGTCTTCAATTCTTTGAATTAATGTCGGTTTAACATAGACCCCTTCATTTGCAAAAGTACTATAGGCGCCTACCATCTCAAATAAAGATACATCCGGGGTTCCCAGTGCAATCGACGGTGCTTCAGGTATGTCTTTTATATCTACACCCATCTTTGCTACTAATTCAATTACGGGTCTTGGACCCACTCTATCAATTAATCTTGCCGTAACAGTATTGACTGAATTTGCTAAGGCATATTTGAGTGTCAACATTCCACCATATTTTCCTCCAGCATTTTTTGGCGTCCAAGGTTCCAATAGACCATATTTTCCAACAGGTATTGTAAAAGGAGTATTAGGTAAGGTATCACAGGGAGACATATGCATTTGATCGATGGCCGTTGCATATACGAAAGGTTTGAAGGTTGAGCCTATTTGACGCTTTCCCGTTTTCACCATATCGTATTTAAAATGCTTGTAATTAATACCACCAACCCAAGCTTTAACCTCGCCTGTTTGAGGGGTCATTGAAACCATTGATGCTTGTAGAATAGATTTATAGTACCGTATCGAATCTATTGGAGTCATAATTGTATCAATATCCCCTGACCAAGAGAATATTCGCATTTTCGTCTTTTTGCTGAAACTTTCGATAATCTCTTCCTTCTCTTTTCCCTGCTTGGTGAGTTCTCTCCAACGATCACTCCGTCTCATTGCAGCATTTATAATCTGTTCGGTCTCTTCAGGGGTAATGTCTCGAAAAGGAGCTGTTTTATTCTTCACGTTCTGTGCGTCAAATTCCTTTTGTAATCTCATAAGGTGTTCATCCATTGCCTCTTCGGCATAGGTTTGCATTCTTTTATCGATCGTGGTAAAAACTTTCAAGCCATCGCTGTAGATGTCATATTTAGAACCATCCGTTTTTGGGTTTTCCTTAATCCATTTACCCATAAACGATCTCGCGTATTCTCTGAAATAGGTTGCAATTCCCTCATCATGTCCTTGCGCAGCGTAATTAAGGTTTAATGGAAGTGCTTGCAATGAATCCTTCATTGTTTCCGTAATAAAATCGTACTTCTCCATTTGAGAAAGGACTACATTTCGCCTGTTCTTTACTCCTTGCTCATTGCGAAGTGGATTGTACAATGATGAGTTTTTAAACATTCCAACAAGCATAGCAGACTCTGAAACATTTAAATCGGAAGGAGCCTTGTCAAAATATATATTAGAAGCTGATTCTATCCCTACGGCCTGATTTAAAAAGTCATATTCATTAAAATACATCGTAATAATTTCCTCCTTAGTATATCGTCGCTCTAAACGTGTGGCAATAACCCATTCCTTGACTTTTTGAAGCCCTCTCTGAAATTTATTACGAGAAACCTGATCGGTGAAAAATAATTTAGCCAATTGCTGAGTAATTGTACTTGCGCCTCCTTTGGTGCCCAAAAAAATAAAGGCTCTCAACGTTCCTTTTGCGTCAATCCCAGAGTGGTCATAAAAACGAATATCTTCAGTAGCAATTAGCGCTTTAACAAGATGTTCTGGTAATTCCTCATAAAGAACTGGAGTTCGGTTTTCTTTATAAAACTTTCCAATTGTTTTTCCGTCTGAAGAAATAATTTCTGTGGCAAGGTTTTTTTCGGGATTCTCAAGGCTAGTTTCATCTGGAAGACTTCCAAAGACACCCCATGAAGCAAGTAAAAATAATAGTAATACAAATCCGATGGCTCCTGCGAATATCTTCCAAAAGGTTCTTTTATGGCGCGAGGTTTCGTCCTTAGGACTCTTTGTCTTCTTTGTCTGTTTATTAGCCATTCTAATTGTTATTTATTGGCCTCTTCAATGCTAAAGCCAAAGTCTGTGATTCCAACTAAACCTGTAACGCCCTCAACCTCCCCGTTATTGCGAACAGCTTGGGCTATCTTCAATTTATAAATACCGTCCTCCTTAAAACTCACATTTTCTTTATACCAAAACTTATTTTCCTTAATACTACCTAAACCAGTTCCTAGCCACGTACCATCTGGTTTTGCCAATCGGTATTCCAAAGTGTCAATTACTGTTTTACCATGTGGAAAATCCATCGATACTATCAAAAATAGGTTGTTGAATTTATATTCGTTGCTATTTCGAACATTTAAAAATACATTGTAGTTTCCTAGTGAATCTAACGGTGGTATTTTAAATTCGAGAATTTGGTCCTTATTCCAAGCACCTGTCAATGACCTAGTTTCTCCCACAATAGGACCCGAATTACAGGAGGTTAAAAACATGAAAAACAATATAGCGGGAATGCTATTTCGCATCGCTTTGAGGTTTTCTTTTTCGATTGTTATGTTTTCTTTTGTTTTGAGAATTTCCAGTTTTATTCTGAGAGTTTCCAGAAGCTTTGGAGGATGTATTCGACTGTTTGTTGGACCTATTTTGGCTTCTATTATTTCCCTTATTGGACCTTCTCTTGTTACTGCGCTTCGGTCTGTCAAAACGAGTAATACTGTCTTGTCCTACGACACTGCTAAATATTTCTTTATCTGATATAACTACCTCTTCAATAAACTCTTCTAAACTCGCAACTTTATTTCCCTTTTTATTTACCGCAATAATCTCCTTTACCTTTTCTAAACTTAATTGGTGCCAGTTCATTCCTTCTCTCTCGTAAGCATACCAGAGGAGTCCCTTAAAAATATCAGTTTTTTGACAAACAGCCATTCCTTTTTCTGTCGCAAGTTTAACGTCGCTCTTTGGAAAGCCATCTAAGGCGTCTAAGTAGGTGTCTAATTCAAAATTTAAACAACATTTTAATTTTCCACATTGCCCCGCCAATTTTTGTGGATTTAATGACAACTGTTGGTAACGAGCTGCGGCTGTATTTACCGACCTAAAATCTGTTAGCCAAGTCGAGCAACATAGTTCTCTTCCGCACGAACCAATACCACCTAAGCGAGCCGCCTCTTGCCTAAAACCAACTTGTTTCATTTCGATTCGCGAACTAAAAGTACGAGCAAATTCTTTAATTAAATCTCTAAAATCCACCCGTTCCTCGGCTGTATAATAGAATACAACTTTAGACGCGTCTCCTTGAAATTCGACATCACTAATTTTCATTTTTAAGCCAAGTCGAATGGCTATAACTCTAGATTGCTTTTGAACATCGGCTTCTCTATCGCGAACTTTTTGCCAAATATCTATATCTTTTTGAGATGCTTTTCGATAAATTTTAGGTAAACTATCAGGATTTGGATTCTCCTTTTTCTTTTTCATTTGTACCCGCACCAGTTCACCTGTAAGCGTAACAATCCCAATATCATGACCAGATTCGGCCTCCGTAGCTACAATGTCACCAATACTAAGTGTAAGATTTTCAGAATTCCGGTAGAAGTGTTTTCTTCCATTTTTAAACCTCACTTCCACCCCCTTAAAGGGTTCCATGTTGTTAGGAAGTGTCATATTGGAGAGCCAATCGAATACTGTTAGTTTATTACAGCCATCAGTACCACAAGTTCCATTGTTCTTGCAGCCTTTTGGCTGTCCATCAGCACCACTAGCGCAGCTTGTACAGCCCATATTTTTATATATAAAGCTCTCCTAAAAGAAGAAGAGACGAAAATTAAACAATTAATTCAATGAGTAAAGATACCATTTTAAATGAAATGTCACTTTTTGAATTTCAGTTTCTCGGAGCGTCCTTTTTTGAAAATTTTATTACTGTTGGGAATACCTTGCCGCAATCTTTTTTGCTCCTCATAAGTTAATTGAATTACCTCTTTACATTCATCACTGCAGCAATTTTGCATCTTCGATGCACAAGCCTCACACTGAATAAATAACAAATGACAGGCTTCATTCTCGCAATTTATATGTGTATCGCAAGCTACACCACACTGATGACATTGCGCAATCACATCCTCGGTAATTCTTTCCCCTCTGCGATGATCAAAAACAAAGTTTTTACCAATAAATTTATTTTCTAATCCCTGTTTTTCAACCTGCCGAGCATATTCAATGATTCCTCCCTCTAACTGAAATACATTCTTAAACCCTTTATGCTTATAATATGCACTTGCCTTCTCACATCGTATCCCGCCAGTACAATACATAACCAACTTCTTATCCTCTTTATGGTCTTTAAGATCCTCCTCGATGATATCTAAAGAATCTCGAAAAGTATCCACATCTGGAGTTATTGCCCCCTTGAAGTGACCGATTTCACTTTCGTAATGATTTCGCATGTCGACTAAAACAGTATCCGGATCTTCTATTAGTTCATTAAATCTATCAGCTGCTAAATGAACTCCTTTGTTCGTAACATCAAAAGTCTCGTCATTGAGTCCGTCGGCGACGATTTTATTTCGGATTTTAACTTTCAATTTTAGAAAGGATTTCAAATCGTGCTCAATGGCAACATTTAACCGCACATCTTTTAGAAAATATATTCCATCAAGAAAAGCCTTAAAAACTTCAAAATTTTTGGCTGGGAGAGATAGCTGGGCATTAATGCCTTCGTTCGCGACATAAATTCGTCCTAATACGTTGAGCTCATCCCAAGCTATAAACAAATGATTTCTGAAAATATCGGTATTGCCAATTTTGGCATATTGGTAAAAAGAGAGTGTTAACCGTTCTTCACCTGCGGCTTCAAGAAGTTCAGCTCTCTCTTTCGCGCTTAATGTGTTGTACAGTTGCATGCTATACTTTTTTAAGGTTAAAAGAATTTATTAAATAAGAATGTAAAAATAGCAAAAGTAGAGGACATACTTTGGATGTTCACAGGTAAATTGTCCCTTATAAATAGAGCATCTCTAAAAAACGCTCTGCTTTTCTTAAGCCTCTGTATTGGCATATCATTTTGTATTTTCGAGTCATGCTTGTAACACCTGTATCTCTAGCTTAGGCCACAGCAAAACCAACTTTATAATGCCCATAGAATATTTGAATGCGAGTATTTACCTTATAATAATGATAAGACACAATCCCTGAAAATTTATCCCAGAGTAGGCCCAAGCGTTACTTTTTGAAGGCAAATTCAAAATACTATAATATTTGCCTTATGGATTCGGGATGTTGTTTTTATTGTTGACAAAAAAAGCTATAAACAGGTTTTTCCTTTTGCCACACATACAAAGAAATAGTACTTTAGCCTATCGACTCCTTCACATAAAAATTATAATCAATGAGCAACGAAAACGAAGCAAAATTAAAAGCATTAAAGCTAACATTAGATAAGCTAGACAAAACCTACGGAAAGGGAACTGTAATGAAAATGGGGGATAGGGCCGTGATAGAAGTAGAGGTCATCCCAACAGGATCCTTAGGTCTTGATGTAGCATTAGGGGTTGGAGGATACCCAAGAGGAAGAGTCATTGAGATTTATGGCCCAGAATCTTCCGGTAAAACGACTTTAACACTCCATGCGATAGCCGAAGCACAGAAAAAAGGTGGAATTGCCGCATTTATTGACGCCGAGCATGCATTCGATAGATATTATGCAGAAAGTCTCGGAGTAGATATTGAAAATCTTATTATTTCACAACCTGATAATGGAGAGCAGGCATTAGAGATTACTGACAATTTAATTAGAAGTGGGGCAATTGATATAGTTGTAATAGATTCTGTGGCAGCCTTAACTCCAAAAAGTGAAATTGAAGGCGAGATGGGTGATAGTAAAATGGGGCTTCACGCTAGATTAATGTCTCAAGCATTGCGTAAGTTGACTGGATCAATTAGCAAAACTAATTGTACGGTTATCTTTATCAATCAATTGCGTGAAAAAATTGGCGTTATGTTTGGAAATCCAGAAACAACAACAGGAGGTAATGCCTTAAAATTCTATGCCTCCGTGAGACTTGACATTAGAAGATCTACTCAAATAAAAGACGCAAATAGCGCTGTTTTAGGAAATAAAACTAGGGTGAAAGTTGTTAAAAATAAGGTCGCACCTCCTTTTAAAACTGTTGAATTTGACATCATGTACGGAAAAGGCATCTCCAAAGTTGGTGAAATAATTGACTTAGGTGTTGACTTTGAGATTGTCAAAAAAAGCGGGTCTTGGTTTAGCTATGACGATACGAAACTAGGTCAAGGACGGGATGCTGTTAAAAAATTATTGATGGACAACCCAGAACTAATGGAGGAGCTTGAGCTAAAAATAAAAGAAGCTATTGCCGCAATAAAATAACAACTTATACTTATCCCCACGCAACCATTTTAATCTAGATACATCTACCTTATGTAGAAATCTTGATTAAAGTGGTTGTTACTTACAAAATGTGTAAGTTGCTTCATATTAAATTATAAATCAGGGACTACAGTTGACTTTAGACGAGCTCATCATACAATGTAAGAAGCAAGATGCTAAGGCACAAGGAGAATTGTATAAGCGATATTCGGGAATACTTTTTTCAATTTGCCTTCGCTACTCTCCTAATTATACAGAGGCTGAAGATAGTTTACAAGATTCATTTTTAACTATTTTTAAAAAGGTTGATCAGTTTAAAGGCAAAGGTTCTTTTGAAGGTTGGATAAAACGAATTACCGTAAACACTGTCCTTCAGAAGTATCGAAAGAAACGTGTTTTTGACATAGCTAGAGAAGATCAAATCGTTGATGAAATTGACGTCGAAGTTGAGAATGATGGAATTCCGCTGGATTTTTTGCTTAAAATTATTCAGGAATTGCCGGATCGATACCGATTAGTCTTTACAATGTATGTGATGGATGATTATGCACATAAAGAGATTGCCGAAATGTTAGGTATCTCGGATGGGACTTCTAAATCAAATCTGGCTAGAGCACGGATGATACTGAAAACATAGATTGAAGATTATAATAGTGCAAACAGAGCACCATAGATTATTTTTTAAATTAGTAACGCCCTCTTTAAAATGAGGATTTAATCAACCAGTCTGCGACAGCAGGCATGATATGAAAGAAAAAAAGCACATAGATAAGCTTTTTAAAGATCGCTTCAAAGATTTTGAAGTCTCTCCATCACCGGAAGTCTGGGGTAGTATACAGGCTTCTCTAGAATCGAGGAAGAAGAACCGCAAAATTATTCCTCTTTTTTGGAAAGTTGGGGGTGTGGCTGCTCTGTTGGCATTATTATTTACTATTGGCAATTCCATATATAATGCATCGAAGGTTGACACCTCTGTTGTAACAAACGAAGATGCAATAGAGCAGGTAGAAACAGTAAACGATAAATCTCCGCTAATTAAGGAGGCTCTTACAGGCACGATTGAGGTCGCTGCCGAAGAAGACAAATTAAATGTTGACGAAGAAAGACTTGAAAATTCTTCTGAAAGACAAGTGCCTAGTGATGTAACTAAAAAAGCAATTCAAAAAGAGACAAATTACAATAAAAAAAGTGAAGTCGTTTCTGCAAATACTTCAGAAAAAAAATCAAATCGAACCAATAATCTCATAAAACATGAAGGACCAATAGTTGAGATACATAAGGAAGCCGTGGCAATTACTTCAGAAAAGCAAAAGACTTCCGAGAATATAAATAAAGACATCGATGGACCATTAGATACGAATCAATCTCTTATCAAGAAAGAAATTGGAATTTCTGAAACTATCAAAACGGTAGTAGCTGCCACTGAAACCAAAAATGAGACGGTCGATAATGCAACTCCTGAAAAACAGTCTATTCTTGATGCTATAAATGAGCAAAACGCTATTAAATCGGAGGAAACTATTGTTAAAGAAAAAAGTAGTAGAGATAATCGCTGGGAAGTGGCGCCAAATTTTGCTCCAGTTTATTATAGCTCCCTGAGTGAAGGCTCTTCTATAGACCCCTCTTTTTCTGATAATTCGCAAAGTGGTGATGTAAATTTTAGTTACGGTGTGCAAGTGAGTTATGCGGTTACTGAACGTTTGAGTGTTCGTTCTGGAATTAGTAATGTTGATTTAAGTTATTCCACTGGGGGAGTTGAATTAGGTGCTGGACCTGTTTCAGTGGCCTTGAGCAGTGTAAACTATCCTGGACGTCAAAACGTAGTCTTAACGGTTCTAGATGAAGGCACGATAGCAGCACAAAATGCTGCTAATGGAGGTTTTGGAACGATTACAGAGAAATCTACTAACGGTGATGTAGAATTAATTCAAAACATTACATATTACGAGGTTCCTTTAGAGTTAAAGTATGCCGTAGTCAAAACAAAAATTGGAGTTAATATTATAGGAGGGGTGAGCACTATGTTTCTAGGAAATAATGATGTTTCGGTTGAAGCAGGAGATTTTTCTAGTACTTTGGGTGAGGCCAATAATTTGTCTAGCGTAAGTTTTACAACCAATGTGGGGCTAGGTCTAGATTATAAAATATCTAAAAAATTTAAGTTTAATGTTGAACCTATGTTTAAGTATCAACTCAATCCATATTCAGATTCGTCTGTTGACTTCCAGCCTTATTATATTGGAGTCTATACTGGATTGAGCTACAAGTTTTAGGTTAGTTTTTAGTTGGTTTGGGAATATGCCAAACATTTATTAAACCGTTCTACGCCATAGGACGGTTTTTTATTTTAAATCGTTGGTTGTTTTAACTCTCCAAGAATGAGATCTCGCGTTTCGTTTCTTAACATTCTTTTATCTTCAAGACTTAAATTACTTGTTGGAACTATTTTGTGAATCTTCACTCTCATTTTACCAGGACTACCACTAAAAAAGTCATATGAAAATCTTCTTTTATTGTCATGAAAGGTCATAGGGGCAATTGGAATATTGTGCTCAATAGCTAGACGAAATGCGCCATCCTTAAAATTATCTAAAAGAATTTCCATGTCATCAGGCACTCCGCCCTCAGGAAAAATACAGACACTAAAGCCAAGGTCAAATTTCTTTTGAACACTATTAAATACCTCACGTCTGCTCCTTGAATCATTTCTATCTACTAAAATACAAGTTCGTTTATAAAAAAATCCGAACAGTGGGAGCTTCGACAATTCCTTCTTGCCAACGAACACAAAGGGGTTTCTTGTAACATATAGCATCAACATAATATCTAACATGGAAGTATGATTGGCAATAAACATATAGCTCGTGCCTTTTTTATACTTGACTTCTCGTTTAATTATCGGAACAAACCCCATCCCAAACAATATGATCTTTGCCCATATTCTCGCCAACTTAAAATAGTAGGGATACCAGGTTTCTTTCAAGATACTCACTAGTAAAAATGGAAGAAGTATTACAATTGGAAAAAGCACTAATAGATAGAACCAAATCCTGTAGATGATGAAGAATACGTATTTGAATAATTTCATGAAAATCAAAAATAACGAATTGAGGAATGCGAATGGTCTAAAAAAAGTAACTTTGCCAAGAATATCAATTGTAATAACTAAAATAAACGCATGTCCAGAATCCTTACAGGTATACAAAGCACCGGGACTCCTCATTTAGGAAATATATTAGGAGCTGTAATTCCGGCTATTCAAATGGCTAATAATCCAAAGAATGACTCATTTTTGTTTATCGCAGATTTGCACACCCTCACGCAAATAAAAGATGCCGAACTACTAAAATTAAATACATATAGTACTGCGGCAACTTGGCTCGCATTTGGATTAGACATTGAAAAAACAGTCTTTTACAGACAAAGTGATATTCCCCAAGTAACCGAGCTTTCTTGGTATTTAAGTTGCTTTTTTCCATATCAACGATTAACATTGGCGCACTCTTTTAAAGATAAGGCAGACCGCCTTGAGGATGTAAATTCAGGATTGTTCTTTTATCCTATGCTCATGGCTGCAGATATCCTTTTATATGATGCCAATATCGTTCCGGTAGGAAAAGATCAATTACAACATATTGAAATGACTCGTGATGTTGCTTCTCGTTTTCATGCTCAACTTGGAGAAACATTTGTTTTACCGGAAGGACAAGTGCAAGAAAATACAAAACTAATCCCGGGTACAGATGGCGGTAAAATGAGCAAATCAAAAAACAATATTATCAATATTTTCCTAAATGATAAAAAACTTAGGAAACAGGTAATGGGAATTCAAACCGACAGCACACCTATGGAAGATCCGAAGAATCCAGATACTTGCAACGTCTTCGCTCTCTTTAATATTTTAGGAACTTCTGAAGCAATAACCGCCATGAGGGCCAACTATGAAGGTGGTAATTATGGATATGGCCACGCAAAACAAGCCTTATTTGAATTAATTATTGAATGTTTTTCTGAAGAAAGAATCCGTTATAATTATTACATGGAAAATCTTGATGAGATTGACAGGGCCCTAGAAATTGGCAAGATAAAAGCGACAACAGTGGCAAACGACGTTTTATCGCGGGTAAGATCTAAACTTGGGTATTAAACTTGTCTAAATTATTTGAAATAATTTCCCAGGAAGGGGTCTAATAACGCCCTTTAATTCCATACTTAGCAGCAACGAACTTGCTTTAAATGTCGGTATTTTACAATTCAAAGCAATCAAGTCTAGTACTTGTTTTTTATTATTTTTTAAATAATCATAAATTACTTTCTCTTCTGTTGAGAGATCAACAAAGAGCTTCTTTTGCTGGGGCTTAGCTTTATAATCCTCTAGTTTCCAGCCTAACATATAAACAATATCTGCTGCTGAAGTTAGCAATCTTGCTTGTTGCGTTTTAATTAAATTATTACAGCCCTGACTCTGACTGTCTGTTGTTCTTCCCGGAACGGCAAAGACTTCACGATTATAAGAATTCGCTATATCTGCGGTAACAAGGCTCCCACCTCTTTCCGCAGATTCAATCACAATAGTAGCCTCACTCATACCGGCTATTATTCGATTCCTTTTTAGAAAATTGGTGCGATCAAAAACATCGCTACTCCAAAACTCCGTAATAAACCCTCCATTGTCTTGAACTTGTGAAACGTACTTTTTATGGACTTTAGGATAAATCTGATTCAATCCGTGAGCGAGACAACCTATAGTCTGTAATCCATTTTCGATAGCAGCCTTGTGAGCGGAAATATCGACACCGTAGGCAAACCCAGACACTATAATTGGATTTGTGGGTGCCAGCTCATTTATTAATTTTGCGCAGAAGTCTCGTCCATATGTAGTTATATTACGGGCTCCAACGACACTAATCATTCTTCTGTTTTTAAGGTTTATATTTCCTCTATAAAAAATCAATAAAGGACCGTCAAGACAATGCTTCAGTCTTTCAGGATAGCTATCCTCTTTAAAAAAACTATGTGAAATTGAATTCGAGTCAATATACTCAAGTTCTTTTTCGGCATCAATAAAAATTCTTGACGCATTTAGTTCTTTTAATTTTAAAGCACCGATACCGTCTATTTTAATAAGGTTCGCCCTCTTTTCTTTGAAAATGCCCTCCGCCGATCCTACAAACTGCAATAACTTTTTTGCTGAAGTATCTCCTAAATTAGGAACACGCTGTAAAGCAAGCGTGTGAAACAATTCATCTCTTGATAGCATAAATTCACAAATTAACTAGGGGAGTCGCTAGGGAAGACTATAAATGTACGTAATTTTTGAGTTGTTAATAAGTTCATCGAACTTAAATAATATGAAAATGAAAATAACCTATATTTGTTTTAATGCAACTGTCTACCTACATAAAAGATTTATTATATCGATACGAATGTGTAATTATTCCCGGATTTGGGGCTTTTTTAACCCAACATCAGTCGGCTAGAGTAGATACAAACTCCAACACTTTCTACCCGCCGAGAAAAGTAATAACCTTTAACCGTCAATTGCAGACTAACGATGGGTTGCTTGCAAATTATGTAGCTTCTGTAGAAAATTGCAGCTATGAAACTGCGTTACAGAAAATAAGAAATTTCACTGGAAAACTATCACTACAACTATCGGCAATGGAAGTTGTTTCACTCAAGAATATTGGAGAATTTTGCTTGAATGAAGAAAACGCCGTGCAATTTTCGCCATCGAACAAAGAAAATTTTGACACCTCCTCTTTTGGTTTAAATACATTTTCGTCTTCTCAGATTTCACGAGAAATTTTAGAAGAAGCTAGTAAAATCAAAATTAATCCTAGCCCATTAGCTTTTACCCCTGAAAAAAGAGAGACAATTCCTTACCTGAGATACGCTGCAATTGCATTGATTGCTATATCTATATCGGGCTTTGGGGGTCTTAAAATATACGAAGGACAAGTGAAAAATTCGAATTTTGTTGAAAGACAAAAAGCAAATACACAGCTTGAAAATCAAATTCAAGAAGCAACTTTTGTTCTAGAAAACCCTTTACCCGCGCTCAATCTTACTTTGCCAAAACAAGTAGGTAATTATCATATCATTGCAGGAGCTTTTCGCATTGAAGAAAACGCAACTAAAAAATTAAACCAGCTTCTCGAAAAAGGCTATTCAGCAAAAGCTATTGGCGCCAACAAATATGGGCTACACATGATTGTTTATAGCAGTCATGAAAATCGCAAGGATGCCTATAAAAGCCTCCGTGAAGTCAAGAATGCTGAAAATAAAGACGCTTGGATATTGGTCAAGGATCTGACCAAATAAGCTACATATTCTTTTTCAAATTCTCTTTTCTAAGTATTAAAAATGTGTGTAATACTGCGTACATTTGCACAAAAAATAATGGCCTCAAAAACTCCTAAAGACTCTCTTACTATAGTAACCGATTTAGTTCTTCCTAGTGAAACAAATCCTATTGGAAATATGTTTGGCGGGGAATTATTGGCGCGAATGGATAGGGCAGCAAGTATTGCCGCACGCCGTCATAGCAGAAGAATTGTAGTTACTGTTTCAGTCAACCACGTAGCTTTTAATAAAATGATTCCACTTGGAAGTGTAGTGACTGTTGAAGCCAAAGTCTCGAGGGCATTTAAGAGCTCCATGGAAATTTATATGGATGTTTGGATAGAAGATAGAGAAAGTGGGTTACGTTCTAGAGCGAACGAAGCAATTTATACCTTTGTTGCTGTTGACGAAATGGGCACTCCAGTTGCAGTTCCTGAATTAACTCCTGAAACCAAACTTGAAAAAGAACGTTTCGAGGCGGCTTTGCGAAGACGTCAATTGAGTCTCTTGTTGGCCGGAAAAATAAAACCTGATGAAGCTTCAGAATTAAAGGCATTATTTATTTAAATCTTCCGGAAGACTCAAAATAGCTGCGTTATCCTATTCATTTACTAGGATTTAGCTGTTAAATTTCGGACAACTTTAACTTTTATTGAGTCAACATTTCAAAGCTGTTTAGGTATATTTGAAAGCTTTTAGACAAAACATATCGTTTTCTACCTAATTTGCATAAAAATAAAATATTTAAAATATGATGAAATTTTCCTTTTCTCAATTAATTAAACAGGCTATTTTGAGCGTTTTGACAATTGCATTTGTTCTTACGAATTCTTTTGCGCAATCCTCGTATTCTATTCAATTTCAGGATCAAAACATTGAATTTCCTGAGAACATCAATACGTTTCAATGGAACCAGATGCCGGCATCTTCAAATCTTGATGAAGGTTACTACGGATGGGTCCAGTTTTATGAGACACCAGATCAAGCAACACAGGATTTATTTAAATCGCAAAAACTTGAGCTAATAGAATATATTCCTAACAAGGCTTATTTGTTTTACTTTCCAGCAACTACGTCAATAGCATTCCTTCAATCTAAAGGGGTCCGAGGAATTCAACCAATAGACGGTGAATATAAACTCTCTACAGCATTAAAAGATGGAGGTTATGAAAATTGGGCTTTAGATGGCGATAACATTCTTGTGATCCTTCAGTTTCACAAAAATGTAAATATTAATTATGTGATAGGTGATTTGCAAAGTCAGCAAATTGCTGTCAAACAAACCTATAGCGGTTCTAACAACATTGAACTTTCTATTCCAAATAACTGCTTGGAAACGCTTTCAAATATGCCTTATGTTAAATGGATAGAATTAATTGGAGCACCGGCTATTCCTGAGGATAAAAAAGGAAGAAGTTTACATCGTTCAAATTCTTTGGACACACAAACTACTGCAGGAAGAAATTATACAGGCGAGGGCGTTGGTGTTCTTGTGAGAGATGATGGAAGTGTTGGTCCTCATATTGATTTTACTGGAAGAATTACGAATTTAACAGGTCCTGGAGGAACTCACGGTGATAGGGTGGCAGGATCTATGACTAGCTCAGGAAACTTAAATCCCGATAACGCGGGAATGGCGAGAGGGTCCGATTTGTTTGTTGTAGGCTATAGTGGTTCATTTCAGGATCCAAATACTACATCTCTTATTGCTAGCGGTAGTGTTCAAATTACTAACTCATCTTATGGTGATGGTTGCAATGGCGGCTACACAACTAGTTCTCAAACAGTAGATCAACAAATAAAAGACACTCCATCGTTGCTACATGTATTTTCAACAGGTAATTCGGGCACATCAAATTGTGGCTATGGTGCAGGATCGGGCTGGGGAAATATAACTGGTGGTCATAAGCAAGGGAAAAATGTAATGGCAGTCGCTAGTACTTCCTCTAGTGGTAATTTAGCTGGTTCTAGTAGCCGTGGCCCTGCAACCGATGGTAGAATTAAGCCAGACATTGCAGCTCATGGAGCAGGCGTAACCATGACTACAGAGAATAATTCATATCAAACATCAAGCGGGACATCTTTTGCTGCTCCGGCAATAGCAGGAGTATCAGCACAATTATATGAAGCTTATGGAGATTTAAATGGCGGTGCATTTCCTCCATCTGCATTAATTAAATCAACACTTTTAAACACTGCAAGTGATTATGGAAATGTTGGGCCAGATTATAAGTTTGGTTGGGGAATCGTAAACGGCCTAAGAGCTGCGAAGCTAATTGAAGATAGTCGCTATTTAACGGCAACTGTGACTCAAGGAACGTCTAACAATCATACAATAAATGTCCCTGCTGGAACAACACAGGTGCGATTTATGGCTTATTGGAGTGATGCTCCAGCTGCTCCAGGAGCGAATCCAGCTTTAGTTAATGACCTAGATCTTGTTGTTACAGACCCTTCCAATGGTGCTCATTTGCCTTGGATTTTAGATTCAACTCCAAATGCAACAGCGCTCAACACGCCGGCTACCAACGGTATTGATCGCTTGAATAATATGGAACAAGTATTACTAAACAATCCGGATGCCGGAAACTACGATATCGAAGTTTCTGGATTCAACGTGCCTGTTGGCCCACAAGAATATTTTATTGTGTACGAAATCATTTCAGAAAAATTAGTTCTTACCTATCCAAATGGAGGTGAATCTTTTGCTCCATTTGCTACCGAATCAATTCATTGGGATGCGGTTAATACAACAGGAAATTTTGATCTAGAATACTCATCGGATAATGGTGGAAGTTGGAATGCAATTGCGACGGTTAATGCTTCTTTGCGAAACTATGCTTGGTCTGCTCCAGGTGTGAGCGAAGTCGGCGGAGAATACAGAGTGCGTATTTCAAACGGTGGAGATCAAGACCAAAGTGATGCTAACTTTAATGTAGCACAATTCCCAACAGTACTAACTATTGTGCAGGTTTGTCCTACTGAAGCAGAATTGCAATGGAATCCTATAACTGATGCAGAATCGTATGATGTGTATACCTTGGGCGATAAGTTTATGGAAATAGTCGGCACTTCCACTACGGAAAGTATAACAATCACTATTGCAGATCCAACCCAACCTTTGTGGTTTGCTGTTGTTGCAAAAAACAGTACTGCTGGATGGGAAAGTCGAAGGTCAAATGCCAAAGGTCATCCAGGTGGATTGTTAAATTGTGCTCTATCTAATGACATTTCAATGGAGTCCATAAATAACGATCCTAATGATTTCTCTGTAGCCTGTGGTGCAGGAAATAATATTATTTCTATTACTATAAAAAATAATGGGTTAAGTGCACAAAGTAATTTTCCAGTTTCATACCAAATTTCGGGCGAACCTGAGGTAGTTGAAATGTACACGGCGACTTTGAATTCTGGGGAACAGGCTAATTATGAGTTTTCTACACCCGCTATTTTGACAACAGGTGGCCCCCTTGATATTACGACGTCGGTCTCACTTGCATCGGATGAATATTTGCTTAACAATAATCAAGACTTGTCTTTTATTGCTTACTTGAATGCCTTAGCTCCAATTTTTCTCGAAACTTTTGATGTAACCGGAGTACCACCTAGTGGATGGGCTATTCAAAATGCAGATAGTTCATTTACATGGGAGGAGAGAAATAATATTATTGGCAGTGATGGTAATCCTACTAGTGCCGCTTACGTGAATAATTCAAATTATTTCGGCATTGGCGAACAAGACTTTTTAATAACGGATATTTACGATCTTACAAATCTTACCAATGGTGTTTTAAATTTCGACTTGGCAAAAGCACAATATTCTGCTACGTCGAATGATGCTTTATTTGTTTCTATATCTACGGATTGCGGCAATAGCTTTACGATTGTTTATGGTTTAAACGGCTTATCGCTTTCAACGCTACCAGACTATAATACGACTAACAATTGGGCGCCTCAGGCAGCGAACGAGTGGAGAACGGAACAAATAGATATAAGCGCGTATGCTGGAGAACAGGTCATTTTTAGATTTGTAAATTACAATAATAATGGAAATAGCACTTATATTGATAATGTCTTCACGGATGGCTTACTAGCCACTAATGAATTCGACGTTTCTGCATTATCCTTGTATCCTAATCCTACTAGCCAAAAATTTACCATAAATCTTGGTGACAATAGTAGCGACAATATAGATGTTTCTATAGTTAATAGCCTCGGTCAACTACTTCAACAATATGATCAATCTGTTTTTAATGGTAGTTCTCAAGCAAGTTTTAATGTTTCAAGTTTTGCAAGTGGTTTGTACTTCATTACTATTAAATCAGATGGAATTACTACGACAAAAAAATTATTAATTAAGTAGAAAGTATAGTTTAGAATGCAGTAACCACTTAGATAAAATTATCTAAGTGGTTATTTTTTTATATAATACATTGCAAATAGCATATTTGACCCGTACAGCGGATAGGTTTTCTGTTAGTTTATATATATTTGATATCGTTCTGAAAAAATATATTTCTGAGGCTAAATAACTTGTACATATAAATAGTATCCATATGATAAAAAATTCCTTTTCACGCCTAACTAAACAAATCATTTTAAGTGTTTTAGTATTGGTACTCGCTTTTTCGAATTCCTATTCGCAATCTTCTTATTCTATACAGTTTCAGGATCAAAATATTGAATTTCCTGAGAACATCAATACGTTTCAATGGAACCAAATGCCCGATTCTGCAATACTCGGTGAAAATTACTATGGCTGGGTTCAGTTTTATGAGACTCCTGATCAAGCTACGCAGGATCTTTTTAAAGCTGAAAGATTAGAACTCTTGGAGTATATTCCAAACAAAGCTTATTTATTTAAGTTTCCTCAAAATACTTCAATAACATTTCTTCAAGCGAATGGCGTTCGAGGAATTCAGGCAATTGAAGGTGAGTATAAACTCTCTTCAGCATTAAAAAATGGTGGCTATGATGATTGGGCTTTAGATGGAAACAACATTTTGGTGACACTTCAATATCATGAAAATATTAGTGCCGAATTTGTAATTGGTGATTTGGCAAATCAACAGATTTCTGTTGTTCAACAATATAAAGGCTCTAATAATATTGATCTTTCTATCCCTGATAACTGTTTGGAATCTCTTTCTAATATGCCTTATGTAAAGTGGATAGAATTAATTGTAGCTCCTTCTGTACTCGATGATACCCGAGGAAGAAGTTTACACCGGTCAAATGGATTAGACACTCAAACTTCTGCGGGAAGAAACTATACAGGATTGAATATTGGTGTTTTGTGTCGTGATGATGGTATTGTAGGACCTCACATTGATTTTCAGGGAAGAATTGACAATAGTACAGCATCGGGTAGCGGTGGAACACATGGCGACGGCGTCTCTGGAATCATGGCTGGTGCGGGTAACCTTAATCCTAAAATGAGAGGTATGGCGTCTGGTTCAAATCTATATGTAGTAAATTATCAGGCTAACTTTCTTGACTCAGAAACCGTTGGTCTTATTACATCTGGCGATGTTCAAGTCACAAATTCGTCATATAGTAATGGTTGTAATGATGGATATACATCAATCACACAAACGGTGGATACACAAACAAAGGACATCTCAAGCTTATTACACGTGTTTTCTGCGGGTAATTCAAACAATAACAATTGTGGTTATGGCGCAGGGAATCAATGGGGAAATATTACTGGAGGACACAAACAAGGTAAAAACGTAATAGCGACGGCGAACGTATTCTTTGATGGATCTTTGGTGAACTCAAGTAGTCGCGGACCAGCGCATGATGGTAGAATAAAACCAGATATTGCTGCGAACGGGCAAAACCAAAACTCTACTACTGAAAATAATCAGTACCAATCTTTCGGTGGTACATCTGGAGCTGCTCCTGGTATTGCAGGAATATCAGCCCAATTATATGAACTCTATGGAGATGCTAATGGTGGTGCCTTACCGCAATCTGCTCTTATAAAGGCTACGTTGCTTAATACGGCAAATGAAGCAGGAAATATTGGACCTGATTATAAATTCGGTTGGGGAATTGTGAATGGCTTAAGAGCAGGAATGCTTCTTGAGGATGGGAGATATTTATCAGATAATATTACTCAAGGAGTCACAAATAATCACACCATAAGTGTTCCAACTGGAACAACGCAGGTTCGATTTATGGCATATTGGAGTGATGTTCCAGCCTCAGCAGGAGCGAGTCCGGCGTTAGTCAATGATTTAGATCTTGTTGTTACAGACCCTTCAAGTGGAACTCATTTGCCATGGATCTTAGATCCAACTCCAAATGCGACAACACTTAATTTGCCCGCAACAAATGGGATTGACCGTTTAAATAATATGGAACAAGTAGTACTAAACAATCCTGTAGCTGGAAATTACGATATAGAAGTTTCAGGATTTAATATCCCCGTTGGTCCACAAGAATACTTTATTGTTTATGAAATTATCTCTGAAAGCCTAACGCTAACATATCCAAATGCTGGAGAGAGTTTTGCTCCAGGGGAGACAGAATCAATCCACTGGGATGCTACGAATACCACTGCAGACTTCGATTTAGAATATTCTACCGATAATGGCGCGTCTTGGAACGCAATTGTAACGGTAGCAAGTGATGTTACTAATTACGGTTGGGCTGTGCCAAACTCAGTTACAGGCGATGCTTTGGTTAGAATAACCAGTGGAGGATTTTCTGACATGAGCGATGAGCCTTTTTCAATTGCAAGTTTACCTACAAACGTAGAAATTACGCAACTATGTCCAATGGAAGCCACTTTTGCTTGGACAGCCGTTACAGATGCTGAATCTTATGACTTATATATGCTAGGTTCAACCAATATGGATTTGATTGGCAATTCTACAACCAATAGTATCACAGTGTCTATTACTAACCCAGCTGATCCAATTTGGGCAGCCGTTGTTGCCCGAAACGACACTGACGGATGGATTAGTAGAAGAACAATCGCAATTTATCATCCAGGAGGCTTAGTAAACTGTTCGCTTAATAACGATCTTGCAACAGTTTCTGTAGACAATTCATTAAGTGATTTTGCTTTGGTATGTGCTGGCACATCGGAAGTTATTGTTAAAGCTACTTTTAGAAACTCAGGGATTGACCCTCAGAGTAATTTTGATGTGTCTTATCAACTTGATAGCAGCCCAGCGGTACAAGAAACCTTTGCTGGAACGCTAGGCTCTGGCCAACAAGTTGCTTATGAGTTTGCAGTTCCTCTTACAATAACTGCTTCCGGTAGTTATACCCTAACTGTCTCTATTGATAGTTCTGGAGACGAAAACAGCAGTAATGATTCAGAATTGCTTGAATTTTACGCGGCGATTGAAGCAACAGATCTTGATTTTTTCGAAGATTTCGAAACCAATGGGTTTCCACCTCCTGCTTGGACGATAGAAAATGGCGACAACGATACTACATGGGGTGAACGATCGGGAATTACCGGCAGTGATGGAAATGCTACTGTTACTTCATTTATTGACAACTATACGTATAATGCGCCTAGCGAATTGGATGTTTTTGTGACCGAAATTTTCGACCTCACAAGTGCAACTTCAGGAGTTTTGGCATTCGATTTGGCAAAGGCACAATATTCGTCCTCATTATTTGATGGAATGCGTGTAGAAGCCTCAATTGATTGTGGAGCAACCTATACAGTGATCTATGATAAAACAGACTTGGACTTGTCTACAGTTCCTACCTATGTTACTGCCAATTGGACACCTGCATCGGCGAATGATTGGAGGAACGAACAAATTGATCTTACTGCCTTTCTAGGTGAAAACATCATGTTTAGATTTGTCAATATCAATGGCTACGGAAATAGTACATTCGTTGACAATATTAATGTTGCTGGTGTTCTTGGAGTATCTGAAAACGAACTAACCACCGCAATTTCTCTATATCCAAACCCTGCGAATACTCTAGTTAACATTATTGTTAATGACAATGCATATGATTCAATAAGAATTCAAGTATTTAATAGTCTTGGGCAAAGGTTGCAGTCTGCAGAATCAAATGGACAACGTACAAATAACTTTAGTCTTGACGTTTCAAATTTAGCCGCGGGATTATATTTTATAAATATTGATGTTGATGGAGTTAAAGTATCCAAAAAACTCCTTGTAAAATAAAGAGATCAATATTCAAAAATAAAAAAGGGGAGCAAACTTTGCACCCCTTTTTTATTTACATTTTATAAATCCAATCTGCTGGATTCATCTTTGTTGCATTTTTATAAATGTAAAATTTCAATACTGTTTTCCCATTTATAGGATTCTTGTAAATTGTCCCAATGTTTTGTTTGGAAATGACCTTATCTCCTTTTTTCACCAATACATTGGCTAAATTTCTATAAATGGTGATATAATCTCCATGGCGAATATAAATTAATTGATTAGCACCCTTAATTTGTTGAATCTGCACTACCTCTCCTGCAAAAACCGCCCTAGCTTTGGCATTGTCCTCGGTCGTAATATCCACACCATTGTTATTAGTGGTAACATTTGGAAATTGTGGATGTCTATGCGAACCAAAACTTTGGGTAACAACCCCCTTTTGAACTGGCCAAATTAGTTTTCCTTTATTACTGGTAAAATTAGCCGCAAGTATTTTAGCTTCAGGCGTCAGTGCAAATGTTTTAGACTTAGATACTTTCTTCGACGCTTTCTTGGCGGCCTCTCTATTTGATTTTGCAATCGCTTCTTTAATCAAATCCTCGATTTGCTTTTCAATCGCCGCCGCTTGTTTTTGTTTCTTTTTGATTTGAGAAGAAAACTTTCCCTCATCTTTTCGAAGCGAGGCAACCAGGACCTCTTGATCCTTCTTCTCTTGCTGCAACTCTCTTTTTGCTACTTCATTTTCAGTGATGAGCAGCTTCTTTTTCTTCTTTTGGTCAATAAGATCTGTATTCAATTGTTGGAGTAGGGAAGCCTTTTCTTTAATATTCTCTCCCTGCTTTTTTCGCTGTCTTGCATACTGCTTCATATATTGAAGACGTTTGTATGCCTGCAAGAAATTTTCCGAAGAAAACAAAAACATAATTCTACTTTGCTGAGATTTACTTTTATAGGACTTACTAATCATCGCAGCATAATCATCTTTTAGCTCCTTCAATTCATCACGTAATTGTTCTATTTTCTGAAGATTATCATTGATATTTCTAGTGAGTAAATTCGCTTGTCGGTTGGTAACCTTAATGAGGTTTTCTCTCGCTGAAATACGTTGAGATATATCTTCGACCTGAGTCAATACCGACTTTTTTTGACCACTAGTCTTAAAAAGTAACGCATTTATTTTTTTAATTTCGTTGATAATCCTTACCCGTCTATCTTCCAGCTCCTTTTGCTTGTCGGGTTGCGCAAAACCTACAGAAATTGTCAGGAAACATAGTACTAAAAAAAGATATTTACAAAACTTATTCATCTATTTTAAACTGAATTTCTTCATAACCTTTTGGAATATTAAAAGGGAAACGTACATCTACATTGAGATCAATTTTTCTAAATTTAAGTCTAATCTTAGTTTTTGAATCCTTTTCGTAAGCATTTATTTCAATTATTGAAGGATAATACGCGCCTTCAATGAACCGATAATCATCATATCGGACATCAAGAATTCTCTTATCGTCGGGTTGTGAGAGTGTTTCAGCACTTATTTTGAAATTATCTGTGTTAAGAAAAATAGAATATATAAAGTTCTTAGCTTGTCTTCTCGGTTGCAGTTTTAACCTATCTAGCACCATCTCCGACTTATACCTCGAAGCATCTAAGTTAAATATTGACTGGCCCAATAATATATCTTGTGCTTTTTTAAAATCTATATCTGTTCCTAACAAATCACTTAAAAAAGCAAAATCCCCCTCAAAATAAGTGTTTGAAATGCTTTCATAATAACTAACTCGTTCTGGTGTAATTAGGACTTTAGCTAACGTAATACCCAGTATAGAGGCTTTGATCCATATAATTTTGTCCTTTTCAATTCGCAGACTCGCCGTAATGCTCTGCTGTTTCTTATTATCCTCATAAGCCACTTGAACTCGTCCAGCGAGGGTTTTAAAATTAGGATTCGCAGTATTGTGATTTGATATAATGTCATTAACCGATAAGCGGCTTGTATCCGTAATTATTTTTGTACCCCCCCCACAGGAGGACAGTAATACAAAGATGAAAACTAAAAATAAGGATTTTACTTTCATTAAATTAATTCGATTCTTTTAGGTCTAACGCCTTTTTTTCAAACAAATTGGCATTTTGAGTATCTCCTTTAAATCTATATGCGATTGTTAGTTGTTCATAAAAGTCGTATTCCATTTTCTTATCATCAAGCAAGTAATCGATCCCCGCCTCTAAAGCTTCAATAGCCAAATCAGATTTTTGGAGACCATTATTCGCAACGCCATTCAGCAAATAAATCAAAGCCTGAGCTGGAAAAACTTCTAAGGCCGAATTACTCAATTGTGATGCGCTTTCGTAATTTTTGAATTCAATTTGCAATAATAAAGTGATTTTTAGCAAACTATAGTTGTCTTCGTCTAAGGAAACCCCTTTTTCATAAAGTGCTAAGGCCTCTTCTTTTTGGTCCCTAGAAAGGTAATAATCTCCCAATTTTTCATAAACTTGACCATCGTTTTTATCTGCGAACAAATTTACTAGTGATGCCAATTCCGACTCATAGCTCGGATTTTCATCTACAAATTGAATGAAATCTCCTAACACTTTATACTTGGATGTTCTATCAATTTCTTGCGAAGCAAAAACAATTTTCATAGATCCTAGTGCTTTTTCAGTTAGGCCATCTGTTAAATAAAACTTATATAAAGCCAAGTGGACCAATTCGGACTTTGGATTGTTTTTAAGAAGCTCCTTAGCTGCTTCAAATGCTTTTTGATTATTTCCCTCTTCACTATATAAATAAATGAGTTTGAGGTAGTCTTTCTCCCTTTTTGGGTTTGCATCAATCTTATCCTCGAGCTGTTCGATTTGACCGGAAGTATTTCCGGTTTGCCTATAAATTCGAACACGCAATGCATCTCGATAATCATTCTCACCAAAGCGCTCGTCCAATTCATCAAGTATCTGTAATGACTTATCAAATTGCTTAGTTCTGGAATACAAATTGGCGAGATCTTCTTTATAGTCACTATCAATCCCTGTCAATTTTATAACCAAGGGAATTGCGGCCTCATAATTCTTCTGTTGATAATACAAATCATATAGGGCCTCTAAAACGTCTAGTTGATCTCCTCTAGCCTGAAGGACTTTATTGAAATTATCCTCAGCTTCCTCATACCTCTTTAATTTTGAAAGATTCTTAGCCATTTCAAAATACACTACTGCCTTGTTGTCTAGATCTTCTTTAGCCGCTTGTTCTGCTTTTTTTAATGCCTCCAGAGCCAATTCATAATTTTCAATTCCTTTTTGTTTTAAGGCTTCAAAAAAACTCTCTTGAAATGCATCGTTAACATCGCCCAAATCATCTGTAGGACCCTGAATTTCTTGTGCAATCAATTGCTTCGGAACAAATAGAATTCCAAGGAAGAAAAACAAAATATAGAAATGGTTAACTTGCATAGTCATTGCCTACTTTAACATGGAGTAATCACCTATACTTATATTGGTGAAATCACCATTAAAAACGGCATGATTACCGATCATAGCGTTGTCTAAGGTAGCGTTTTTGATTACTGAGTGCGTTTGGATTATACTATTTTTAACGTTACTGTTCTCAATCACCGTTCCTTCACCAATCGAAGCATGTGGTCCAATAGTGCTATTTCTGAGTATTACATCCTTCCCAATAAAGCAAGGCGGAATAATTTTCGAGTTTTCTTGTATAACACTATCTGCAACTAATGGTTCGTTACTTTCGGCTAAAAAGCCTAACATCCGTCGATTTGTTTCAATAGTAATTTCCTTATTTCCACAGTCCATCCATTCTTCAACGGCTCCAGTTTTAAAAATTTTCCCATCCTGCATCATTCTCTTAATCCCATCATTAATTTGATATTCACCTCCGTTTATGATATTGTTTTCCAAGACGAATTGCAGCTCCTTCTTTAGATTACCCACTTCTTTAAAATAGTAAATGCCAATCACGGCCTGATCACTTACGAATTCTACTGGCTTTTCAACAAGCTCGGTTATTTCATCCTTCTCGTTTAAATTCACAACTCCATAAGCCTCTGGATTATCAACTTTTTTGGTCCAAATTACACTATCCGCCTCTTTATCTAAATTGAAATCCGCTCGAATTAGCGTATCTGCATATGCAATAACGGCAGGCCCCGAAAGGGATGGCTCGGCACACATAATTGCGTGACCTGTTCCCATGGGGTCTAATTGACGATAAATGCTGGCTTTAGCGCCGAGGCCGACTGCTAATTCTTCTAAACTTTTAACGACATCGTCCCCAAAGAACGCTGGGTCTCCCAAAATAAATGCAATTTCCTCAATATCCTGATTTAGCACCTTTACAATGTCTTCCACCAAACGATGAACTATTGGCTTTCCTGCTACAGGGATTAGTGGTTTAGGTACTGTTAAGCTATGTGGTCTTAGACGAGATCCTCGACCAGCCATTGGGACAATTATTTTCATATGCACGCCTGCTTAGGCAGGTATCTTTTTTAATTAATTCTATCTTTTTTTAGCAATTAAGTCCTTCGATGGAATGACAATCTACTTCAATCCAGTACTTCCAAAACCTCCACTACCGCGATCCGTTTCTTCTAGGACATCAACTTCTTCCCAGTTTGCACGCTCGTGTTTCGCTATTACCAGTTGCGCAATTCTTTCTCCATTTTCAATGGTAAAATCCTCGTTCGATAGGTTTACCAAAATAACTCCTATTTCACCTCTGTAATCTGCGTCAATTGTACCTGGTGCGTTTAAAACCGTTATTCCTTTTTTTGCAGCAAGACCACTACGAGGTCTCACTTGGGCTTCATAACCAATTGGCAGCTCAAGAAATAAGCCTGTTTTTACGATTGCTCGTTGCAAAGGTTTTAAGGTCGATGGCTCTACTACAAACGCCCGTAAATCCATTCCGGCAGAGAACATTGTTTCATAGGATGGTAAAGCGTGTTCCGATTTATTAATAATTTTTATTTTCATACACTATCCTGCCCTTACGAGTTCTATTATTTTATCAATATCCTTTTTATATCTTTCTTTTCATTGAAATAAATCAATAGCAAAAATACCAATAATAAAGTGGTTCCTATCATTAAATTTCTGTCGAAGACGTAAAATGAGAGCGTTGCAAATGCAATGGAAACAGCCATATATCCAATAATCTTCTTTATATTATAAGGAACTGCATAATATTTTCTTCCGAAGTAATAGGACAAGATCATCATTGTTCCATATGCCGCGAGTGTTGCAATCGCCGATCCAACATACCCTATACTTGGTATTAGTGCAAAATTAAGGATCAAGGTAATCATAGCGCCAGCAATAGAAATATATGCGCCAAACTTTGTGCGATCAGTCACTTTATACCAAACCGAAAGATTGTGATATATGCCAAGACATAAATTTGCCAACAATATGATAGGAACGATAGATACCGCTGCCCAATAATCACTATCTTTTATTAAAAGCCTCTTAAAAATGTCTAGATATACAATTACAAAAAGCATCATAAAAGAGCCGAAAATGGCAAAATACTTGGTAATAGTTGCATAGGTATCCTTGGCCTTTGCATTTTTGGAGTGATTAAAGAAAAAAGGCTCAATTCCAAGACGAAATGCCGTAGCGAATAATGTCATAAATACTCCTAGCTTATAGCACGCTGCATAAATACCAACTTCAGATGATGCAATATCTGGTGGAAGCAAATAATTAAGTAAAATCTTGTCGAAGGCTTCGTTAATGGAAAAAGCAATTCCCGCAATTAAAACAGGAAAAGAATACTTGATCATTTGCTTCCAAATGAGATAATTGAACTTGAACCCTATATTAAAATACAAGGGCGTTACGACCAACAAGGTTACAGCGCTTGCAATTAGATTAGAAATGAAAACATAGCCTATTTTATTTTCTTCAGAATAAATAGACGCCCAAAAAGAACTGTCGTCATTTAAGGCCAGCTTCGGAAGAATTAAGAAGAAAAATAGATTAAATCCCAGGTTCACAGAGACATTAAATATCTTTATAATTGCGTAGCGTAATGGTCTCTCGTTCGCCCGAAGCCACACAAATGGAAGAACGGCAAGCGCGTCCAAGGCAAGAATGAATATTGCATACACAATATAATCCACCTTAAAATCCAAGAAACTTGAAAGAGGCTCTCTGGCTAACAATAGAACCGCGACAAAAACTAAGGTTGAAATAGTTAAAGAGGTGAGGGCAGTCGATTGTACAATTTTCTTTTTTGAAGCATCCTTATTTATAAATCGAAAGAACGCTGTTTCCATTCCATAAGAAAGCAAAACATTCCCAAGAATAAGGTAAGACATCAAGGTTGCATAGATTCCGAAATCTGAAGTGGCTAGTTCTGCCGTGTACAACGGGACGAGCACGATTCCAAGAGCCCTCGGTAAAACCGTTGCCAAGCCGTAAATAAATGTTTGCTGAAAGAGTTTTTTAAAAACGCTCAATGCGAAGTAGATTTATATGCCAAAAGTATCGAATTTAAGATTGTGGGACAACACTTTACAAATCCGTAAAACGAAGAAATGAAAAAGACTTCTTTAAATAGTTTCATAACTTCTTCTCAAATACCATGAAGCTTGAAACTCCTTTAGGGAATGTAATTTAATTTCTATTTGCAGCCGGATAAGCGACTCTCGGTTTTATTATAACATCAGAAACTTTAAAAAACATAGTCGTACCGTCCACACTATACTTGATTACCGCTTCGTTGCTGCCTAATTCAAATGGAAAGGCAGGTGCAGGTGTGTTTTTAGCCTCTTTTGTCGAATTGCCATCCATTATTATATCTGGCCCAGGAACAGTCGTATATGACCCTATAAATGCATTAGCATTACTCCCTACTTGTCTTACTAAAAATATTTTGCTAGCAAAATAAATAGCCTCTATTTTAAGATTTTCATTTAGGTTATCAAAAGTAACATGAACATTTGTTCCGGAGCCACCTTCTTTAACTCCAGCAATCCAGTCCTGCGCAAATATTTCAGAAATAGTAAATGGGGAGCTACTCTCTAAATGAATCGTTTTAACGTCCTTTGAGCTCCCACAATTAGAAGCGCTAAGAAGTAGAATGGATACTAAAAAAATTGCGAATATGTTTTTTATGTTTCTCATAATAACCAATTTACAACTATATATCGTAGCTAAAAATTTAATTCTTGAATATCTCGTTAATAAGAAGTCAAAATCCGTTCCATAAAAAAAGCCTTCCGAAAGTCGGAAGGCTTTTTTTATAGATAATACTGATTCTATCCCGCCAATGCTTCTGCCCCACCAACGATTTCAAGAATTTCGTTCGTAATTGCGGCTTGCCTTGCTTTGTTATATTGTAATTTAAGTGCATCCCTTAACTCTGTGGCATTGTCGGTCGCTTTATGCATCGCCGTCATACGTGCTCCATGCTCACTTGCAACAGAATCACGAAGGGATTTAAACAATTGAGTTTTTAAACTCTTTGGAATTAATCCTTCTACGATTTCTGCTTTTGAAGGTTCAAAGATATAATCTGCCGTTGTATTCGTTTCAGAGACTTTCGGCGGTAAAATGGGTAAAAACTGCTCGGTTAATACAAACTGAGTCGCGGCATTTTTAAAATTGTTATATACTATTACAATTCTATCGTACTTATTATTGGCATATAAGTCCATCAACTGCTCAGCAATCTCAGAAGTCGCTTCAAAAGATAAATCATCGAATATTGAAATGTTATTTTCAATCACATTTCCTGATTTCTTAAGAATGTCATTTCCCTTCTTACCTATCGTAAAGAAGTCGACTTTATTATCTGCATAAGTGATCTCAGCCAATTCATTAGCTTGTTTAATAATGTTACTATTAAAAGCCCCTGCCAATCCACGATTAGATGTAATGGCAACTACTAATACAGTATTTAATTCGCGCTGTTCTGAAAATACACCTCCTGTATCACTATTTAAAGTGGCACTTAGGTTTTGCAATAGCTCAGTAAGCTTTTCCGAATAAGGACGCATTGCCGTAATAGCATCCTGGGCTTTTTTCAACCTTGCAGCCGATACCATTTTCATAGCACTGGTTATCTGCATGGTTGATCCAACCGAAGCAATTCTATTACGTATTTCTTTTAAGTTTGCCATACTCTATTTTTGTCATTCCGTTCTTGCAACGGCATCTAAATTAAGCCTTGTATTTCGCAGATAAATCAGCCGCCACAGTCGTGATAACGTCAATTGACTCGTCGGTAAGTTTTCCGCTCTTCAACGTGTCTAACGTATCTTTATGCTTAGCGTTCATCATCTCTAGGAAATCTCTTTCAAATTCTTTTACTTTTTCAACAGGTACATCACGCAAAAGGTTCTTAGAACCTGCATAGATTATAGCCACCTGGTCTTCAACTGTAAAAGGATCGTTTTGAGCTTGTTTCAAGATTTCAACATTACGTTGCCCTTTTGAAATTACATTCATTGTAGCCGCATCTAAATCCGAACCAAACTTAGCAAATGCTTCTAATTCACGGTACTGAGCTTGATCTAATTTCAAGGTACCTGCAACTTTCTTCATCGATTTAATCTGTGCATTACCTCCAACACGAGATACTGAAATACCTACATTAATTGCAGGACGAACCCCAGCATTAAATAAATCACCATCTAAGAAAATTTGTCCATCAGTAATTGAAATTACATTCGTTGGAATATATGCCGAAACATCTCCTGCTTGTGTTTCAATAATTGGAAGTGCTGTTAACGAACCGCCACCTTTTACAAGAGGTCTTATACTCTCAGGAAGGTCATTCATTTCTTTAGCAATTCCATCATCGGCGATAATTTTTGCCGAACGCTCTAACAATCTAGAGTGAAGGTAAAATACATCTCCAGGATAAGCTTCACGTCCCGGTGGGCGACGTAATAATAAAGATACT